>R11__coassemble_884_pt1 | contig 18228 bp, 16 predicted proteins | sample R11__metabat2_low_PE_023 | metagenome-assembled genome bin R11
CAAGCCCCGACGCCGGATCGTATATCTGCGTCGTACTCGTTTTGTAAAGGATGTACGTCCCGGTTCCATGCGGCTTCCCGGTCGCCGGATATCCATATTCCGCCTTCAATTCCTCGCGGGTCTTGAAGCCGATGAACTCAGCCGTGAGACACACCGGATCCTTCTTCGCATTGAAGAGCCAGATTTCGTTCACCCGCTTCGCGAACTCCGGTTCGATCTTGTCGCCGTCGCAAATCGGGTAGTTGTAATATCCCGGCCACTTCTCAAGCTGCCCGGTCTTGTAGGTGCCGACCAGCACAACCTTCTTCGCCGCTTCCACAACGGACTTCTTCGGCGCGATCACGTGCTTCTTCGTTTTGAGCAGTTTTGCCATTTTCAAATCTCCTTTTCACCATCTTCCGGGATGAGATCGACCACGTCGCCGATGTTGCATTTGAGCACCGTGCAGATGCGCGTGAGCGTGGACATCGTGACCTCCTCGCCGTTGGTCATTTTCGCCATCGTCGCGGAAGACATGCCGGTCGCGGCGCAGAGCTCTGTCTTGCTCATCTCCTTGTCGATCAACTGATGCCACAGTTTCTTATAAGATACTTTCATACCTTTTCCACCTTTAAAATCAAAAACATGGACATTCTATCACACCTTGTCGAAAATTGCAAATGAAAACTTTTATAGAATGCCGAGTAAATTCATTTTTGCAAATAGATAATTCACAGTCGCCTCACGGCGCGAAGACAATCTCTTTTCTCATGAAAAATCAACGACGCCCGATTCATGGTCGCGGCGTTTGCGCACTGTCGCGGTCGCGGCGTTCACCACGGCGTAGCGGGGACAGTCTCGTCCGTGATCATTGACGATTCCGCATGCCTGCAGATGCGAATAGACCGTCGTCGGGCCGAGATACTTGAAACCGCGTTTGCGCAATTCTTTGCTCACCCGCGCGGAAAGTCCGTTCGACGCCGGGATCAATCCGTCGCCGTGCCTGTCGTAAAGAATCGTCTTGCCGCCGCAGAATGTCCACAGCCATTCGCCGAACGAACCGTATTCTTGCCGCATTTCCTGAAAGCACCGCGCGTTGTGGATGATCGCCTCGACTTTCCGTCGCGAGCGGATCATTCCTTCGGTCGCGAGAACGCGCGCAATATCCGCTTCTCCATACTCGGCAACCTTTTCGAAGTCGAAGCGGTCAAACGCGGCACGAAAGATTTCGCGCTTCTTCATCATCAAGTCCCAGCTGAGTCCGCACTGCATCACTTCCATCATGAGATACTCGAACTGCCGCCGGTCGTCATGGACCGGCATTCCCCACTCTTCGTCATGGTACCTAAGCGTCACCGCGGACGCCTTGCTCCAATTGCAGTAACTCATTTCAACGCACCACGTATCTCGGATAACTTACCGCCGCGCGGCCGAAGAGCATCGCATAGAACGGACACCCCGGCGCGAGACCGAAAAGTTGCGCCGCCTCGGGAACCGCGTCGACGATCATCTTCAGGAAACCGCACCAGGTCGTTCCGTAGCCGCAGCCCTGGGCGAGCACATCGAAATACGCACAGGCGGCGACGCAATCCTCGTACGGCGTTACCGCGCCTTCCCCGGCCTCGACGATCAGGAGATGCGGCGCGCCGCGGAAGAACGGATCCGCCTCGGGCTTTTTCGTGACCGCGATCACCGGTCCGCGCAGGAATTCCGGCAGGTCCTTGAATTTCGATTTGAGGAGTCCGACGAGCTTCGTCTTGATCTCCGCCATCTTCGCGCGCGAATCGATGACGATGAACCGCGTCGCGCGCGCGTTGCAGCCGGTCGGCGCGTAATCGAGCGTCGCAATGAGTTCCGCGATTTCAGCCTTCGTCAATTCCTCCGCGGCGTATTGCCGGATACTCCGCCGCTGACGGATGAGATTTCTGACCTCTTCCGGCTCGGGCGTCTTGCCGATCGCGCCGCAATCCGCCGCGCCGAATCCGTTCACCGCAATCGCCCCCGTTGGACACACCGCGACGCAATGTCTGCAGTCGATGCACTCTTCCGGCTTTCTTGCGGCGACTTTGCCGTCCTTCACCATCAACGCCCCAACGGGGCAGTCGCGCACGCATGTTCCGCACCCGGTGCAGTTTTCAGTGACTTCGAGTTTCATATGATGTTCCTTTCATAAAAAATGCCAAACTTTTCTATTACACAATTTAGCACATCTCTGCCCGCGATTCAATGCCACAGACTGTACGGTGCTCCGCGGTACGCAGCGCGTGTACGATACGCTCGGCAGCGTCTCGTACCAGTTCCTCCACCGCACCGCGTCCGCGTGCTTCAAGACGAACGGTCCCGAAGGCCACAAGCCCGTCCTCATCTATCAGCTCTTCTTCGACGCTAACGATCCCGTGAGCCGCGAAGACCGCGCCGTCTTCGAGATGGAACTAAAGAAGTGGGCGAAGATGCTCCGGCTCAAGGACATGAAGTTTCTCATCATGTCCGTTCCGATCATCAACTCCGCCGAGGTGAAGGAGAACTACTCCGCTCTCAAGGACGAAATCTTCGAGGAGATGAAAATGCACACGATCTACAAATTCGACTTCGACGGCATCACAATTGAGAAGGTGCTCTGATGGGCGCGGCGCGGTCACGCATTTCGAGGACTACAACTGGCCCGGCTTCATGGACGCCGCCGTCGCTTTCATCGATCCGCCCGTCCGTCACCCGATACGCGAAATTCATCGGCACGATGTACGGATAGTCTCCGTCGGCAAGTCCCAGCCGCAGCACTTCACATTCATCGATGATCTTCACGATCTCGTCGAAATCCGTGACCTCTCTATCATTACGTCTCATACAATCAGATTTCCTTTATCACCTTGGCCGGAACGCCCCCGACCACGACGCCGGAGGGAACGTCTTTCGTCACGACCGCACCGGCAGCGACAATCGCGCCTTCGCCGATCGTGACGCCGGGCAGGATCGTCACGTGCGCACCGATCCAGACCTTGTTCCCGATCCTCACCGGCTTCGCCCACATCGAAGCGCGGTCCTCGGGATTCTGCTCGTGGTTGAGGGTCGCAATCACCGTCTGCGGACCGATCAGCACATCGTCGCCGATCCAGATTCCGCCCTGATCCTGAAACTGGCACCCGCAGTTGATGAACACTCGCCTTCCGACATGCGTGTTCTTCCCGCAATCGGTGTAGAACGGCGGCCACACCGTGACCGTCTCGTCAAGTTCGCATTCCCAAAGCCGCTCGAGAACCGCGCGCACCTCGCCCGGCTCGTGAAAGCCGGAATTGATCGCCGCGAGCGCGATCTGCGCCTCGCGTGAATAACGGTGAAACTCCTCGTGCAAAGGCGACGCGCCGACGATTTTCCCGCCGTTCGCCATCCTGGTTCTGAATTCTTCAACCGTCATTTCAAGTTCTCCCGGTAAAATTCCGCGATGCGGCCGAACGGAATCGCGCCCTTCCCGCCGCCGTCGTAAAGATCGCAATGCGATGCTCCGGGAACGATGACGAGCTCCTTGTTGTCGCCGTTAAGTTTCTTGAACGCGTCCTCGCCGAAATAGCGGCTGTGAGCATTCTCTCCGTGGACGACCATCACCGCGCTCTCGATCTCTCCGGCATAGGCGAGCAGCTTCGCATTGATGAACGAAAGGAACGATGTCTTGTTCCAGCCGCCGTTCGAATTAAGCGAACGCGCGTGATAGCCGCGCGGCGTCTTGTAGTAGTCGTAGTAATCCTTCACGAACTGCGGCGCGTCCGCGGGAAGCGGATCGACGACTCCGCCGCCGAGAGCCGGAACTTCCGACTTGAAGTCGATATTCCGCTGCGCGTTCATCGCCGCCTTCTTCGCCTTGCGCGCCGCCGCGGAATCCTCCGAGTCGAAGTATCCGTTCGCCGTGACGCGCGTCATATCGTACATCGTCGAGGCCACCGTCGCCTTGACGCGAGTATCGACCGCCGCGGCGTTGATCGCGAATCCGCCCCAACCGCAGATGCCGAGAATTCCGACTTTCTCCGCATCGACATCGTTTCGGCTGATGAGATAGTCAACCGCCGCCTGGAAGTCTTCAGTGTTGATGTCAGGCGAGGCGACGTAACGCGGCGTGCCGCTTGATTCACCGGTGAAGCTCGGGTCAAACGCGATTGTCAGGAATCCGCATTCGGCGAGCGTCTGGGCGTAGAGTCCGGAACACTGCTCCTTCACGGCTCCGAACGGACCTGAAACCGCAATCGCCGGAAGTTTTCCTGCCGCGCCTTTCGGCTTGTAGCAGTCGGCGGCGAGCGTAATCCCGAAACGGGTCTCGAACGAGACTTTCTCATGCTCGACGTTATCGCTCTTGGGGAAAGTCTTATCCCACGCGGTCGTCATTGCTATCGCCATAATCATCGCTCCTATCATTTTGTTGCTCCTTCTCTGATTGTTTATTTCGTCGCCACCTTGAAGAATCGGTAATCGGACGACTCAGTTTCCACGACCTCCGTCCATTCGGGGTTCGCAAGATCGGTGGCGCCGAGCACCGTGAAGCTCGTCGTGGACGGCATATTCGTTTCCGCGCTCACGACCGGCTTTCCGTCTTTCATCTCAATATTCGCCTTGACCTCCGCCTTCGCGAACGTCACCTTCGCCGCGCCGGTTCCAAGCGCCGCCGCGAGACCTTCTGTAGACTCAAGTTTTCCGATCCGCGTATAGGAATACCCGCCGGCGGAGCCATAGAAGAGCACTACGCAGTTAGAACCATACAGCATCAAATCCCCAGCGGCAATCGTCGAACAGTATACCGACTTCGTCGGGAGCGTAGATATAATAAAATCCATATCCTCAAGCGTCTCGGAGTCCTTCGCGTAGCCGACGAGGCAGTAATGCCCGCCTTTGAAGTGGACGAACTCGCGCCCGATCAGCGATTGATCAAGATCCATCACTTCCCCTTCTTCGCCGCGCGACGTTCGCGGCTCGACTTAGGCTTCGACCCGTTCATTTTACATTCTCCATTTTCCATTTTCAATTTTACCGGTCCCCAGCACTTTCCGCTCGACGAATACTTGTTGCCGTTCCGACGATAATTCACCTCGCTCATCACTGCACCTCCATCATTTCTTCTTAGGTTCCGCTCGTCTTGAATGTTTTAAGCATTATCTCACTCCGTCAGATCGAACTCCTCGTTCATAAGATCGATTCCCGTCTGGGTCTTGAACACTTTATCTCGAAAGGCGACAATTACATCCTTGGGGGAATTCTCCTCGAACGCATTCACCAGAAAATCCGCTTCGACAAGAATCTGCCAATCGAGCGCATCAATGTTCTTCACATGGTGATGATGCGCGATCAACCATTTGACGCGGGCTATGCATTCGACGTCGAACCCAAGCGGTTCCATCAGCGAACGCGCTACCGCAGGGCCGAGTTCTTCCTGATGATTGCCCGCTCCGTCGCCATACACGCGCCGCGATTCGCGAATGCCGACATCATGCAATATCGCCGCGGCTTCAAGAATGAATTTCTCCCGTGCATCCATTCCTTCCGATTCGGCAATCATCTTCGCGAATCCAGTCACCTTAATCGCGTGCTGAATCTGCGGCGTCATGCCGCGGTCGTACTTGACAAACTCAAGCCATAGACGATTAAGAATGCTGTTATCTCCTTGCGGCATAGCCATAGGCGGGTCCTTTCAAAAACATCTGTTCGCGATCTCGCTCGCCGAATTGCTGACTTAAATCGGTTAGTTTTTTCGCGCCGGGTTTCATGTGTAATATTATACCAAAACATTGCCTTCCATGCCGTCATTAAGCACAAAGAATCCGCGCATCGTTGTAACCGAGGCGCAGCAGTTTCTCGATGGTGGCGAGTCTGAAATCGACGATGCTGTTCAGGCCGCCGCTTTCGCTTGAACGCCATTATTGTTCCGCTAGCTTCCGATTTTCAGCCGCGCGGGAGATTGAATTGGGCGGCCTAGTCTGAGACGACTGAGACAGGGCGGGCGACCTGGGACGGCTGAGAGTCGCAGTCGTCTCATCAGTCGCAGTCGTCGCATGCGTCTCAGGCGCCCCGCACGGTCGCAGTCAACGCGATGGCGGCAAGATGCCGCCCCTCCTAAACAGTGAATCGCTAAGGGGAAAACGGCGCGGGCGAGGGAATCGCGGATTGCATCGGGGCGATGACCGTGAACGACGATTCCGCCGCGGTGACCGTGAACGACGATTCCGCCGCGGTGCCGTCGGCGGTCACGGCGGAGAGGCGGTGGCGGCCGGGGACGAGATCGAGAACAAGCGGCTCGCTCCCGGCGGTTTCGCCGACGGGTGCGCCGTCGAGGAACCACCAGAGTTTCTCCCCTTCCGGATTGCCGGTGACGCGGCAGACGAGCTGCTGCCGCGCCGCCGATTCGACGAGCTTGAATTCGCTGCCGTTCGCCGGCTTCACAATTGCGAACGGGACGGCGGCCGCGGCCGGCGGAAGGCGGCGTTTTTCGAGCGCGCCGCATCCGTCGGGACGGCGGAACCAGGGACCTTCGCCGGAAGGATAGATCGCGCGCGCGATTTTCCAGGCGACGGGGGCGGCGACCTTGGCGCCCACGAGCCGCTCGTCGCCGCAGCCGCCCGAGAGCTGTCCGCACCACACGCCGACGGCGTATTCGGGATTCCACGCCACCGTCCAGGCGTCGCGGTAGGCGCTGGAGGTGCCGGTTTTCCAGGCGAAGCGCGGCAGTTTCACCGCCGCGACGTGTCCGAGCGCGGCGGAAGAGCGCTCCGAGCCCGAGAGCATATCGGCGACGAGATACGCCGCCTCGCGCGAGACGCCTTCGCCGCGCGCGAGCCGCGCGTAGGCGGAGGTGAGCTCGACGAGAGTCACTTCGGCGTTGCCGATCGCGAGGCCGAGTCCGTACCGGTCGTACGGCTCCACGACATGCCGAAAGCCGAACTCGTTCAGTTTCGAGGCGAAGCGCTCGACGCCGACCTCGCGGCAGAGCCGGACGAACGGAACGTTCAGGGAAAGAACGAGCGCGTCGGCGAGCGAAACCTCGCCGCGGTATGATCCGTCGAAATTGACCGGATTGTACCCCTCGACCGCCATCGGCACGTCGAGAAGCGTCGATGAACTCCCGACAATGCCGAGATCCATCGCCTGCGCGGTCAGGAACGGCTTCAGCGTCGAGCCTGCCGGACGCGGCGCGGCGGCGGTGTTGACCTGCCCCGCGTCGTCGCCGAAATAATCCCCGCTGACCGCCATCGCCACCACTTCGCCGGTCTTGACCCTCACGACCACCGCGGCGGTTTCGTAGGCCGATCTGCCGACGGACTTCACCGCTTCTTCCGCAATCGCCTGGATGTCGGCATCGAGCGGAGTCGTGAAATCGCCGTAAAGCCGCTGGGCGTCATGATCGAGCGATTTGATCTCGCCGAGGTACCAGTCGCAGTAGTACGGATGCTCGAACGGACGCTTCGCGCGGCGCAGCTCCGGCTTCACTTCCGCCGCCGCCGCGCGCTCCTCCTCGGTGATCATCCCCAGCTTGACCATGCGCGAAAGCACGTATTCGCGGCGCCTGAGCGCACGGTCGTAATGGCGGTCGGGACGGTAGAAGCTCGGTGCCTGGACCATTCCGGCCAGAATCGCCGCCTCGCCGAGACCGAGCTCCTTCGCGCTTTTCCCGAACCATCCCTGCGCGGCGGATTCAATGCCGATGAAGTTGGCGCCGAACGGAGCGCGATTTAAATACTGGGTCAGGATCCAAAGCTTGTCGCGGCGCTTTTCCATCTTCACCGCCTGCACCGCCTCGATCCATTTGGCGAGATAGCTCTTGCGGTGGGGCTTCAAAAGCCGCACGCACTGCATCGAGATCGTCGAGGCGCCGCTCACGCGGCGGCGGAAAACGATGTTCTGCGCGAGCGCGCGCATGATGCTCAGGGGGCGCACGCCGTGATGGTGCCAGAACTCGCCGTCTTCGGCGGCGACGAGCGCCTTCACGATCCAGTCCCCGGGATCGGCGGAGTAGTACGGACGGCAATCGACGTCGTCAGCCCCGAGCGAAACGCGCATGACCTCCCCGGCGGAGTCGCGCAGAACGACTCCGCCCGGATAATCCGCGCTTGCGTCATCGACCCAGTCAATGACGAACCACGACGCGACCGCCGCGAGTGCGAGCGCGAAGGCAAGGGCTGTACATAGCTTCGACAGCCGCCTGACCCAGCGCATAAGCGCCGCTCGAGACGATGCGGACCTGATAATGGAATTTGACGGTTTCACCTTTTTCGAGTCTGAACTTCTTGGAGAAAACGAGCATGCGGTCATCCCGCAGATCGGAGCGCATCACCCAGCTAAAATCTTCCTCACCGAGCCAGGCGTATTTGTTCGCTTCGATGGTTCCGCCGTTCACCGGCTCGAACGCGCCGGGCAGCAGGTCTTCAATGACGAGGTCGTTGAGATCGCGGCTTTCGTCGACGCCGAGCTCGAGTTCCACCACCACGAGATCGCCGCGCTTCAGGTTCTCGAGATCGGCTCGCTCCCCTTCTGCGGTAAAGTAGCGCCGTTCGAGCTTGAGGCCGTTCGACTCGCTCTTCGCGGCGGAAAGCTTCGGCAGCGTCCATCGGTTCCAGCTCACGAACGCGACGCCGTCGCCGCGGTTGACGAGCTCGCCGTTTTCCTCGACGACCTTCGGCGAACCGACACCGCGCGGCAGGGTCTTGAAGTACGCGCCGAGCGCGAGGAGCGCGTGCGCGTTCTCTCCGGTCGTGCCCCAGCTGTATCTGCCGCGGTCGCGGCATTTCGCGAGATACTCGGCGAGCTCCGGGATGCGTCCGTCGGTCTCGTCCAGCTCGAGCAGGGCGAGCATTTCGAAGGCGGCCTCCTTGACCGACTGCGGGGCGAAGGCGCCGCGGAGAAGCTCGGCGGCGCGAGCGCGGTCGGCGGTCGCGATGTATGCGCGGGCGAGGCGGGCGCGGTCGAGCGCGGAGAGTCGGTCGCGGTGGGTGTACAAGGTGAGCATGCGGTCTTTGTCGGGCTTACCGGCAAGCGCGAGATCGTGGCAGGCGTAGGCGGCGATTGCGGGCGTCTCGTCTAACGCCCATTTGCCGCAGAGGCGAAGGACGCGCGATTTGATCGCGGGGACGACCCGCGCGCCCGAGCGTTCCGCCTCGATAAGGAAGTGCGCGGCGTAGAGCGACACTTCGCGGTCCCACGGGGCGTAGTCGCAGTCTGGCCACATCACGAAATCGTTGGCGCGGAGCATCGAAGAGACGCGGGCGACCCCGGCGGCGATCACCGCGGCGTTGGTGGTGCCGAGGAGCGGAAGAATCTGGCTCGAAGTCTGCTCGAGGCAGCCGTGCGGATATTCCGCGAGCCACCGGTAGGCCGCGTCGAGTTCGGCGAACCGGTCGGGCGAGACCTTGCACGAGAACTTCTCGAACGGACCGTTCACGCCGCTCTTGCACCAGCTCTTTCCGGGCGCGATCACCGCCACTCCCGACTCTGCCCGCCAGCTCACCGCCGGACGCACCGGCACGGCGATCGTGCGCGAGTGTCTCTCCCCAAGGCCTTCCGCGACATACGAGATTTCAAGCTCGCCCGGCTCCTCCGGCGCACGGCAGCGGATGAACTCGGTGCGGTTCGCGTCCGGTTCGAGCGTCGCCGCGCCCTCGCCGATCACGCTCGCCACCCCCTTCGCGTCTTTCGCCGTGACCTGGTACTTCACCTCGCCCGCGTCTTTGCCGCGGTTCGCGATCGGCAGCGACACCTCGAACTCGTCGCCGGGCGCGACGAAGCGCGGAGCATCCGGTTCGATGACGAGCTTCGGGGTCACTTTCACCACGGCCCTCGCCGCGCCGCTCGCCGATTCGCTCACCGCGACGGCGGTGAGGCGCACCGAGCCCGCGAATTCCGGGAGCGCGATTTCGGTTTCGATGGCGCCGTTTTCATCGAGCGCGAGATCTTTGCGCCACACGGCGAGCGGCTTGAAGCGGCGGCTCGGGACCGGACTAACGCGTCCGAAGAGCTCGGCGTCGGCGCCGCCGCCCGTCTTCACTCCGGCCGCGGCGAGCGAATCTTCGCCGAACACCGGAAAGATGCTGTTGTAGAGATCGTACAAGGGCGAGCCGGTGAAGCGGAGGCGCGAGAACCACAGTATCGGATCCACCGACCAGCCTCCCGTCAAGAGGTCTATCCCCTCGTCCACCGCCGCGATCGTCGCGCGTCGGGCGCCGGGAGCGCGAAGCGCGACCCGGACGAGCGATCCGTTCTCGACGATCTTCACCTCGCTCTTGAGCTCGACCGGTATCTCGCGCTCGAGCGGACGCACCCTGAGCGCGGTATTTCCGTGGGCTCTGAGCGCGAGCTCGCCCTTCCCGGACTCGACCGCACGAACCACCGAGATGTTCACCCTCACGTTCGGCGCCCAGTCGGGCGCGGCCGCCGGCAGTTCGATCTCGCTCGTCGCGTTGGTGAGCGCGAACGCCTCGACGTGGAGAATGCGGTCGTGGCAGATCGAGAGGAGCGCGGAACCGGTGAACGGACTCTTCACCACGATTTTCGCCTTCTCCCCGACCCGATAGAATTCCCTGTCGGTCTTCACCCCCACCGTCGAGGGCTGCGACAGCGGCGCGCGCACCGTGTCGTCGCCCCAGTCGCTCAGATAGAACCTGCGGTTGAATCTCACCCCGGTCGCTTCGTCCCAGATCGAAAGCGCGTAATCGCCGCAGGCGTCGACCGGGAGCGTGTAGATGGCGTCGCCCGCGTCGCCGATCGAAAGCTCGGCGGTATCGCCGACCGGAACATTCACCCGCTCGGTGGTCCAGGCGGTGGATCCGTTGGCGTTGCGCTTGTAGGTGTAGACGCTGTCGATGCGCTCGAGTTTCACCTTGAGCGAGCGCCGGCCGGCGAGGAGCCTGCCGTCCGTTCCGACGCAGGCGACCGGAATCGACACGCGGCCGGTCTCGGGACGCTTGAACCAGGCGGGAAGCGCCGCGCCGATGTAGAACGGATAGTGGTGGAGAACCGCGGTGGTGCGCGAGGCTGCGGGACGGCCGCCGTCTTCGAACACCGTCGCCTGCGCGGTAACCTTCAGCGCGGCGGCGGGGAGGCCCGCGTCGGCGAAGAGTGGAGCGGAGAAGACATATCTCCCGTCGCGGTCGAGGAAGCCCTTCTCCTTGAGCCGGCGGAAGTTCGGCTTGAGGCGGCGGTCTTCGGCGCCGAAGAAATAGTTATTCCATCCCTGCGGGGTGAACGGAGCGTCTTCGAAGGCGACCGCGCCCTCGCAAGCGAGGCCGACGGCGGGTCCGCCGTAAAGGTGCTCGGCCGAAACCGTGAAGGCGAAATTCGACGGCGCGGCGTTTTCGACCGCGGCGGCGGCGACCCGAATCGTCGGGGGAGCGAATTCCTCGACCTTGATAAAGCGGTGACCGAGGCGCGCGCCGTTGGCGCCGGGAACGGCGAGCACCATCTCCCATTCGCCGCTGGGCTGGTCGGCCGGCACCGAGAACGACTCGTCGCAGATGACGCCGAGATCGTCCGCCGTCACCGTCCTGCGCGTGAACACCGATGCGGTCGGACTCTTGAGCTGCAGTTCGAGCGGCATCGGTTTCGGCGCCCTGCCCGCCTTGCCGCGGAGAATCGCCTGCACGAAGATCTTTTCGCCGTGGCGGTAGATGCCCCGCTCGGTCCAGACAAACGCCTCGATCTCCCCGCCCGAAAGCCGCGGCGCCTCGGCGCGGTCGTCCTCTTCGACGGATCGGGAGCCGGCGAGCGCGATGAAAGTCGTATCCTCGGCGGTGGAGGCGATGACGGCGAAAGGCGAACCCTTGCGGGAGCGCACGAGCGTGCAGATTCCGTCAGCGCCCGAAACCCCTTCGGCGAGCGGAATGTTGGCGGAGGAATACACCTTGACCGCGGCGCCTTCGACCGGCTTGCCGGTCGAGAGCGAAGTGACCCAGACGACGATCTTGTCGTCGTCCTTTTCGTTCGCCTCTTCGCGCACGCTCAGCACGAGATCGGTCACGGCCACGACGCGGTGCTTGCTCAGCCAGACTTTTCCGTCGTTCTTCTCGGTTGCGATCGACACGAGCGAGACGCCCTTGCCGCCGCCGAGGCGCAGATAAAGCTCCTCGACCTCGTTTTTGCGATTGACCGACTTGAGGGTGAAAGTCTCCTCGACATCGGCGAGGTCTCTGGCGAAGAGGTCATCGTCGCACCACGAACGGGAAACATGATCGTAGGCGCGCTCTTCCAGGGCGAGGAACTGCACGATGTTCTCGGCGGGGATGCGGCGCACCCTGGCGACGACCGAGGGAGTGTTCACGCTCTTCAAGGCGATCGTGCGCGCGCCGACCGGCGCGAGGTAGCGGGCGTTGTGCGCGAAACTCACCGATGGCGGCAGGTCCTGCGGCACGGCCGGCTGTTCATGCGCGGCGTTGAGCGACGCCTTGAGCTCCTCGGCTTCCTGCTCCGAGAGTTCCTCGCTCTTCGCTTCGACCGGGATTTTCGGCGCCGGGAGCTTCGCCTCCAGTTCCTTCACGCGCGAATTCAGTTTGAATGCGATCGCGCTCGCCGCGGCGAAAAGCGCCGCAAGCGTGATCATAGTGAGCGCCGTCAGTGTCTTTTTCATAGTTGCAGATAAGTCCTTTCAAACATTACTCGCACGACCGCGCGGAATCTTACACGATTTCAGTTGAGCGGCAGCGGCACCGCGTAGCCGGGACGGCAAGGTGAGGTAAGGGTCGGCGAAGACACGCGAATCTCGTCCGTCCCGTTCCATCCGCACCGAAGGTAGAATTCGCGCGCGAAGTCGTCGAGCGCGACCGTGCGGGTTTCGGCGGGGGACGAAACCGTAAACCCGAGCGATTCGTAGAACGGAACGAGCGACGGCTCTCCCGGCACCACCGCAAAAGTCGAGAAATCGAGAGAACGCGCGGCGTTGATCAATTCGCGGGCGTAGCCCCTGCCGCGGCTTTCCGGCCGGGTCATGAGCGCATAAATGTAACGGATGTCGTCCTCGAGCTGAAGAAAGAAACACGCACTCGCGATTTCGCCCCGTTCACGGATGACGAGAATGTAATCGTCCGGTTTCAAATGATCGATAAAATAACTTGCGCCTTCAATCGGATCTCCGAACACGCGCTGCCAGAGCGCGGCGATTTCGTCACGATCGGCTGCGGTCACGAATTCGGCGGAATCGGCGCAGGTCGCGAGTTTGGCGTGGGTCGCGAATTCGGCGCGGGTGCGCACGGCGTTGAACTTTTTCGGACGGTCGCAGGGGTGCCACGACTCCTTCGCCTTCACGAGGTTCTCGTTGCCGTCCGCCCCCGCGCGGTTCACGAATTCGTATCCGCGGCAGTTCACGCGGCAGAATTCGCGGGTGACCGCGGGATAGGCACCCTGAACGTCAGTAACCGCCTTCTCGTAGCTCGCGAGCATCATCCGCTCGGAAAGCGGCTCGCCGAGCGCGAACGCGACCGGACGGGAGCAGGAGTACAGCACCCCGCCGACCGCCCGGAGCATCGCCTCGCCTTCGCCGCGCTCGATGCAGTCGAGAACGCGTTCGAGCGCCGTCGATTCAATGTAGAACTCGTCGTTGCGCTCGGTCTTGGCCGCGCTCCATTCCGCGAAGACTCGCCGCGCGTCACGCGTCAGTTCGGATCGGTTCTCCTCGGTGAAGACGCGGTACTCCCATTCGCCGCGGTCTTCGAAGCGATGGATGTGGTTGCGCTTCTGCTGGTAGCGCGAACCCTTCAATTCCGCGAGATCGCTCACACGGTAGACGTAATCGTGCATGAGCGGCACTTCGCGCTTGAGCCATCCTTCACCGAGCGCGGCGAAATCGCCTTCGCCGAGATTCGAAAGGACGATCGATTCCGGTTCGGACAGAAGTTCGCCGAGCGCGGCGCATTTGTCGCCGCCGCCGAACGGGAGGGAGTAAAAGACGTGATCGCCGAAATGGAACCGCAGCACGCCGCAGCCATGGGACTCGCCGAACTCCATCGAGTACCACCTGGAGCACCACGGCCAGGTGTAGGCGAGCGAGACGGTGGAAAATTCAACGGCGTCCTCGCTCAATCGATCGCGAAGACGCCTGATGTTTTCGGGCGTGAAAGTTTCAAACCCAATCATTTACGGAACTTTACTTTACGCGTCCGGTATAGGCGTCGACTCCGGAATTGTCGATCGTGGTCTTGAAGAATTCATCGGCGGCGGCGTAATACGGTTTCTCCCACGGACGGGGCTTGCCGTTCAATTGCACCGCCCAGAGCTTGAGCTGACGCTTGTGCCAGTTGACCATGCAGTTGGTGCCCCACGCGCCGCCGTGTCCGAACCACTCGTTCTCGCCGTCGGTCACCGGCGCGGCGAGTCCGAGCGAATAGCCGCCGAGCTTCGCCGGACGCGTCGAGACCGCGAGAATCGACTTCACGGTTTCTTCCTTGAGAATGCGCACGCCGTTCTCGCCGACGCCGAGATTCATCAGCATTTTGTAGAACTTGATCTGATCGCGCGCGGTGGTCCAGAGTCCGGCGCCCGCCGAGGCGAACACGCGGCTCCGGTCGTTGTACGGCCGCTGCTCCTGTCCGTTCTGCCGCCGGTACTTCGCGGGAGCCCCCTTGCGGCAGTCGTACATCTCGATCTGGGTCTTGAGCTGATCGTCGGTCGGCCAGAACGAAGTCGCGTTCATCTCGAGCGGGGTGAGCACAGTCTCCTGAAGATAATCCTCCCAGTGCTTGCCGGTAACCGTCTCGACGACCGCCGCGCCGATGTCGATGCCGGTGTTGGAGTAGCGCACCGCCGTGCCCGGCTCGAAAAGAATCGGCGAGGCGGCCGCGACCGCGGCGGTCTGACGGATCGGTGCACCGCCGGACCATCCGCCGCCCTTCAGATTCGGCTGCTTCGGCGAGGTCTCGAACGGGAATCCACCGGTGTGGTTGAGACACATCCGAATCGTGAGCGTGTTCTTCGCCTTCACCAGTTTGCGCACGAGGTTGGTGACGCCGTTCGCGTCGACCTCTTCGACCGGCTTCGCGTCGATCCACAGGGTGGCGAATTCGGGGAGGTATTTCGAGACCGGATCATCAAGCGAAATCTTTCCCTCTTCCACCAGCTTCGCGACGGTGACCCCGCAGAATCCCTTCGTCTGCGAGCACTGCATGTACACGTCGTCGAGCGTGATCGCGCGCTTGGCGTCGACATCGGAGAAGCCAACGCAGGCGACTTCGGTTTTTCCGTCGTTGTAGAAAATCGAAATCGCGCCCGGGAGCTCACCGCTCTCGACGTAAGGTTTGAGCGCATCGGCGGCGAAAGTCGTGCCGGTGTCGGTTACGAGATCGCCGGCGTAAACGGCGGTGAGAAGGAATGCCGCGGCGGCGGCGAAGAGCAGTTTTTTCATTTGGGAAATTCAGCCGATGCGGACGCGGCGGCCTTCGATGCGGTAGTTGCCTTTGGCGAGAATGTTCAGTGCCTCGGGATAGGCGAGATGCTCCTGAACCTGAATGCGGGCGTGCAGGGTTTCGGGCGTGTCGTCCTCGAGGACGGGAACGCACTTCTGCACGATGATCGGTCCGGAATCGGTACCGGCATCGACGAAATGCACCGTCACTCCCGCGACCTTGCATCCGTAATCAAGCGCCTGCGTCCAGCTGTGCACGCCCGGAAACGCCGGGAGCAAAGCGGGATGGATGTTGAGGACGCGGTTCGGAAACGCCGCGAGCAGTTTGGGCTTCACGATGCGCATGAATCCGGCGAGAACGACGGTGTCGACCCCGGCGGCCTTGAGCTTCTCGATGAGACGGTCTTCGGCCGCGCCCTCGAGTTTGGTCTTCCACGGGGCGCAGTCGAGATACTCGCAGGGAATGTTGTGCCGGCGCGCGCGGTCGAGAATCTTCGCGTCAGGGAAGTCGGCGAAGACGATTTTGATCTCGGCGTCGAGCTCGCCCCGGTCGATCGCATCCACGATCGACTGCATGTTCGATCCGGCGCCCGATCCGAGCACCCCCAAATTCAGTTTAGCCATTTTCTTATCCTATCGCACCAAGCACTAATCACTAAGCACTAAGCACTAAGCACTAAGCACTAAGCACTAATCACTAAGCACTCACTTCGCCGGCCAGAACTTGTCGCTGAGTTTGGAAGGAATGCCCACTTCGCCCTTGTCGAAGTTTTCGGCGAGAATCTTCCAGCCGAGGTCGAGCGCGTCTTCGAGGGTGATGTTGACGGAGAGATCCATCATGTTCTTCTCGAACGCGGCGCCGTACTTCAGGAGCTTCTGGTCCCAGGCGGACATCTTGAAGCCCATGGACTGCTTTTCAACTGCTTCCTTGTACTGCGCGTAGAGCTTGATCATCGCGTCCATGACGGTGCGGTGGTCTTCGCGGGTGTTCTTGTTGACCTGCTGCTTGAGGCGCGAGAGGGAGCCGAACGGCTCGATGCGTCCGTTCCTGAGGTAGAACTGTCCTTCGGTGATGTAGCCGGTGTTGTCGGGGACGGGGTGGGTGACGTCGTCGCCCGGCATCGTGGTCACCGCGAGAATCGTGATCGAGCCGGCGCCGTCGAAGTCGACCGCCTTCTCGTAGCGCGAGGCGAGCTGGGAGTAGAGGTCGCCGGGATAGCCGCGGTTCGAGGGGATCTGCTCCATGGTGATGGCGATTTCCTTCATCGCGTCGGCGAACGAAGTCATGTCGGTGAGGAGCACCAGGACGTCCTTGCCCTTGAGGGCGAACTTCTCGGCGACCGCGAGCGAGACGTCGGGGACGAGCATGCACTCGACGGTCGGATCCGCCGCCGTGTGCACGAACATCACGGTCTTCGCGAGCGCGCCCGACTTGTCGAGCGTGTTGCGGAACTTGAGGTACTCGTCGTATTTAAGTCCCATGCCGCCGATGATGATGACGTCGGAGTCGGCCTGAAGCGCGATGCGCGCCAGCAGCTCGTTGTACGGTTCACCCGCGCGGGCGAAGATCGGCAGCTTCTGCGACTTCACGAGCGAGTTGAAGAGGTCGATCATCGGGATGTTGGTGCGCACCATTTTGTTGGGCATGATGCGCTTGGCGGGATTCACGGAAGGCTGACCGATCGGCGAGGGATTCTCGTTGATCGCCGGGCCCCCGTCGCGCGGAACGCCCGAGCCGGTGAACGCACGGCCGAGGAGCGCGTCGGAGAACGGCACCTTCATCGTCTCGCCCAGGAAGCGCACCTTGGCGGCGGTGTCGACGCCGCGGGCGCCGGCGAAGATCTGCAGCGTGACGTTGGGTCCGTCAAGCTTGATGACCTGCGCGAGCGAAACGCCGGCGCGGGACTCCACTTCGGCGATTTCGTTGTACTTCACGCCTTCGGCGCGGAGAGTGGCGATCGAGCCCGAAAGCGCATCGATCTTGTGATAGACTTTATTGTTGAACATTCGCTTGTCTCCTCAATGGTTCGCACTTCACTTTTCCGCGGCGGCGGAGGCGATCTTTTCCAGAAGTCCGCTCTTCATCGTCTTGAAGTCGGCGGTGTCGAACGGCTTGTCGTTCCAGTCGATGAAGGACTGCTGCAGGTTCATGAAGAACTTGCGCATGTCTTCCTTGTTCTCGATCGAGTAATCGGTCAGAAGCGCCTTTTCGACGACTTCGAACATCTCCTTCTGACGGGCGACCGGGGTGGTGGCGTCGGCTTCGGAGAACGCGTTCTGCTGCAGATACACCGCGTCGAGGAACTCGGCCTTGAGGTAGGTGGTGAAGTCGGCGAGCGAGGTGCCCTCTTCGCCGACGACCTTCATCATCTGTCCGACCTCGTTGCCCTTGCGCAGAATCGAGCGGGCCTTTTCGACGCGGGCCTGGTCGATGACCGAATTGTAGTGGCTCCAGCTGTCCAGAGGATCGATCGCCGGGTAGCGGCGGGCGTCGGAGCGGGCGCGGGAGAGACCGTGGAAGCCGCCGACGACCTTGAGGGTCGCCTGGGTCACGGGCTCGTCGAAGTTGCCGCCGGCGGGAGATACCGTGCCGCCGATGGTGACCGAGCCGCAGGTTCCGTTTTTGAGGCGCACTCTTCCGGCGCGCTCGTAGAACGCCGCGATGCGCGATTCGAGATAGGCCGGGAACGCTTCCTCGCCGGGGATCTCCTCGAGACGTCCGGAAAGTTCACGCATCGCCTGCGCCCAGCGCGAGGTCGAGTCGGCAAGGACGAGCACGTTGAGACCCATCTGACGGAAGTATTCGGCGAGGGTCACGGCGGTGTACACCGAAGCTTCGCGCGAGGCGACCGGCATCGACGAGGTGTTGCAGATGATGATCGTGCGCTTCATCAGCG
>R11__coassemble_892_pt1 | contig 18147 bp, 15 predicted proteins | sample R11__metabat2_low_PE_023 | metagenome-assembled genome bin R11
GGCTTTGCTGCGTTTTCAGCGCATGAGATGAGCGGCGGGTGCTGATGTCGGCGGTATTCGCCGCTACGGGCGGTTGATTTTGCCGGGGGGTGAGCGGGCGCGGGGGAAACAGAGTCTGTCTTCGGGGTGCTGGCGGGGGATGCGCCAGCGGTGGTCTTTCGGGAAGGGATCGCCGCCCCAGGCTTTTTGCTGGGTCCAGGGTTCGGCCGGCGAGGTCCAGAACGAATCCGAGGCGGGCAGTCCGAGCGGGAGCAGGAACAGCGAGGTCATGTAGAGCGAGCCGTTATTGGTGTAGTAGTCGCTCGCTTCGGGGTACGGACCGTTGAAGCCCAGCGTCAGGAAGCCCGCCCGGTTGAAATTGCGGTCGTCGGAGAACATGCGTCTGCGCACCGCGTCGAGCGCGGCGCGGACCTGTCCTTCGGGCAGTTCCTGCGGGAGTTTCTTTTCGAGGGCGAGCAGGGCGAGCGGCTGCAGTGCCGCCATGCGGTAGGGAATCGAACGTCCGATCACCGGATAGGTTCCCTCCGGCGATATGAGCCGCTCGAGAATGACCGCGTAACGCTGCATGCGCTTTTCGATGTCGGCGATGCGTCCGACGGTGCCGCGTTTCTTTTCGATCAGGGTTTGGGTGCAGGTGTAGTACATCGGCTGGATGACGTAGGAGTTGTAGTAGTCGAACGAGAAGGCGGGTCCGTCCGAGTACCATCCGTCGCCGACATACCATTCCTCGGTCTTGTTCAATCCGGTCCGCAGCCGGTAGCTGTCGGCCTTGCCGCCCGCCTTCAGAAGGAAGCATTCGTTGATCGAGCTGAACAGCAGCCAGTTGGAATAGCATGGAGTGTAGCGGCGCAGTTTCTCGTACTCGGCGATGTACCGGCTTTTGACGGTCTCGTCGAGCGGGATCCAGAGGGCGTTCCAGGCGCGCAGAAAGCCTTCGGCCAGGAATGCGGAATCCACCAGGGTCTGCGCTCCTTGATCCCAGCCGAGGTAATCGGGGCTTGCGGGATCGACCGCGTTGGCGCACGCCTTGAGCGCCAAGGTCCTCAGTCCCCTGCGCAGCGCGCCTTCGGAGGTATCGTCGTCGGGAAGCGCGAGCCACGGCGCGATGCCGTCCATGAGCCGTCCGAACATTTCGAGGTACGCGACCCGTTTCGAGCGTCCGTCCCAGGTGGGCGAGAGTTCAAGCGCTCCGTTCTCGTAATTGTACGCCTCCGTCAGTCGTCCTTCGGCCATCGGCGAGAGCACCGGGCGGGCCAGCTTTTCCGCGAACGCCACCCACTCCTTGCGGGTGTCGGCGGTTGCGTTCCCGGGGCCGGCGCCGCTGCCGACCGAACATTCGCATACCTTCGGCGTCACCGCGAGGGCGGCCGCGACGACGATCACAGAACTCATGGAAGTTTTCATAACTCCCCAATTCTACCATAATCCCCGCCCTGATGTAAATCGATCCGAAACAACACGCGGCCGCTGCGGTTGTTGCGTCGCGGGGGGTGGTTTTGGTATAATCTAGGGCATGGCGAAAATTAGATTTTTGAAAGTGAAAGGGACGTGGCGGGAGGTCGCGGACGCGGCGCGCACCACGATCCGTCAGGACGAAGGCACGGGCGAGCCGAGCGCGCGGTGGAAGAAGCGCATTCTTCTCGCCGAGCATTCGCCCATCCGCAAGCTCGCGTTCAACTGGAAGTGGGAAGATCTCCCCTACTGGGTGAGCGTCCACTTCGTGCGGCACAAATTCGGCATCGAGCATTTCGTTTCGACCCAGCGCACCGACCGCACCGGCGAAGACCGCGCGGCGAAGTCGCAGGAGGCTCCGGTGGTGCACGAGTGCTTCGCGAACGCCCAGGCGGTGATGTTCATCTCGCGGCGGCGGCTGTGCGGCCAGGCGAGTCCGGAGACGCGCGCGGCGTGGCGCCTGGTGGTGGACGAAATCGCGAAGGTCGAGCCGGAGCTCGCGGAGTGCTGCGTGCCCGAGTGCGTGTACCGCGGGTTCTGTCCGGAATTCAAGTGCTGCGGCTTCTGCAATTCGCCACATTTCGCCGAACTCGTGGAGAGGTACCGGTCGGTTCCGCCGCCCAGGAAGGCCTGATTTTTGATATAATATCCAGATCATGTCAGAGAAATTAGCTGTATATCCCGGAACGTTCGATCCGATGACGAAAGGTCACTTCGACCTCATCGTTCGCGGAGCGCGGCTTTACGATCGCCTCATCGTGGCGGTCGCGGCCACCAGCGCCAAGCAGGGCGCGATGTTCTCGGCCGAGGAGCGGCTCGAGATGATCAAGGCCGACGTCGCCAAGGCGGGACTTGAGAACGTCGAGGTGAAGATGCTCGACACCTTGCTGGTCGATTTCTGCCGCCGCGAAGGCGCGAAGGTGGTATTGCGCGGCGTGCGCGTCTACAGCGACTTCGAGTACGAGTTCCAGATGGCGCTCACCAACCGGCGGCTGGCGCCGGAGATCGAGACCCTTTTCATGAATCCGAGCGAGAATCTCGCTTACGTCACCGCTTCGACGGTTCGGGAGATCGCGCGCTACGGCGGCGACACGGCTCCGTTCGTCACCGAGGCGGTGCAGAAAAAAATCAAGGAATACGCAAAATGAAAGTAACCGAAGACATCAAGTACATCGGCGTCAACGACCATCAGGTCGATCTTTTCGAGGGACAGTTCGAGGTTCCGCTGGGGATGGCCTACAACTCCTACGTCATCAAGGACGAAAAGATCTGCGTGATGGACACCGTCGACCGGAATTTCGGCGACGAGTGGCTCAGGAACCTCAAGAACGAAATCGGCGAGGCGAAGGTCGATTATCTCGTCGTGCAGCACATGGAGCCCGATCACAGCGCGAACATCGCGAAATTCGCCGCGGCCTATCCCGAGGCGAAGATCGTCTCGCAGCTGATGTCGTTCAACATGATGAAGGGCTATTTCGGCACCGATTACGCCGACCGCCGCGTGGTGGTGAAAGAGGGCGACACGCTCGATCTGGGCAGGCACAAGCTCGCCTTCGTCGCTGCGCCGTTCGTGCACTGGCCCGAGGTGATGGTCACTTTCGACACGACCGACAAGGTGCTCTTCTCGGCGGACGGATTCGGCAAGTTCGGCGCGAACGACGTCGTCGACCCCGAGGGCTGGGACTGCGAGGCGCGCCGTTACTACTTCGGCATCGTCGGCAAGTTCGGCGACAAGGTGCAGGCGCTCCTCAAGAAGGCGGCCGGACTCGAGATCAAGACGATATGTCCGCTGCACGGACCAGTCCTCGCGACCGCCGAGGAAATCGCCCACGTCGTAAAGCAGTATCTTACCTGGTCGAGCTACGGCGTCGAGTCCGAAGGCGTGTGCCTCGCCTACACTTCGGTTTACGGACACACCAAGGCCGCCGCCGAGAAGTTCGCGGAGATTCTCAAGGCGAAGGGCTGCCCGAAGGTGGCGATCGCCGATCTCGCGCGCGACGACATGTACGAAACGATCGAGGACGGCTTCCGTTACGGGAAGCTCGTTCTGGCGACCACGACCTACAACGGCGCGTTCTTCCCGAAGATGGAGGAATACATCCGTCACCTTCTCAGGCGCTGCTACCAGAACCGCAAGGTCGGTTTCATCGAGAACGGCAGCTGGGCGCCGATGGCCGCCAAGGGCATGAAAGAACTCATGTCGACGATGAAGGGCGTCACGTTCTGCGACACCGTGGTCTCCATCAAGGGCGCGATGACCGAAGCGAACGTCGAGGCGATGAACAAACTCGCGGACGAGATTCTCGCCTGATGCCGAAGAAGCTGATAATCCTCGGGGTCACCGGATCGATCGGCCGCAACGCGGTCGACGTCGTCCTCACCCATCCCGGCGAGTTCACCGTGACCGCCGTCGCCGCGCTCCGCTCGAAAGACGCGTGCGAAGAAATCGCGCGTTCGCTCGGCGCGAAGGCGTATGTCGGCGAAGACGCAGCCCTGCGGGCGGTCGAAGAGAACGAGGCGGATATCTGCCTCGTCTCGACGGTCGGTCTCTCGGGCCTCAGACCCACGATCGCCGCGATCGAAAAGGGGATGGATATCGCGCTCGCCACCAAGGAAGTGATGGTGATGGCGGGCGAGTTGGTGACGCGGCTCGCGCGCGAAAGAGGCGTCCGATTCCGCCCGGTCGACAGCGAGCATTCGGCGATTTTCCAGTGCATGCAGGGGAGTGCGCACTCGGAAGTCGAGCGGCTCATCCTGACCGCCTCGGGCGGACCGTTTCTTGACGCGCCGGCGGATCTTTCCGAGGTGACTCTCGCCCAGGCGCTCAATCATCCGCGCTGGAAGATGGGCCCCAAGGTGACGATCGATTCCTCGACGATGATGAACAAGGGCTTCGAGATACTCGAGGCGAGGTGGCTTTTCGACATACCGGTGGAGAGAATCGACGTGGTGGTGCATCCCGAATCGATCGTCCATTCGATGGTCGAATTCACCGATGGCGCGACGCTCGCGCAGCTCTCGCCGCCGGATATGCGCGTGGCGATTCAGTACGCGCTTACATGGCCGCGGCGGCTCAGGAGCGAGCGCGCGAAGCTCGATCTTGCCGCGCTCAAGGCGCTCACCTTCCGCGATCCGGACCCCGTGCGCTTCCCGGCGCTGCGGCTGGTGAAGGAAGCGTGCAGGGCGGGCGGCAATGCCACCGCGGTTCTCGCCGCGGCGGACGAGCTCGCGGTCGCGGCGTTCATCGAGGGGAAAATCGGCTACACCGGGATCGTGAAATTCGTGGAGAAGGCGCTCGAGAGGCGTCCGCTCACCGGCTGCGATTCGCTCGACGACGTTTTCGCCGCGGTCGATTACGTGAAAACACTTTCGTTAAAGGACTCATAAGGCGATATGGAAACGTTTCTGGAATATCTGACCGTGGCGGGATACATCGTTCTGTGTCTCATGTTCTTCTCGCTCGCGATCGCGATTCACGAGTGGGGACACTTCATCGTGGCACTCAAGCTGGGGCTCAAGGTGGAGACCTTCTCGATCGGGTTCGGTCCGGCGATCTGGAAGAAGGTCATAAACGGCGTCGAGTACCGTCTGAGCTGGATACCGCTCGGGGGCTACGTCTCGATTCCCGATGTCGACCCGGAAGGCACGAAGCAGCTCGAAGGCGCGGCGAAAGACGACGGTGGAAAAGAAGAGGAGCGCGAGCCGATACCGGTATGGAAGGAGCTGGCGGTCTCGGTGGCGGGTCCGCTGATGAACTTCGTGCTCGCGGTCATAATCGCGGTCGCGCTCTCGCTCATTCCCTCGGCGAAGTTCGGGGTTCTCCCGGCGGAGATCGGCGGAACGCTCCCGGGCGGCGCGGCGGACGCGGCGGGACTTAAAGTCGGCGATGTCGTCGAGAAGATCGGCGAGAGCGAGATCAAGACCTGGACCGATCTCAAGATGGAGCTTCAGTTCGTCGGCACCAAGACGGTCGACTTCAAGGTTCGCCGTCCCGGCGTCGTCGAGCCGCTCACGCTCGCGGTAACCCCGCGCGAGGACGAGCTCACCGGAGCTGCGATCATTCAGGCGTTTTCGGTCACCAACGTGACGAAGGCGGCGGACTGGATGCCGTGCCGCAGCGTGTGGGGACAGCTCGGCAACGACGCGGGCTGGATCTTCCGGGCGCTCAAGGGACTCGTCACCCCGAAGGAGATGAAGCGCACCGGCAAGTCGCTGGGCGGACCCATCATGATCGCCGAATCGATCTACGCCTCGACGCGGCGCGATTTCTTTGACGGACTCGGCTTTCTCAGGTTTCTCAACGTGAACCTCGGCATCATGAACCTGCTGCCGATACCGGTTCTGGACGGCGGCATCATTCTGTTCGGCCTGATCGCGCTCGTATGCCGCCGCCGGGTGCCGCAGAAGGTCGTCGGCGTCATCACCACCGGCTTCATGTATCTTTTGCTCGGACTCATGGCGGTTCTCATTCTTCACGACGTCTACCGCAGTTGGAAGATTCACACGTTCGATCCCGACAAGGATAAATCCGTTTTGATGGAGACTTTGAATGGCAACGAGAAACCAGACCCGCAGCCTTAAGCTCCGCGACCTTTCGCTCGGCGGGGGAGCGCCGGTGAGGGTGCAGACGATGGCGAACATCGATCCGCACGACGCCGCCGCGCTTTCGGCGCAGCTCATGAGCTGCGCGGCGCTCGGCTGCGAAGTGTACCGCATGACGGTTCCCGACCTCGAGGCGGCGAAAACGCTCGGCGAGGTGCGCAAGACCTCGCCGATACCGCTTGTCGCCGACATCCATTTCGACTACCGCCTTGCGCTCGCGGCGATCGAGAACGGAGTGGACGCGCTGCGGCTCAATCCGGGCAACATCGGCGGCCGCGCGAACGTCGAGGCGGTCGCGCGGGCTGCGAAAGCGGCGAAGACGCCAATCCGCATCGGGGTCAACCTCGGCTCGCTCGAGGCGGGGCTCAGAGCCGAGCTCGAGCGCGGCGAGAAGACGGTTCCCGAAGCGCTCACCGCCTCGGCGCTCGGTCATCTCAGACTGCTTGAAAACGAAGGCTTTCGCGATGTGGTCATTTCGGCGAAGGCGTCGAACGTCGCCGACACGATCGCGACCTACCGGATGCTTGCGGAATCGACCGACTGTCCGCTCCACCTCGGCGTCACCGAGGCGGGCACGTTCCTCCCGGGCACCGTCCGAAACTCGGTCGCGCTCGGGATTCTGCTTTCGGAGGGAATCGGCGACACGGTGAGGGTCTCGCTCACCGCCGAACCCGAGAAAGAGGTGCGCGTCGGCTGCGAGATACTGCGGTCGCTCGGTCTCAGGGCGCCGGGTCCGGCGATCACATCGTGCCCGACGTGCGGACGCACCAAGGTCGATCTCTTCCGCATCGCCGGCGAAATCGAAAACGCCCTCGAATCCTACGCCTCATCTCTCAATCGGTCAATCGGTCAATCGGTTAATCGGTCAATTCCCCATGTCGCCGTCATGGGGTGCGTGGTCAACGGACCTGGCGAGGCGAAAGGCGCGGACATCGCGCTTTGCGGCGGCGACGGCGAGTTCATGCTTTTCGTGAAGGGCAAGGCGGTAGGCAAGGTCTCCGAAGCGGAGGCGGTAAAAAAGGTAATGGAATATGTCGTTTCTCTTTGACAATATCGTTGCGATACAGCTCGCGATCGTCGCCGCGGCATTTGCTTGGCTTGGCGCGGGCATGAATGAAATCATCGACATCTCGTTGGTGGCGATGCCGTGGCTGGCGGCGTTTCTTCTGGAGCTGGCGATATGCTTCCCGCAGCGCATGACCGGAGAGTCGACTTACGATGCGCGCAAGCGCTGCTGGAGCGAGATGAGGCGAGACCCGGTGACGTGGCTCATCGTGGCGATGATCATCATCATGGTTTTTCCGCTCATGAACACGGGACTGTGCCCGGTATGCGACTGCGATCTCATCAACTTTGGCGTGCCCAAGCCAGATCCCGATCCGGCGCTCCCGTTCGCCCCGTTCACCGTTTGCGCGTTCGATAAAAAAGAGCATCTCGACCATGCGACGGTGATGATGTGGTTCATCCCGGCGTTGATCGGCGTATTGGCGGCGCGGCATGCGTTGATGAAGCGGGGAAAACGGCTGGCGCTTGAAATTCTGGTCTGGAACGGCATGGCGCTCGCGGCGTTCGGACTTGTCGAGATCGTCACCGGTGCGAAGGCCCCTTACTGGCTCGACGGCAAAAACGCAATCAACGGATTCTTTGCGACCTTCCATTATATCAATCAGAGCGGGGCTTACTGGACGCTTCTTTTCGGCATGGCGATAGCGCTTTGGCGCTGGAAAGTCGACAACCAGGAGCGGCACGACGCCGGGCGCGATGTCGCCCCGGGCGCCAAGGCGCCGCACCGCATCTTCTGGCGCAAGCATCTCATGCTGGTGCCCGCCGTCGTGTTCTACTGCGCGGCGCTTGCCACTAAATCGCGCGCAGCGATACTGTTCACCACGATTCTCGCGGTCTTGTATTATCTTCACGCCACGATCTCGTTCAGCGCGAAGATCGAGTCGCGTTCGCGGCGTTTCAAGGCCATTGCCCTGAGCTGCCTGCTGCCGCTTTCGCTGGCGTTCGTCGTCAAGCTGTGCACCTCGGCAGACACCGTCTGTCTGCGGGTCGATTTTACCGATATTTCCGGCACGCAGATATCGGGATATGTCGGCGAGCGCGGACTCTTCGACGAGAACGGAACGGCTCTCCCCGGTTACTCCGTCACTCGCAATATGCAGGGTTACCGCATCGTTTCTCCGTCGGAGGTGGTCACCGCCGAACTTGCGGAGGGACGCGTGGTCAATTCTGACGGCGACCTCGTGGGATCGGTCAAGCGGCGTAAAATGCCGCGCAAGGAGACCTCGCTGTGGGACGAGGTTCAGCGCATTACCGTGGATGACTGCCTCGAGCGCATCGGCGGACAGTACCATACGCGCGTCGCTACCGAACTGTGGAAGAACAATCTTCTTTTCGGTATCGGCGGCTGGGGCTACGCCCACCTTTGCACCTCCGTGATGAGCGATGACGAAGCCAAGCACCTTCAGCTTGTCGGCGGGGCTAATGTTCATAATGACTGGCTGCAGTTCCTGTGCGAACACGGACTCGTCTTCGTCGCTTCCTTTGTGATCATGATCGTGCTGGTGCTGAAGGGTCCGATTTCGGTCTGGAGGCGTCTGGCGCAGGCGGCGCGATTCGTCCGCGGCTCGCGGCGTCTGCCTTCGCCGGTGACGCTCTTCGCGCTCCCGGCCGGAGCGTTCGCGCTCCTCATGGCGCCGATCATGACGACACTGCACGCCTTCGGGGACTGTCCGCTCAGGAGTCCGGCCGTACTGACCGCCTATCTGATGTGCTTTGTCTGTCTTGACGGATTCATGCCGTACCTCGAAGAAAACTGATTTCAAAAATACCAATACAAAGAAAGAGCTCGAAAATGCTTCACGTAAACGAGAATTATTCCAAGATCAAGCCCACCTATCTTTTCGCCGAGATCGCCCATCGCGTCGCGGCGCACCAGGCGGCGCATCCGGAGGCCAAGATCATCCGTCTCGGGATCGGCGACGTCACCGAGCCGCTCTGCCCGGCGGTCATCGAGGCGATGCACAAGGCGGTCGACGACGAGGCCGGCAAGGGCGAGAAGTTCTACGGGTACGGTCCCGAGCAGGGCTACGCGTTTCTCCGCGACGCGATCGCCAAAGTCGACTTCCAGGACCGCGGCATCGACATCAAGGCCGACGAGATTCTGGTCTCCGACGGCGCCAAGTGCGACTGCGGCAATATCCAGGAACTCTTCGCGGGTGATGTCAGAATCGCGGTCGGCGACCCCGTCTACCCGGTCTACGTCGACACCAACGTGATGGCCGGCCGAGACGACATTACGCTCCTCCCGTGCACTGCGGCGAACAACTTCGTGCCGGGACCAGAGACGCTCACAACCGACGACAGAACTGACGGGGGCTCTGGCGCCCCCGAACCCCGGCCTGTGGATATTGTTTATCTTTGTTATCCCAACAACCCGACCGGGGCGGTGGCGACCAAGGCTGAGCTGCAGAAGTGGGTGGACTGGGCGAACGCGAATCAGAAGCTCATTCTTTTCGATGCGGCGTACGAGGCGTTCATCCGCACGCCGGGCATTCCGCACTCGATCTACGAGTGCGAGGGGGCGCGCAAGTGCGCGATCGAATTCCGCAGCTTCTCGAAGACTGCGGGCTTCACCGGCATCCGCTGCGGCTACACGGTGGTGCCGTCGGATGTCGTCGCCTACGACGCGGCGGGTAACGCGGTTCCCCTGAAGCCGATGTGGACGCGCCGTCAGACCACCAAGTTCAACGGGGCGAGCTACATCACCCAGCGCGGCGCGGCGGCGGTCTACACTCCCGAGGGACAGGCTCAGACCAGGGCGACGATCGACTTCTATCTCGAGAACGGCAGACTCATGAAGGAGGCGCTTCTCGCTCTCGGCTACACCGTGACCGGCGGCGGCGATTCGCCGTATCTCTGGGTGAACGTGAAAGGGGACAGCTGGGAATTCTTCGACAAGCTCCTCAAGGAGGCGAACGTCGTCACCACGCCGGGCGCGGGCTTCGGCAAGGCGGGCGAAGGATACATCCGCATTTCCTCGTTCAACTCCCGCGCCAACGTGCTCGAAGCGATCGAGCGTCTCAAGAAGGTTCTCTGATGACAAAGTTCGGCAAGACGGTCAGATTCGCCGCGCTCGCGGCGCTCGCGCTTTCGCTCGCCGCGTGCCGCGAAAAGCCGGTCGAGGAAACGAAGCCGTTCGACGCGGCCAGGTACGAACCCGTCGCCTCGCCGCGTCCGGCGGCGACGGCGGTGACGTGGTACCCGGCGGCGGACTGGAAGGACGAGGACGATCCGATCGCCTCGCCGCTCGCCAAAAAGGGTGGAATCATCCGTTTCTCCGGCGGTCACGCCCCGAAGAGTTTCTGCGAGTATCTGGACAACAACACCTACACCCGCATGACCTTCTCGCTCATGTACGAAACCCTGATCTCGACCGACACCGAGACGCTCGATTTCGTGCCCGGGCTCGCGAGGCGCTGGTCGGTGAGCGCGGACGGGAGGGAATTCACCTTCGTCATCGACGAGCGCGCCGCGTGGTCAGACGGCGAGCCGGTCACGGCGGCGGATGTCAAGTGGACGTTCGACACGGTGACCGATCCCAAGAACGACACCGGCTCGTGGAAGATTCTGCTCGGCGACTTTGAGAGTCCGGAAATTCTCGACGCGCACACAGTGCGCTTCCGCAAGAAAGGCTCTTCGCCCAAGAACTGGCGCGACCTCAGCTACTGCGGCACCTTCTACGTGATGCCGATGCACTACTTCAAGGGACGCGACTTCAACAAGGTCGATCTTCTCGGCGCGCCGGTTAACGGACCCTACAAGCTCGGCGCGGTCGAGGAGCAGGTCGAGACCCGTTTCGACCGGGTGAAGAACTGGTGGCGGCGAGACTTCCCGAGCTGCCGGTACATCTGCAACTTCGACCATCTGGTGATGCGCTATTACGCGGACAACGAAAACGCGTTCGACGCTTTCCGCAAACAGGCGATCGACGTCTACCCGGTGTACAGCGCGCACATCATGAACAACAACACCAAGGGCGAAATGTTCCAGCGCAACTGGATCGTGAAAAGGCGCGTCCGTAACCACGAGCCGATCGGCTTTCAGGGCTTTGCGATGAACATGCGCAGATTCCCGTTCGACGATCTCAAAGTGCGCCTCGCGATGCAGAAACTCGTGGACCGCGAGACGATGAACCGCTCGATGATGTTCAGCGAGTACTTCATGCTCAAATCGTACTATACCGATTTGTACGATGCGGAGCATCCGTGCACGAATCCGCTCAACCTGTATGATCCGGAAGGCGCGGCGAAACTGCTCGCCGAGGCCGGCTTCAGGAAGAATGCGGAGACCGGAATTCTTGAGAAGGACGGGCGGCCTTTTTCGTTCACCTTCCTCTCCCGCGCTTCGAGCGAAGACAAGTTCCTCGCGCTTTTCAACGCCGAGCTTTTGAAGCTCGGCATCGAGATGAAGATCGACCGCAAGGATTTCGCCGCGTGGATGCGCGACATGGACAGTTTTCACTTCGACATGACCTGGGCGAGCTGGGGCGCGACCGTGTTCAAGAATCCGGAGACGATGTTCCTCTCGAGCGAGGCCGACCGCAAGCAGAGCAACAACACCGTCGGCTTCAAGTCGGCGGAGGTGGACGCGATTTTGAAGGCGGAGAAGGGAATGATGTCCACCGCCGAGCGCAACGAGGCCTATCGCAGAATCGACGCGCTCGTCGCCGCGCAGTGTCCGTATGCGCTTCTGTGGAACTCCGACGTGGTGCGGCTTCTCTACTGGAACCGCTTCGGCACTCCTGAGACCGTGGTCTCGCGCTACGGCGACGAGGACTCGGTCTTTACCTACTGGTGGTACGACGAGGACCGGGTGAAGGAGCTGGACCGGGCAATGGAAGAGGGACTCTCCCTCCCGTCCGTTCCGTACGAACTCGACTTCGACGAAATCGCCGGGAGACGCAAATGAGCGAAGATTACGAGCTTCTGGATTCCGGCGACGGACGCAAACTGGAGCGCTTCGGCAAATACGTTCTCGCCCGCCCCTGCTCGCAGGCGATGTGGCGGCCGGAACTCTCCGCCGCCGAGTGGAGCCGCGCCGACGCCAGTTTCGATCGCGAGGACGGCAACAACTGGCACGGACGCGCCAACCTGCCGAAGGAATGGACGATCGAGACCGCCGGCGTCAAATTCCGCCTCGGCGGCACCGATTTCGGCCATCTCGGCATCTTCCCCGAACAGCGCGCCCTGTGGAAATGGCTCAGGGAGACGATCGCGAATCGCAAAGCCGGCGGCACGGCGGGCGTTCAGGCGCAGCAACTCCCGGCGAGTACCTGCGGCGAGGCGAGAATTCAGGCGCTGAACCTGTTTGCGTACTCCGGCGGTTCGACGATGGCGATGGCGCTTGGCGGCGCGGAGGTCTGCCATCTTGACGCATCGAAGGGAATGGTCGAGTGGGCGAGAGGGAATGCGGCGCTGAACGGACTCGCCGACCGGCCGATCCGCTGGATCGTCGACGATGCCCACAAGTTCATGAAACGCGAAATCCGCCGCGGCAGAAAATACGACGCGATCGTCCTCGATCCCCCGACCTTCGGGCGCGGCGCCGGCGGCGAAATGTACAAAATCGAACGCGACCTCAAAGAGACCCTCTCGCTCGTCAAAGACCTTCTGAGCGACCGCCCCGCCTTCGTGCTCTTCTCATCGCACACCCCCGGACTCTCCGAGATCGTCGCGAAAAACATCCTCTCCCAGCTCTTTCCATCCGCTCGGCTCGAATCGGGCGAGATGCTCCTCGAAGGACGCCGTCTTCAGTGCCCGAGCGGCATCTACTGCCGCGCCGTGTTCGAGTGAAGCTCGTACTGCCAACGATCGGGCCGGAGCCGAGCAGGCTCGCAGCGCTCCTGCGCGAACGCGGCCATGAGGTTGCCGAAATCGAGGTCGGGCGCATCGTGTATTATCCCGAAGCGCTTAAGCCGATCGATCTGTCGGAATTCTCGCATATCGTCGTCACCTCCCGCCACGCTCGCCGCGTGCTCGTTCCCGAAAAATCGCCGCAAGTTTGTTGTCGTGGGCTTGTTGTTTCCCCGCAATCTTGTTGCCGTGGGCTTGTTGTCGCCCCGCAGCCGGTTCCCGACGACACCCAGGTGATCGAGATCGGCAGCCGCACCTCGGCGGAGTTTATTCGCTATTTGCGCGAGATCCTGCCGGGTGACGCCAAGATATTGCGACTTAAAGCGAAGAATTGCGCGGATTCGCTGGCTGAATTGGCGAATTTCTACGATTATCGTGCGGTTGAGGTGTACGAGAACGTAGAAACCGTCGGGGACTGTCCCCGCGGGGGAGACAACAAGCCCACGACAACAAGTTTTGACGCGGCGGTGTTTACCTGCGCGTCGAACGCGCGGCGGTTTATGAAACTGGGGATCTCGGTCGGACGGGCATACGCGATCGGGGAAACGACGGCGGCGGAATTACGCCGGCGTGGTCTGGCGCCGACGGTGTCGCCTCGTGCGGATTACGTCTCGCTTGCAGATTTGATAGGCAGATGAGGGCGTGGGAATAATTCTCATTCGTCAGGTAAACCGTACGAATGAGAATTATTCCCGTCCGAATTTTTTTCCCCTCAAGCCCGTTTTTTTTGATATAATCATTGCCAATGGCTGAAAGTCTACAGATCGTCGCCCTGTCGGGCGGCAAGTTGAATGTGTTTACGCAAGGCGAGAAGGGCCCGGAGGCCATTCTTGCGTTGCCGCTCAATCGGCTTATCGTGAAAATGGTGAAGGTGCCCGCCGAAAACGCGGCGGATCCTTCCGCTTACGCCTTGCCGATTCTTCAGGCGATGTCGCCGTATCCCGACGAGCCGCTCACGGTGTCGTGCGAGACGGTTGCGACGCGCGAGGACGGATCGCTCACGGTGATCGCCGCGGCGCTTCCCGAGGGCTCAACCGACGATCTCGGCGAGGGACTGGACGAGACGAAGCTCTCGATATCGCGGGTGGACGTGCTCGCTTTGGGTGCGATACGCTCGATCTGGTCCAAGATTGACGACGGACGCGATTTGCGTCGGCTCGTTCTCATCGGTTCTGAAGACTGCATCTCGATGTTCGTGCTGGACAAGGACGAACCGGTGTCGATTCGCGCGGCGAGTCCGTCCGCCGATTTGAAGCGCGAGGCGTTGCTGTCGCTTCTGGAAGCCGAGGATTTCGGCGGCTCGAAGCCGCTTGGCGAGATCGTGATTGCAGGCGAGGTCGCGGCGGAAGGGCTCGACGCCATCGCGCCGATTCGCAAACTCGAAGAGTCCCCCGACGCGATGCCGGGGATGTTCGAGCGGGCCGTCGAACAGGGCTCGATCGACGCGCTCCCCGACAGCTGGCGCGAGGTGCTCGCGGAGAACCGTCTCAAGTCGAAAATCATCAAGGGACTCGTCTGGGCGGGGACGATTTGGCTGCTAATTCTTGGCGCAATGTTCAGCGAACCGCTGGTGTACGGATGGATGAAGGATCATCAGCACGAGCTCAGGAACGAGCACAAGGAGCGTTACGAAGCGGTGAAGAACCAGCGCGACGCCGTGCAGAGAGTGCGCAAATATTCCAACCACAACCGCGGCGCTTTGGAAATGCTGCTCGTCGCCTCGAACACGCTGCCGGAAGGCGCGGAGCTTTCGAGCTGGTCGTTCAAGTGCGACAGCATCGAAGATTACGAGATGAGTTTCACCGGCGAGGCCGCGAGCTCGCAAAACATTTACGCGTTTATGGACAAACTGAGGGCGCTCGGCTCGTCCGCTGCCGACGGAAACGACGACGACAAGGTGTTTGATCAGGTCGAACTCAAGAGCGAGGGTCCCGGCGGCCGCGGGCGTCGGCGGTTCACTATTGTTTGCTACCATTACGGAGACGCGGGAGGTGAGTCGTGATGAACGATCTTTCGATGAAAGAAAAGGCGATGATCGCGACATTGCTCGTCACGGTCATGTTCGGCGCGCTCGTCTGGGGATGGTTTACCAAAGGGGCGCCGGCCTGGAAGAAGGCGAAAACAGACTATGACAAGGAAGTCGCCACCTACAGCGAGGAATGCAAACTCATCGCCGAGGAAGACCGCTGGAACGAAGACTACGACCGCGAGAAGGCTGCGATGCCTTCGGTCAAGCCCGATGAAAGCTCGGATCTGAGGTGGATGAGCAAACTTCAGGAAATCGCCGAGAAGCACGACATCACGCTCGGCGCGGTCAAGCCGCCGGATAAGGAGCTGGGTGACGGCGATGTCCTCGAGCGTCGCATCGTGGTCAACGGATGGTCCGGCGAAATCGAGTCGCTCGTGAAGTTCATGCATGAAATGGAGAACACCGACGAAGGCATGTTCGCATTCAGTGACATCAGCATTCAGCCGAACAAGACCGGACTCAAGGGTTCGTTCACCGTCAACTGCGCCTATATTTTGAAAGATCCAGCGAAAGATTCCGAGGAGGAGAAATAAGCTTATGAAACATCTGCTTACTTTGTTCGCCGCGCTCTCGGCGATTACCGCCGTCGCGGCGGATGCGAACAGCCGAATTTTAAATTCGAAATCCCGTTCCGTTCTGAGACCCGGTCGCACTGAGTCCGCCGCTGAATCCGAGCCCGCCGCGCCCGCCGCGGCGCCGGCGGCCAAAGCGTCGACTGCCGGTTCGTCGTTCCTTGAAGGAACCGATATTCCGCTCGATACGGTTTTCGATGTTTACGGCGATCTCGTCAAGCGCTCGATCATCAAAGATCCCGAGACGCCTGATGCAAAGATCAGCTTCACTCCCCGCAAAGGCGAGGTGCTGACCAACGAGGATAAAATCCACGCCATCGAGGTACTTCTCAAGATGAACAAGATTCAGCTTGAGAATTACGGCGACAAGTTCGTGCTGGCGCTCCCGATCGACAAACTGCGCAGCAAGGGCGAACGGATCGTGCCCGAAGACGAGGAGCTTGAAGACGTCGAGAAGGTCGTTTCGACGATGATCACCTTCAAGAATGTTCCGACTGACGAGGCGAAGACGCTTTTGGAGGGACTCAAATCGCAGAATGCCCAGCTCAATGTCTACGAGCGCATCGGCGGCATTCTCGTTACCGATACCTGCCGCAACATTTTGCGCATGCGCGAACTGAAGGCGATGATCGATGTCGCCACCCCGATCAACGAACAGGTCTTCCACCGGCAGATTCAGAACGCGAGCGCGAGCGACATCAAGTCTGCGCTCGAGGAGATCGTGCAGGAATCGCAGAAAGAACTCGAGAAGCAGAGCAAGCTCGTCCAGGCCGGTCGGGACAACAATGTGAATCGCGCAACGCAGAACACGCTCTTGCGGCGTCCCGGCCAGCAGCAAAACCAGCCGCAGCAGCCGGCCAACGTCGAGTCGCTCGTCACCAGCATCTCTTCCGATGCCGATCGCGGACTCATCCGCGGCAAGGTGCTCATCATTTCCGACGACCGTTCGAACAAACTCATCATCATCACCTCTCCCGCGAACATGAAGTTTTTCGACGAGGTGATCAAGTCGCTGGATGAGACGGTCACTCCCGAAATGGATGTTGAGGTCATCCGGCTTAAATACGCCGAGGCGAAAGACGTCGCCGACATGATCAACGACCTCATCGGCAACGCTTCGAGCAACAAATCGAATTCGAAGGGCAACACCAACCAGAATGCCGCGAGGGGAACGAGCGGAAACATGACCCGCGGCACCACCCAGAACAACAACGCCGCCCGTCAGACCGCCGCCAAGCAGTCAAACGGCGAGTCGCGCGCGGGCGAACTTTCGAAGGAGAACGTCACCGTTCTCGCCGACGAGCGCATCAACGGACTCGTCGTGATGGCGCGCACCGTCGACATGCCCACCATCCACAAGATCATCGAGTCGATGGATGTCAAGCTCTCGCAGGTCTTGATCGAAACCGTCATCATCGAAGTGTCGCTCGGCGACGACCTCAACACCGGCGTTGACTGGGTGAATCTGAACAGCAGCGCCTCCACCCGTCCGAGAACGGACTCGAACGGTGTCGCGATGTACAACTATGTGAACCAGGATACCGGCGCGGTTCTTCAATCGATAGATCGCGGTTCCAGCTTCTCCACCACCGAAACCGTCGGCAGCGGCGACAGCGCGGTTGAGAAGGAATACACCTGGACCAAGACCGGCGATGCGCTCACCACGACCGCGCGCGGCGTGGTCGACTCGGTGGCGGCCGGCGGCGCGTACTTCCTGGGCGGCGGTTCCGGCGGCGGCGCGAGCGCGGTCAATGCGATGAGCTCGGTCATCACCAACCTCACCGGTTCGGGCATCAACTACATTTTCAAATCGAAGAAACTCAACCTCGGCGCGATACTGCACGCGTCCAAGACCGACAGCCATTCGAAATATCTTGCTTCGCCGGTCGTGATGACCGTCGACAACAAAGAAGCGGTCATCAACGCGACGCGCATGAGATATCTTCTGAAGGGCTTCCAGACCTCCGGCAACTCCTACTCGACGATGGCGGTGCCGGACTACGAGCAGAAAGAGCTCGGCATCGAAATCAAGGCGACGCCGAAGATCAATCCGAACGGAACGGTCATGCTGAAGGTCGAGGAGAAGTATTCGCAGGTCTCCGGTTCCCAGACTATTCAGTATTCTTCCGGCTCGTCTTCGGGGTCCGCCGGCTCGCTGCAAGACGTCGCGGTGCCGACCACGGTCACCCGCGAGATGAGTGCCGACGTTCTGCTGGAAAACGGCGAGACCGTCATTTTCAGCGGACTCACCGAAACCAGCACCACCGAGAGCGAGACCGGCATCCCGTTCCTCAAAGACATCCCCTGGATCGGCAAGTGGCTCTTCAGCAGCGTGACCGAGAGCGAGTCGCGCAACGAACTTCTCGTGTTCATGACCCCGTATGTGCTCGACGACAGCGAGTCGGCCTCGTCCGAGGCGGAGCGCAGAAAGAATGCGCTCAGCGATCCCAGACCTTGGGATGATCACGGCTGGTCGCCTTCGAAGCTGGCTGATCCGGTCGCCAAGAAAGAAGTCATGCGTCGCCCGCGATCGCCGCCATCTCGTCCTTCATGACGAAGAGGCCGACGTTCCTGG
>R11__coassemble_995_pt1 | contig 16831 bp, 15 predicted proteins | sample R11__metabat2_low_PE_023 | metagenome-assembled genome bin R11
GGATTGGGGACAGCGTGCGGGGTTTTTGATATAATACTTGGCATGAAAATTGTGGAAAAAATAATCGAACTCATCCGTCAGACGAGTTCGTCGCTGCCCGAGGATGTCGAGCGGGCGATCAAGGCGGCGATGAAAAAAGAGGCGAAGGGATCTTCCGCCGAAGTCGTGCTCAAGACCGTGGTCGAGAATTGCGCGCTGGCGCGCAAGGCCGGCACGCCGCTTTGCCAGGACACGGGAACCCTGGCGTTCTACATCGATGAGAAGCTTCGCCGGAAGGTGACGGAGAAGGTAATCAAGCAGGCGGTCGCCGCGGCGACGGCGAAGGGATATCTCCGGAAGAACTGCATCGACTCGGTGAGCGGAAAATCCTACGACGACAACTGCTGCGACGGGGCACCGGTCATTCACTACGTGTCCGCCGGCGGATCGGACGCGGTTGCCGACGGATCGGGCGTGTTCGTACCGGGGTCGGTCACGCTGGTGATGAAAGGCGGCGGCAGCGAGAACATGTCGCGGCAGTATTCGCTGCCGGACGCGGCGCTCGGCGCGGGACGTGATCTTGCGGGGGTGAGAAAGTGCGTTCTTGACGCGGTGCAGAAGACGCAGGGGTACGGATGCGCGCCGGGAATACTCGGGGTCACGATCGGCGGGGACCGGGCGACTGCGTACGAGGTCGCGAAAGAGCAGCTGCTGCGTCCCCTCGGACCGAAAGGCGATTCGAAGGACAAGACGCTCAGGGCGCTGGAGAAGAAGCTGCTCAATGAGGCCAACACGCTCGGGATCGGTCCGATGGGCCTTGGCGGCAACACGACGCTCTTGGGCGTTAGGATCGCCGCGCGTCCACGTGTGCCCGCCTCGTTCTTCGTCACTGTCGCCTACATGTGCTGGGCGTGCAGGAGAAGAACTGCGTTTTTCGAATGAAGAATGAAAAGTGGAAAATGGAAAATGAAGAATGTAAGGTGAATGATGAATGATGAATGATTTAATACGGGGGTGAAAATGAAAGAGTTGAAATATCCGTTTGACGAGAAATCGGTGAGGGCATTGAAGGCGGGGGATACGGTCAGGATCACCGGGCGCATCTACACCGGACGGGACAAGTTTCATAAATACTTCGCGGACGGAGGGAAGGTGCCGGTCGATTTCCGCGACGGGGCGCTATACCATTGCGGTCCGGTGGTGGTGAAAGACGGTGGAGGGAAGTGGAAAGTCGTCGCGGCGGGGCCGACCACGTCGGTGCGGGAGAATCCGTACGAGCCGGCGTTCATCGCCGGGTCGGGGGTGCGGCTCATCATCGGCAAGGGCGGAATGGACGGCGCGACGCTCGAGGCGATGAAGAATTACGGCGCGGTGTACATCCAGGCGGTCGGCGGGGCGGCGGCGCTCTCGGCCGCGGCGGTCAGGAAGGTCGCAGGGGTTTCGCTTTTGGAGGAATTCGGCGCGGCGGAGGCGGTATGGCACTTCGACGTCGAGGATTTCACCGGAGTGGTGGCGATGGATTCGCACGGCAGATCGCTTTTCGCCGAAGTCGCTGAACATTCGCGCAAGCGGCTGGAAAATTTGGTATAATAGAGGGCATGAAGAAAGTCACAGTAGACAAAGGCGTACAGTTCGGCGACGGCAGACTCACGTTCATCGCCGGACCCTGCGTAATCGAGTCGCGCGCGATGGCGCTCGATCTCGCCAGAAAACTCACCGCTCTCGCGGCGAAGCTCAAGGTCAATTATATTTTCAAGGCAAGCTTCGACAAGGCGAACCGCACCAGCGTGGACTCGTTCCGCGGGCCCGGCATCGACGAGGGGCTCGACATTCTCGCCGAGGTGCGCGAGAGATTCGATGTGCCAGTCCTTACCGACGTGCACGAGCCGTGGCAGTGCAAACGCGTCGCCGAAGTTTGTGACGTCTTGCAGATACCGGCGTTTCTCGCGCGGCAGACCGACCTCGTGGTGGCGGCGGGCGAGACGGGCGCGGTCGTGAACGTGAAGAAGGGACAGTTCATGGCGCCCGAAGACATGGCGCAGGTCGTCAAGAAGATCGAGTCGACCGGCAACCGGCGCATCACCCTGTGCGAGCGCGGCGCGAGCTTCGGCTACCATAATCTTGTCGCGGACATGCGCTCGCTCCTGATCATGCGCGACCTCGGCTATCCGGTCGTGATGGACGCGACCCACTCGGTGCAGCGTCCGGGCGGACTGGGCACCGGCTCGGGCGGCGACGGCAAGTACGCTCCCGCGCTCGCTCGCGCGGCGGTCGCGACCGGCGTCGACGGGGTCTTCATGGAGACCCATGTGAACCCCAAGGTCGCGAAAAGCGATGCGGCGAACGCGATCAAGTTCTCCGAAGTCGAGAAACTCTGGAAGACGCTGCTCAAGATACACGAGGTCGTGCACGCGTGAAAAGACTCCTCGCCATATCGCTCGGCATCGTCCTCGCGACGTCGCTACGGGCCTTCGATTCCGCCGCGTGGATGAACCGCCGCGCGGCGATGACTGAGGACGCGAAGCGGCTCGAGGCGATGTACCGCGAGTACGCGGCGAAGATCGACGCGCCGGCGGAGGAACTGACGGTGCCGATCGAAGACACCGAGACCGGCGAGCGCAAGGCGCTCGTCACCGCGGCGAAGGCGCAGTTCTTCGATGACGGCAAGGTGATCTGGGGCGAAGACGTCGTCATCGAGGAGAAAGGTCCGGAGACGGGGCGGCCCAAGGGACGAATCCACGCCCGCCACATCCTCGTCGACCGCGACAGGCGCACCGGCTGGGCCGACGGACACACCGTGATCGACTACGGCGCGACCCGCGTCGAGGGCGATGGAATTTACTTTTCTTTTTCCGAGGAATTCGTTAAAATACTCTCAAAGGTCGAAATCACGTCCAGCGACCTGAAATTCGAAGGAGCAAAACTGTGAAGAAATTCTTGATGATTTTATCGATCGCGCTCGCCGCGCTCGCGTGGGGCGAAGTGACGATCGAAGGCGCCGGCGCGAAAGCGGGGGAAGGCGCCGCGGCGTCGCGCAAGGTGAAGATCACCAGCGAACGCACCGACTACGACCGCAAGGAAGGCGTCCTCATGTTCGACGAAAACGTCTTCGTCGACGACGTCGAGTATCAGCTGCACTCCGATCAGCTCTACGTGTTTCTGGACGGAACCAACGAACTCAAGCGCATCGTCGCGATCGGCAATGTCGCGATTACCAACGAGCTTCGGTCCGGCGCCTGCTCCAGGGCGACCTACACCAAGGAATCGCAGAAGATCGTGATGCTCGGCGATAGCGAAACCGGAGCGCTCGCGATGCTGGAAGACCGCGGCAAGAACAAGGCCAGGGTCGAAGGCCGCAGAATCACCTTCTGGATCGACTCCGAACAGGTCGAGGTCGAGGGCTCGAGCGTAAGCTTCGACGCCGGCGGCGTCGGCGGCAAGGACGGCGCGAAGAAGCTGCTCGGGAAGTAAGGGCTGAAAGGTTGAAAGTTGAATGGTTGAAGAAGACATAGTTGCGAAGGCGATGAAGGAGATGGCGGCGGAGAAGACGGCCGCCGTCATGCCGCGCGTCGACGGAGCGGAGCGGGATCTGAAGGCGACCGGCCTCGTGAAGATCTACGGTGATCGCACGGTGGTGAACGGAATGGACTTCGAGGCGTCGTGCGGCGAGATCGTGGGACTCCTGGGCCCGAACGGCGCCGGCAAAACCACTACCTTCTACATGGTGGTCGGACTCGTCAGGCCGGACGGCGGCAGGGTCGTGTTCCGCGGCGAGGACGTGACCGACCTCCCGGTGTACAAAAGGGCTCGGCTCGGAATCGGCTATCTCGCGCAGGAGGCGTCGATCTTCCGCAAGCTTTCGGTGTGGGACAACGTGATGGCGATTTTGGAGACGCTCCCGATCGGACGCAAGGAGCGCAATGCGAAGGCCGAGTCGCTGCTTGCCCCGTTCGACCTCATGAAAGTCGCCAGGCAGCCCGCCTACACGCTCTCGGGCGGCGAACGGCGCAAGCTCGAGATTGCGCGGGCGCTGGTGCGCGACCCGGCGATACTGATGCTCGACGAACCGTTCGCGGGGGTCGATCCGCTCTCGGTCAACGAGATTCAGGACATCGTCAAGCGCCTTGCGAAGTCCGGCCTCGGCATCGTCATCACCGACCACAACGTGCGCGAGACCCTCGGCGTCGTCGACCGCGCGTACATGGTGTACAACGGGCGGCTCTTGAAAGAGGGCACGCCGGCGGAACTGGTGAACGACCCGGAAGTGCGCGAGCGCTACCTCGGGGAAGGGTTTCGAATGTAAAATGGAAAATGGAAAATGGAAAATTGAGAATGGAGAATGGAGAATTGAAAATTGAGAATTGAGAATGGAAAATGAAGAATGATGAGAGATGAATGAAGAGTGAAAGAATTTAAAATTTAACAACAAACAAACACAAGAAAGAAAGGAACGAAATCATGGCTATTGAAGTTACCATGCGTCACAGCGACGTCCGCATCGAATCGCTCAAGGAATACGCCGAAGCGCGTATGGCGAAGCTGCAGGAGAAATTCCCGAAGGTCACCTCGATCAACATCGTGATCGACGTCGACGTCAAGAAGCACATGTACATGGCCGAAGTCGTCGCCAACCGTCTTGGCGAGACCGCGGTCGGCGCGAAGGAGTTCTCCGAGAGCGCGAAGAGCGTGATCGACACCGCCGCCGCGCGCGCCGAGCGTCAGCTCCTCAAGATGCGCGTCAAGGCCCGCAAGGGGACCGTGCGCAAGCAGCGCGCCGCGTCGGAGAAGAACTGAGGGGCTTTAGGGGCTTAGGGTTCTTAGGTTTTTTAGGGTTTCTAGGGCTTTGAGAGTCTTGATGGGCTTTAGGACCTGAGGGGTTGAGGTCATGGAATACCTGCCGGGCAAAGACGCCGAAAACGGCGTGAGCTACACCGTGCGCGACTTCGTCGAAGCCGCGCAGGGGTTGCTGCAGCTCGAGGTCGTGGTCGGCGGCAAGGCGCTGGAGCACAAGGTCGAGGAGCCGATCATCAATCGTCCCGGCCTCGCGCTTACAGGGTTTTTCGCCGACTTCGCCTGGAAGCGTCTGCAGGTGATCGGCAATGCCGAGGCGGCGTATCTGCGCTCGATGGAAGCCGCCATGCGGCTTCAGCGGCTCAGAGAAATCGCCGCGCACAAGGCGTACGTCGTCGTCTACACCAACGGACGCAGACCGGGCGCCGACGTGATGCGGCTCGCGAGGCGCCTCGACGTTGCGATGCTATCGACCCCGCTCGACACGCTTGAGTTCGCGCGTCACGCGACGCACGTTCTGGAGCGGCTCGGCGCGCCGCGCACGTCAATCTACGGAACGATGGTCGAGGTGTACGGACTCGGCGTCCTCTTCGAGGGCGACCCTGGGCTCGGCAAGAGCGAAACCGCCCTTGGCCTCATCAAGCGGGGCGCCGCGCTCATCGCCGACGACCTCACCTGCATCCGCAAAGATACCGCGACGAATCTACTCTTCGGCAGCGCGAGTGAAGCGACCGCCGGATTCATGGAGCTCCGCGGCATCGGCATCATGCACGTGCCGAGCATCTTCGGCGTCAACGCGCTCAGAAGCGAAAAGCGTCTGCAGCTCGTGATCACCTTCAAGAAGCTCAAGGACATCGTCGGCGAGGTCGACCGTATCGGACAGACCCGCAAGATGCGCACCATTCTCGGGGTCGAAGTGCCCAACATCATCATTCCGGTTTCGGAAGGCCGAGACCTTGTGAATCTGGTCGAGACCGCGGCCCAGCAGCAGAAGCTGATACTATCCGGACAAGACCCGGTGACTGAACTTTCCGAGCGGCTGCACCGCCGCTCGACACCATCCAGAATTGACAAACGGAGGGTTAACAAAAATGGCTGATAAAATCACCCGCGAGTTCAAGCTCTTGAACAAATACGGCATGCACGTGCGACCGGCGGGACTTTTCGCGAAGACCGCCTCGCGCTTCGACTGCGACGTCGAAGTCGAGAAGGACGGCAACGTCGTGTCGGGTAAATCGATCATGGCGCTGATGACGCTCGAGGCGACCTGCGGAACCGTTCTGAAGGTCACCGCGAGCGGACCTCAGGCGAACGAAGCGCTGGACGAACTCGAGGCGCTGGTCGGACGCAAGTTCGATATCCCCGATGAGCAGTGAGCTTAAAACGATGACCTCGCTCTCGGGCCTGGCGACGGCCCGGGGCTTTGCGATGGGTCCGGTATTCGTCCTCAACAGCGGGGGCGAAATGCCGGTGCCCGAATATGTTATCGAGCCCGGACGCGAGCCCGAAGAGCTTTTGCGTCTGCACCGGGCGATCAGGGAGACGAAGCGCGATCTCGAGAATCTCATTTCGGTTCTGAAGGAGCGCACCGGCAAGGACGACATACGGGTCTTCGAGTGCCATCAGATGATACTCGAAGACGAAGTGCTCACCGGCGAGATACACCGGCGCATCGAGCGGGACAGAGTCAATGCCGAGGCGGCGGTGAGGGCGACGATGAACGGCGCGAGGGCGCAGTTCGAGCGGATGAACGATCCGTACTTCCGCGAACGCGTGCGCGACTTCGACGACCTCGAGCGCCGTCTGCTGACCGTACTCACCGGCTACGACCGGCAGCCGCATCTCGAGCTCAAGACGCCGTCGATCGTGGTCGCCGACGAGCTCACCCCCTCCGAAACCGTGCAGCTGCCGCGCGAGCTGGTGCTCGGGTTCGCGACCAACAAGGGGTCGACCACCTCGCACGCGGCGCTTCTCGCGCGTGCGCTCGCCATTCCCGCGGTGTGCGGTCTCGGCGACATCACCGCCCGCGTCAAGCCGGGCGAGACGGTATTGCTGGACGGCACCAATGGAGCGATCACGCTTTCGCCCGACCGCGAGACGGTCGCACAGTTCGAGCAGCTCATCCGTCGCGACCGCGAACTCAATTCCGCCGACGACACGCTCGCGAAGGCGGGCACGCTCGCGGACGGCGGATCGGTCGGAATACTTGCGAATGTGCACCCGGGCATTCCGCTCGGCCCCATTGTCGAGCACGGCGCGAGCGGCATCGGTCTTTACCGCAGCGAATTTCTCTGGCTCGGACGCGAACTCGAGCCGACCGAGGACGAGCAGTACGCCGAGTACCGCAAGGCGGCGCTGTTCGCCGCGAGAATCCGCGAGTCGACCGGCGTCACCATAAGAACGCTGGATCTCGGCGGCGACAAGATGATGAAGGGAATGGCCGGGGAGAAGGAGGCGAATCCCTTCCTCGGCAACCGCTCGATCAGGTATTTTCTTTCTCACCGCGAGGTGATGCGCACCCAGCTGAGGGCGATCTTAAGGGCGAGCGCGGAGACGAAGAACGTGCACATACTTCTGCCGATGGTGAGCTGCATTGAAGAACTCATCGACGTGAAGGACGAAATCGCCGCCGTGAAAAAAGCGCTGGACGAGGAGGGCATCGGCTACGACCCCGCGATCAAGGTGGGCATCATGGTGGAGGTGCCGAGCGCGGCGCTCAACGCGGCGTCATTCGCCGAGAAGGTCGATTTCTTTTCGATCGGCACCAACGATCTCGTGCAGTACACGATGGCGGCCGACCGCGGCAACGAGGCGGTGGCGCATCTGTACCAGCCGCTCAATCAGGCGGTGATCAGACTCGTCAGGATGACGGTCGAGGCGGCGAAGGAGAAAGGGATACCGGTCGGGGTGTGCGGAGAGTCGGCGAGCGATCCGGTGACCGGCGTGTACTGGGCGGCGCTCGGGGTGGACGATCTTTCGATGAGCTCGACGTTCATTCCGCTCATGGCGCGCATTCTCGCGAAGCTGACGCGCGCCGATCTTGACGAGTACGCGAAAGTTCCGTTCTCGCTCGGCAGGACCGCGACCGAATTCGAAATTCGCGAGGCCTGCCGCAGGTGGCTCGTCGGCAAGGTTCCCGAATTCGAGGACGTGATCGTATGATCGAACTTGGCCGCATCGCCTGCGCCCTCGGCGGGAAAATCATCGACAACCGTGCCGCCGGCGTTTCCGAAAAAGTCATTCTTTCGACCGGCATCGGGACGCGGCGCACGGCGGCAGAAGGGGAGACGCTCTTCGATCTCGCGCTCAAGGCGGCGAAGGCGGTCGAACCGAAGCGGGATGAAATCGGCGCGGTCATCGCGGCGACTTTTTCATACGAAGACCGGTTCCCGTCGCTCGCCGTGCGCATCGCCTCGGCACTGGGACTCAAGGCGGAGATACCCGCCTTCGATCTGCAGCTCGCCTGCAGCGCCTACCCTTACGCCGTTTATCTCGCGGGACAGCTCGCGGCGGCGAACGGCAAGGCGACGCTCGTCATCGACGGCGACGTGCAGACGCGTCTTGTCGACGCCGGCGACGGCGCGACCGCGCCGTTGTTCAGCGACGCGGCGAGCGCGAGTATTGTGGGAATTAATCGATTTTTCGATTTTTCGATTAATCGATTTGACGGGGACAACAAGCCCACGACAACAAGGGAAGGGGAGTTTCGGTTCTGGAGCAGGTATGACCGGGCGCTCGAGTGCGGGGAATCGGGGCCGGTGAAGATGGACGGATTCAAGGTGTTCTCGTTCGTGGCGACCGAGGTGAGAAAGATGCTGGAAGGGATGGAGGCCGACTGGTTCGTTCCGCACCAGGCGAACATGTACATGGCGAGGCAGCTCGCGCGTTCGATCGGCATGGAGGCGAAACTGCTCACGAGCGGCGAAGTCTACGGCAACCCCGGGAGCGCGTCGATTCCGCTTACCCTCGCGCATCATGCCGCGCCGATCGCGGGGAAGACCGCGCTTATCGCGGGCTTCGGGGCGGGACTGAGCGCGGCGGCGGGCGTGGTGAAAATCGCGGATGATTTCAAAGGAGTGGTTTTATGAAGAGAGTTCTGGTTACCGGGTCTTCGCGCGGAATCGGCAAGGCGATCGCCGAGCGGCTTGCGGCGGAGGGCTACGAGGTCGTGACCCATGCGGTGAAGTCGCCGGGAACGACGCTTAAGTTCGACATCGCCGACCGCGAGGCGGCGAGGGCGGCGATCGAGGCCGACATCGCCTCGAACGGCGCGTACTACGCGGTCGTCCTCAATGCGGGACTCAATCGCGACAATGCGTTTCCCGCGATGGAAGACGAAGAATGGGACAGGGTGATCGACACGGACCTGAACGGATTCTACAACGTGCTCAAGCCCTGCGTCATGCCGATGGTCTCCGGACGCATCAAAGGGCGCATCGTCGCACTCTCTTCGGTCTCGGGCATTATCGGCAACCGCGGTCAGGTCAACTACTCCGCCGCCAAGGCCGGCATCATCGGCGCGGTGAAGGCGCTCGCGGTCGAACTCGCCAAGCGCGGCATTACCGTCAACGCGATCGCGCCGGGGGTGATCGAAACCGAAATGGCCGGCTCGATAATTCCGGAGGCGGTCGACGAGGTCAAGAAGGCGATACCGATGCGCCGCTTCGGGCAGCCGGAAGAAATCGCCTCGCTCGTGAGCTACCTTTTAAGTGACGGCGCGGCGTATCTCACCCGTCAGGTGATCGCGGTGAACGGCGGAATGTTCTGAAGCCGGCGGCGTCTCGGGATCGCCGGAAGGCGGCGATGGAATTTCACGCGAAGAGAGAAAGCGAAATGGACAAACTTTTCATCATTGACATGATGCCCTTTCTGTACAAAGGGCATTTCGTGTTCCTGCGCAATCCGCGCATGACCTCGACCGGAATCAACACCTCGGCGCTCATAGGGCTCGTCTCGGGACTAGGCGCGATTCTGCGCAGGGAGAAACCGACCCATGCGGTGCTCGCGATGGATCCGGGCGGACCCACCTTCCGCCACCGGGCCTACGCGCCCTACAAGGCGCAGCGCCAGAAGATGCCTGAAGATCTCGCCGCCGCGATTCCCTACGCCTTCGAACTCGCCGAGGCGCTCAGGATACCGGTCGTCAGGGTGGACGGCTTCGAAGCCGATGACGTGATGGGGACGCTCGCGGTGAAGGGCGCGGCGGCCGGCTTCGACGTCTACCTCGCGACGCCGGATAAAGACGCGGCGCAGCTGGTGAGGCCGGGCGTGAAGCTCTACCGTCCAGCCCACGCCGGCGATGCCGCCGAAATCTACGATGAAAAGGGCGTGTGCGAACACTGGCATCTCACCGAACCGCGGCAGATGATCGATTATCTCGCGCTTGCGGGTGACGCCTCCGACAACATCCCCGGCATCCGCGGCGTCGGCGAGAAGACGGCGGCGGATCTGCTCTCGCGCTTCAAATCGGTCGAGGGGATTCTCGAGCACGTGGGCGAGCTCAAGGGCAAGCTTGCGGAGAAGGTGTTCGCCGGGAGGGACGATGCGAAGATCTCGAAATTCCTGACCGAGATCAGGACCGACGTTCCGTTCGAGCCCGATTTCGCCGCCTACAGGCTGGACGGGATCGACAGGGAGAAACTCGCCCGGGTCTGCGCCAAGTTCGAACTCACGCGGCTCGCGCGGGATTTCGGCATTGATGACGGCGCGGCGCCGAGGACGGCGCCGGCCGGGGAGACGGCGCAGCCGGGAGAATCCGCGGCGGTCGAGCTGAAAACGCTCGCGGAAGTTCCGCACGACTACACGCTCGTCATCGACGAGGCGGGGGCGCGCGCGGCGCTCGAAGAGCTGATGAAGGCGGAGAAGATCGCCTTCGATACCGAGACCGCGGCCTCCGCCGACGGAATGCACGAATCGACCGAGGCGCACTTCTGCCGTCTGGTCGGATTCTCGTTCGCGATAGCGGGCGGCAGGGCGTGGTACATAACCGCCGATCAGGTCGACGTGTTCAGGCCGCTTTTTGCGGATCCGTCGAAGACCTTCGTCGGACACAACGTGAAGTTCGACCGCGCGGTGCTGCACCGCTACGGCATCGGCTTCGCGACGGTTCCGCGCGACACCATGCTCGAGCATTACTGCCTCGACGCGGCCGCGCGGCACGGAATGGACGCCCTGGCCGAGCAGTATCTCGGCTACAGACCGATCCCGATCGAGAAGCTGATCGGCGTCAAGGAGCGCGGCAAGACGCAGCTCTCGATGGCGGCCTTGAAGCCCGAGGAGATTCTCGATTACGCGGCGGAAGACGCCGACGTCACGTACAGGCTCGACGAGGTGCTGCGTCCGCAGGTAAAGGACGAACGCGTCCTGAGCGAGGTGGAGGAGCCGCTCGTCAAGATTCTTCTCGAGATGGAGCGCGAGGGAGTGAAGATCGACGTCGAGGCGCTCAAGGAATACGGCAGGGAGCTCGACCGCGAGATTCTCTCGCTCATGACCGGGATACTCGCCTACGCCGAGCCGGGGTTCAATCCGGACTCCCCCAAGCAGCTCGGCGAACTCCTCTTCGGCAAGCTGAAGCTCGAGGGCGGGAAGAATACGGCGAGCGGACAGTATTCGACGGATGAAAAGACGCTCTCGAAACTCACCGGCACCCACCCGATCATTCCCCTCATTCTCGATTACCGCGCGCTCACCAAACTCAAATCGACATACGTCGACAAGCTGCCGAATCTCATCGACGAGAACGGAAGGGTGCATACGACCTACGCGCAGGCGTTCACCGAGACCGGACGGCTCTCGTCGAGCGATCCGAACCTGCAGAACATTCCGGTGAGGACCGAGCGCGGCAAACTGATCCGCAAGGCGTTCGTTCCCCGCGACGCCGGCCACGTGCTCGTCTCCGCCGACTATTCGCAGATCGAGCTCAGGCTGATGGCGGCGTTCTCCGGCGACAAGGCGATGCTCGCGGCGTTCAGGAACGGGGAAGACATCCATCGCGACACCGCTTCGCGCGTCTACGACGTGATGCCCGCGTTTGTCACCCCCGAGCAGCGCGCGAAATGCAAGATGGTAATTTCGGCATCATCTACGGAATCTCGGCGTTCGGACTTTCCCAGCGGCACCAGGTTCCGCGCAAGGAGGCGGCCTCGCTCATCGAATCGTACTTCAAGCTTTATCCGTCGGTCAAGACCTACATGGAAAAGGCGATCGCCGAGGCGCGCGAAAAGGGCTACGCCGAGACTGTGCTCGGCCGCCGCCGCACTCTGCGCGACATCAATTCGCGCAACGCGACCGCGCGCGGCGCGGCCGAGCGCGACGCGATCAACACGCCGATTCAGGGCAGCGCGGCCGATCTCATCAAGATCGCGATGGTCAAAGTCGACCGCGCGATCAAGGCGGCGGGACTGAGGGCGAAGATGGTGCTGCAGATTCACGACGAACTCGTCTTCGACGTGCCGAAAGAGGAGGCGGAGAAAGTGTGCGAAATCGTCCGTCGCGAAATGACCGGGGCCTACGACTTCGGGGTTCCGCTCGAGGTCGGCATCGGAGTGGGCGCCAACTGGCTGGAGGCGCACTGATGGCGAAACGGATCCATTTTCTCGGCATCGGCGGCGTCGGCATGGCCGCGCTCGCGTTCCTCAAGCACGAGGAGGGATGCGAGGTCGACGGCTGCGACAAATACGCTTCTCCGCGCACGGCGTGGCTGGAGCGGATGGGCATACCGGTCAAGGTCGGGCACGACAAGTCGCATCTCGCGGGAGTGGACGAAGTGGTCGCGACCCCGGCGGTGCACCCGGACAATCCGGAATTCGCCGCCGCGCCGCATCTCAGCTACCGCGGCGAAATGCTCGCCGAGATCGTGAGCTCGCGCGAGTCGATCGCGGTCTCAGGCTCTCACGGCAAGACCACCACCTCGACCTACATCGCCCGGCTCCTCATCGCGCTCGGCGAAGACGTCGAGTGGGCGATCGGCGGCGAAACCGGCGCCTTCCCCGTCGCCGGCGTTCATCGTGCAATCGAAAAATCGATTAATCGAAAAATCGAAAAATTCTCCCCCTCGCAAATCGTATCCTCTGCTGCAATCGAAAAATCGATTAATCGAAAAATCGAAAAATTCCCCCCGGTCCTTGTCGTCGAGGCGGATGAGTCGGACGGCACCCTGGCGCTTTATCACGCGACCACGCTGGTCGTCACCAACTGCGAATACGATCATCCCGATCATTTCAAGACCGAGGCGGATTACATCGCCTGCTTCGAGACCGCGAAGACTCAGGCGAAGGACGTGATCGAGGGCGACAGGCTTCACCCCCTCGCCGAGCTCGAGGCGGCGGAGTGGTATGCGGGACTCGCTCCGCACAACCGCAGGAACGCGCGCACCGCGGCGGAAGTCGCGCTGCGGCGCGGGCACGGAATCGGCGCGATCGTCGAAGCGCTCGGCGCGATCGTCGGGGAACTGCCCGACCGGCGTTTTCAGACCGTGGTGCCCGGCGTGATCACCGACTATGCGCATCATCCGACCGAAATGAAATGCGCGGTCGGGATGGCGCGGGAGGTGTGCACAGGAAAGCTGCGGGTCGTCTTTCAGCCGCACCGGTATTCGCGCACCAAGGCGCTCCTCAAGAATTTCCCCGCCGCGTTCGCGGGGGCGGACGAAGTCATACTCTGCCCGACCTACGCGGCTTTCGAGCATCCGGTCGAAGGCGGCGACATCGCCGATCTGTACGCCGAGTGCCGCCGGTCGCCGGCGTTCGAAAAAATACGCCTCTATCTCGCCCGCGACTGCGGCGAGGCGTGGGAGCACGCGCGCAATTCGCGTAAGACCGGCGACTTCACGCTGCTGCTGGGGGCCGGCGACATCATCTCGCTCGTGCCGCGCATTCAGCGCGAGGCCGAGGGCGCGGCGATCGGGAAACGGCGCATTCTGATCGGCGCGGGCACCAACACCTGGCGGAGCGATCTCATGAACGACGAGGTCTACGTGAAAAGCGAAACCCCGGCGGGACAAAGCGGGTCCACGCTCGGCATCGCGTGGATGGCGGGGATACCCGGCACGATCGGCGGATGGACGAAGATGAACGCGGGCGCGTTCGGGCATTCCTTTTCGGAGGTGCTCCGCCGGGTGAAGGTCGACGGACGATGGATCGCGGCGGAAGACTGTCGTTTCGGCTACCGCACGAGCGCGATCGAAGGGGAGATCGAAGATGTCGAGCTGAAACCGCGGGAAGAATGGGGAGAAGAGGCGAGGCGAGAGTCGTCGGAGTTTCTCTCGCGGCGGAAGCGTTTCCCGGCGGGAACGAAAGGAAGCGTCTTCAAGAATCCGTCCGGCGATTTCGCCGGGCGCATCCTCGAATCGGTCGGCGCGAAAGGGCTTTCCGTCGGCGGGGCGTATGTCTGGAGCGAGCACGCCAACGTGATCGTCGCCGGTCCCGGTGCGACCGCGTCGGATTTCCTCGCCCTCGCTTCGCTCCTGCGCCTCAGGGTTCTCTACCGCCTCGGCATCGCCCTCGAGTATGAGGTTAAAGGGTTGAAAGGTTGAAGGATTGAAGGGTTAAAGGGTTAAAAGGTTAAAAGGTTGAAAGGTTAAAGGGTTAAATGGTTAAAGGGTTAAAGGGTTAAATGGATGAAAGGGTGAAAGGGTGAAAGTGAAAATAAGTGAAGAGATAGAGGTTAAGGCGGGTGAGATCGTCGCGGTCAAGGGCGAGCCGGCGGAGCGGGCGGAGTTTCTGGCGAAGCTTTCGCGGCGGGATGATCTCGTCGGGGTGACGACGTTGCTCTCGTTCGCGCAGCATGCCGGCGAGGCGCAGCGCACCGGCTGGCCGCAGGCGAGGTATTACGAGACGGACGGAAAGACGGTGGAGGAGTTTCTGTCGTACAATGACGTGTGGGAGATAAACCCGTTCGCGGTCGGCGCGAAGCGGCCGGAGCCGAAGAAGGTTTTCAACGAGCGGCGCGAGTTCCTGATGCGACTTCTGGATTTGCGCAAGTTGCGCGACTCGCTGGTGATCGCGCTTTCGAACGGCGAGACGCGGCGGGCGTTGCTCGCGAGGGCGCTTGCGAAGGGTCCGAAACTGCTCTTGCTGGACGATCCGGCGGCCGGCCTCGATGTGAAGCGGCGCGCGAAGCTGCGCGAGGTGGTGAAGGCGCTCGCCGCGCGCGGCATGGCGATACTCTTCGCCTTCCGTCACGAGGACGAGCTGCCCGGCACGGTAGAGCGGGAGATTCTGGTTTCGAAAGGCAAGGCGAAGATCCAGGCGGTTGGGGCGCGGCCGGCGGTTGGGGTGCGGCCGGCGGTTGGGGTGCGGCTGGCGGCGGGGTCGGACTGCGCTTTGACTGCGTCTCCGCTACGTCCTCCGGCGGGCGGGAAGGTGAAGCGGGCGAGGAAGGCTGCGCCGGTTGTGGTGGAGATTCGACATCTCGATCTCGAGTACGGTTCGCGGCGGTTGTTTCATGATTTCAACTGGCAGGTGAGGAAGGGCGAGCGCTGGATCTTGCGGGGGGAGAACGGAAGCGGGAAGTCGACTCTGTTCGCGCTCATCACCGGTGACAGTCCCTACGCCTACGCGGCCGATATCACGGTGTTCGGGCAGTCGCGGGAGAACGGGTGCGAGCTGAGGAAGATACGCGAGAAGATCGGCATGACCTCGCCGGAGATGCAGGCGTACCTCGGGAAGAGTCCGTACGAGCTCATCGAGGACGCGCTCGCCGGGGAGCCGGAACTGCTCTTGATGGACGAGCCGTTCATGAATCTCGACGAGCGGGACACGAAGAAGGCGATGAGGCGCATCGAGACTTACCTCAGGGCGCACCGGTCGACGACGGCGATACTTATCTGTCATCGCGACGATGAGGCGCCGATGGGGTTTGATCTCGAGATGAAGCTCGGTTGAGGGATGGCGATGATTCCGTTTTCGCTGCTGGTGAAGCCGGTAGGCTCGGCGTGCAATTTGAGGTGCCGGTACTGCTTTTACTCTGATCACGCCGCCGGCGTGATGAGCGAAGAGATATGCCGGCGGATGCTCGAGAGCTATGCGGCGCTGCCGTTTGCGGCGAAGAGCGTCGCCTTGCAGGGCGGCGAGCCGCTTTTGGCGCCGTCTTACGTCTTCGACTTGATGGAAAGTGCGCCGGTCGAGCGATCGATCCAGACCAATGCGACGCTGGTCACGCCTGAGTGCGCAGAGCGGCTCAGGCGCGGCGGATGGCTCGTCGGGGCGTCGCTCGACGGCGATGCGGTCATGAATCGCGGCCGGGTGTTCAAGGCGGCGCGGCCGGCGGCGGGGGCGAGTTGCTCTTCGGAGGCGTTTGATGCGATTGTGGCCGGGGTACGGAATCTGGAGCGCTCGGGGGTGGATTACAATCTGCTCGCGGTGGTGTCGAAGGCGAACGTCGGCAGGGCGGGGGAGGTGTATCGGTATTTCAGGGAGACGTTCGCGACGAAGTACTATCAGTTCATCGAGTGCACGGGTCCGTGCGAGGAGATCGGCGCGGAGGAGTGGGGTGAGTTTCTTTGCGCGCTCTTCGATGAATGGGTGAAGCGGGATGTGCACGAGATTTCGATACGGCTTTTCGACTCGATCGTATCCGAACTCGTCGACGGCGTGCCGACGCAGTGCTCGTTCGCTTCGTCGTGCCGGCAGTATCTCGTGGTGGAGCATGACGGATCGGTTTATCCGTGCGACTTTCACGTGCGCGATGATCTGCGGCTCGGCAATGTGATGACCGACAGCTGGGAAGAGCTCGTCGGTTCGCCGAAGTACGCGGAGTTCGCGGCGGCGAAGTGCGCAGGGCTCGAGGAGGAGTGCAGAAGGTGCGAGTACTTCCGGTTCTGCCGCGGGGACTGTCCCCGCAACCGCGAGGGCGGGCGCTCGAAGCTCTGCGCGGGGTGGAAGAGGTTCTTCGCGCACGCGCTGCCGCGGCTCTTAGAGGTTCTGTCGGCGGCTGGGCTGTAGGGTTTTAGGGTTCTTAGGGTTGCTGGGGTTTTTAGGGTTGGTGGTCTTAGGGTTGGGCTCCGCGGAACAGAGATTCCAAATAGAATATAAGTCGCATTGATCGGCGGCCGCCCGAACGG
>R11__coassemble_1011_pt1 | contig 16716 bp, 4 predicted proteins | sample R11__metabat2_low_PE_023 | metagenome-assembled genome bin R11
CCGGGGTGGTACCCCGGCATAGCCCCCGCCCCACTCTTTGGGGTGTATCTGGTGGGGGCCGACGTGCGGGGGGCCCTCCCCTGTAAGGACATAGTACCAGATTCTCCCGTCTTCGTCGCTCACCAGCATCGTCGCTCCGTTGGTGGTCGCGCTCAGCGCCCCGACCGCCGCGACATCGCGCGTCATTTCCCCGAGCTTGTCGGTCGAATTCATGTCGAGGTCAAGCTTGTTGTCGTGGGCTTGTTGTTCAACCGCGCTCCACGCAACCGCCTTGAACTCCGGGTTCCCGCTCGACCCGACATTCAGCCAGACATTCGTCACTTTGGTCCCTTCCGTCCCTTGCGTCCCTGTCCCTTCCGTCCCTTCCCCGTCGGCGATCACCACCAGATCCCACAACCCGTCGCCGTCGACATCGCCGACGACCGGGCGCACCGCACCATTAAACAGGGCCGATTGATAAACACCATCAACCACGCGACCAGAGACATGCTCATACAGCTGACCATTCACTTCAACATTGGCACTCACTGCTTTAGTGATCGAACCGACTGAACGCGTGTTCGGGAAGTGAGGATTAGTACCATTCGCAATTTCCTCGGCAAAGGTATAGCCGTCGCCATCGGTATCGCTATCCATCGCTACATTCGTTGTACCGTACCAATAGAGTTTAAGGCGATTAAGCTCATCCGATTCGCCAACCGCCACAAGTTCCAGCACCGCTTCTGTCATCGGAACTTTTACCTGATCGAGCGAGCGACCAAAGGCATCTCGTGCCGCCTCGCCGTTAATGGTCCAGTACGCGAAATTGGAATCACTCGGCGAGAGCGTTGGCGAAACTGCAATCTCGCCTGTCGCAACGTAGTTGGTCTCAGAGTCAATCATTGAACCATCAGACGCCCGAACAATATAACCGGAGAAATTGTTCGGATTAAAGAAAATGCGACCGCTCAATGCCTTTCTCAAGTTGCCTAGTTGTTGCGTGTTCGGAAAATGCGGATTGGTACCATTCGCGATTTCCTCAGCAAAGGTATAGCCATCGCCATCGGTATCGCTGTCCATCCCGATATCTGTTGTACCATACCAATAAAGTTTAAGTCGATTCGTCTCTTCAGATTCGGTAACGGCCACAAATTCCAGCGCGTTCGTTGTCATCCTCGCAGATGCAAAATCAAGTGCGCATCCAAAAGCATCACGCGCCGGCTCACCATTCACTGTCCAATACGCGAAATTGGAAGTATACGGCGAGAGCGAAGGTGTTCTCGCCTGTTCGCCAAGCACTACAAAGTTGGTGACCATTGCCACCAGTGTACCATCGTCAGAACGAATTATCGCACCACTTGCGCCGTACGGGTTAAACTGAATAAGTGAACTATACGCTTTCTTGATATGGCCAAATTGCTGGTGGTTCGGGAAATGTGGATTGGTGCCATTTTCGATTTCCTCGGCAAACGTATAACCATCACCATCGGTATCGGCGTCATTTTGATCAAGACTACCATACCAATATAACTCATAACCATCAGGAATGCCGTCATGGTCGTCATCAATATCCGATGAAATGTAACAGGCGGTAAGCACTTCCTCCTGATATGGAGTCACAGTAGCGTGTTCCAATGATCTTCCCCAAACATCGCGAGCAACAATCGGATCGTCAGTATTAATCTCCCAATGGGTAAAAATATATCCGTTTGTTTGCGGCGGCTGAACGGTAGAAAACGCAATACCAGTATGCCCCACGGCATTCGTGAGAAGCAACGGAATTCCGCCGCTAAGCGCCATATACTGCGAGATATGCACCTCAACCGAATCCGCGATAAGCGAACTCGTGGCGGTAAATATCAGCGCCATTAGCGCTAATTTAGTCCTGACGGAACGCATGTTGCTTGTTACCTTCGGGGTTCAAATTAAGGCGAGCAGTCTCATTTACATATTGGAGACTATCGCCATCCAAGAGCTGATAGTCCATTGATTTAAAGACATATCTCTCGGCCTCTGGATGCGCCAGCTCCGCGCCATTGGCAAGTATTACACCTCCTGCAGAAAGGATTCCGTTCTCAAGAACAAGTCCACTGTCATAGTTCGCGTACAACCAGAAAAGTGCGTCGCGGAATGTTTCGGAGCTTATCTCGTTCGTCGAGAATGTCGCCGCCTTGTTCGATCCATTAGCGGGAATGGTCACGAGATCCAGCGGTATCGGATAGCAATTCTCCTCGACAAGAACCATGAACTTGACGCGGGCGAGTTTCACATCCCAATCATCCGTCACCTTCCATGAGAGTGTAAGGTTCGTGTTCGCCGGTACACTGTAACCAAGATTCCCGCCCGTGCCGTCAATAAAAGTCTCAGGCCTGACGATCTTCGCGAAACTCTCCTCGCCATCTTCAAATGCCAACGCCCGAACATTCGCCGTCGCATTCGTCGTGGTGACACGATATGCGACATCCAGCACCGTTGCATCATCATCTCTGACATTCGCCGAAATAATCACCACATCACCCTCTTTAGCCCAATGGGCATAAAGAGTCACATTTTCAGTGAAAGCTGTTTCACTCGTCACTTCCACTCCATCATCGGCTGCAGTAAACCAACCCATAAAAACATACCCGCTCCGCTCAGGTGTTTGCATAGTTCCGATCGGGGCTTCTATGTTAACATATTGAGACGTAACCGAATTCCCTCCACAGGAATCGAAAGTAATGGTAAGTACCGTTGGTTCAGAGACCTCCGGTTCACCGCTCCATTCAACACAGTCAATCCACCCGCAATCACTGCCGCTGTCTACGCTGCCATCTTTTGAGTACTGCCACTTAATAGTATGATCACTTTCGCCTTCAAGTTCAATGGTTACCTGCGTCCAATCGACCGTGCCGGAAATCTGCCCGCCCTGCGTGTCATCAACAAAGTAGCGAAGATAATCGTAGTTCGACTCACTTGAAACCTTCCACCAAAACGACAACGTCCCCGGGCCATTAACCGTCATGCTCATATAAGTCGATTGAGACGCACCTATTGGATAACTTCTCATTGAACCTACACCGGAATCGCTCTTTACAGAATTATCTAATATCCATTCCTTACCGATCTCTGAATCAAATTTTGCAGATGATTTTGCAGTATCAAAAAACGCCGTTTTAACTTGAGTAGCCCATACCTGTCTAACAACAAGCGTCGAGCGAGAAGAATTGTAATAGCCATCTTTCGTGGCATATGCAGAAATAGTTACATTGCCTTGAACAGTAAAAGGAGCTGTATACAAGGAATAATTTTCGCCGCCATCAACTGAGTAGAAAATCGAAGAACCTTCAGTGTCACACCGAATTGTTACCGCCTGAGGGTCATCAGTTTGAGTCTCAGCCACAGCAATTATCGGTCTACTTACAATCGGTCGATCGGTAATCAATCCGTCAGCATTATAGAGAGCGGCAATCTCACCCTCATCAAGCACACGATTCCAAACCGTAAAATCATCGGCATCTCCGGTATAATACCCCCAACCGCCACCACCGACATCTTTTACTCCGAAGTACTTGGTCCGTCCCGACTGGCTGCCTGTAGCTAAATAACTGCCATCAAGATACAAAATCGGTGCACCATTGTTCTCCACCGTTACAACAATCTGATGCCAACCGCTGTCAATTGCACCACTATAAGACAAAACCGTTGGCAAATAACACGATCCGTGTTCGCATACCTGAATACCATCACACCCTACTTTCACACCAACTCCTGCATTACTGCCTCCATGATGCGGAAATATGACATAATTACCAGGATTCCACGCTGTCCCACTCGTGCCATGACTGGAAAGCTGCGCCGTTGTCTTAAATCTAATGGAAAACGAAAACGTCCCCTCCAACACCTCTGCATCACCATCTGCAAGCAACGCTCCAGTTCCCACAAATCGGAATGCGCCGTTCGACTCGCCATGAGCCCCCTCTACCAATGCGAAATCACCGGAATTCGATAAATCATGATTATTGCCGCTTTCATCCAGACAATTCCCATCAAATGGGAAATAAGCAACAAGCCCTTCATACAAATTCACATCCGCAAGGCAGGCCCCCGCCGCCGCGAATATCACCGCCGCAATCGCCATCATCTTGTTCATCTGCATTCTCATTCTTTCGTTCCTTTGATAAATGGTTAAGCTTGATCTGATCCAAGAAGCCGCTTGATATCGCGGTCAAAATCCGATTCAATTAGTTGAGTGCGATTGAAAATATCATACTCGCGAGTTGCTTTCTCATCTGCTGCCGCGCGCGATACGGAACCCGCACCTTCGAGAATTCTATACTCGTTGAATGCCAAAAACTTGTTAACACTCTCAGCAAACTGCATCATCGTGAAAGTATTATGACGTTCTATAACTCCTTCAATATAATCAAAATACGCCGTAACCACTCTCTCCAATCGGCGCACATCCGACGCCGAAAGATAATTCTTGGCGATTGTCACATCACTCTTAAGAATTCTTCCCTTGGGCGCATTCTTCCAAGTGGTAAGACCCATATTACGCCGGGTATGATCCGCGAGCGCATACACAATCTCCGCAGCAGTTTGTCCAGTGATTGCGTAATGAAATTTATTCTGAATCATCGCATAGAACTCGCGTGTGGTCTCGCTGGTTGCACTGTAGTCAATCGAGCATTCCGCATAAATATCAGTAATCTGCTGCCATATTCTCCGCTCACTGGCGCGAATCGAGCGAATTCGCTCCAATAGTTCTTTGAAATAATCTTCACCAAATTGATTGGACCCCTTCTTAAGGCGTTCATCATCCAAAACGAAGCCTTTGACCATATATTCGTGCAAAATACCGGTCGCCCAAATCCGAAACTGTGTCGCGCGAATCGAATTTACTCTATAACCAACAGAAATGACGGCATCTAGGCTATAAAATTTAAGATGTCGCGCTATTTCGCGCACGCCTTCGTTTTGAACTTGTAAAATTTCTTTACAAGTTGCCGCCTCTTCCAGCTCGCCACTTTTATACACGTTCTTGAGATGGTATGTAATATTTTGAGGTGCAACTTCAAACATTTCTGCCATTCCAGCCTGAGTCATCCATAATGTGCGATCACGAATGACTACCTTGGCACTTACTTTCCCGTCAGGAGTCGTATATAGTACAATCGGCAGTTCGCTATTCATAAGTTCGTCCCTTCCTAATCATCATTCGCCTTCAAATTCTCGATTTCGCGCTCCAGGCTCGCGAGGCGGGACTTGAGCGCGGCGTTCTCAGGCAGTCGATAGAGCTCTCTCACAACCTTCGCTCCACCTTCTGCGGCGCCTCGCCGTCGCCCGCCTCCCGCACCTCGACCCAGAGGTTCGCCTTGTCGAGAGTGTGCGTCACCTTCTTCACCCCGTTCGTCGTCTCGAGCGTGAAGACAAGACCGGTCATGTCGGGCGTCCTGATCGGCTTCATTCTGTAGACCTCGGCGAGATCGCCCGCCTTCTCGTAGTCGATCACGCTGTCGGGTCCGCCGATCGTCTCGGTGAGCCGCCCGGTCACGCCCGGCTTGTAGGCGCGAACCGCCCGCGCGCCGTAGTCGGTGAGATCGAGTACCGCGCCGCCCTTCCCCATGATGCGGTAGATGTGGGTGCGCTCGCCCGACGCGGTTTTTCCGAAATCGTAGGTGACGATTCCGGGAACCGCGCCATCGCGGCGGCGTTCGAGCGGCGTACGGGCGCGCGACGGCGGTTTCGACGCGACGGCGGCGCCGTCCGCACGGGGCGCCCGGAGGTCGCCCCCTAACACGACGCCGTCCGCGCGGGGCGCCCGGAGGTCGCCCCCTACCGCGACGGCGGACAGCGCGCACCAGACACTAAGCACTAAGCACTTCGCACTAATCACTATACACTTCGCACTCATTTCTCCCCGACCTCCACTGTCGTCTTGAAGAACTTGAAGCCCATGTAATCGCGCTCGGCCTCGCTCATGTCGGTGACGTCCTTCCAGACGGTTTCGCCGCCCTTGAGCTCGCTCGCGCCCATGATCCGGTAGGTGAGCGCGTATTCGCCCGCGTTGTTGACCGGCGTGAAGTCGATCTTCATGAGCCCGTCCTCGGACTTGATGGTGGTGAGGAGCCGGCTGTTCGCGTCGAGCGGATCGGTGCCGAGGATATACTCCTCTTCGTTCGAGTAGCCGTCACCGTCCGCGTCGTTCGCAACCGCCGCCTCCGCCGCGTCGTCGCCCTCGAGCGCGCCGACGATCCCGAGGCGCGTCATCCAGTCGGCGCTCACGTAGGCGACGCGTTCTTCGCCGTCGGAGCCGACCGTGAAGAGCGCGGGCGTCCAGACGACATTGTCGACCCAGCCGCAGTTGCGGTAGCCGCCGTTACGGTCGCTGAATCCGTTCACGAGCGAGAACGTCCACTTGAGCGTGTGAATCGTGTCGCTCGAGTATTCGATTCTCACCTGCTGCCAGCCGGTCTCGCCGTCGATGTACTTGAAATGTCCGTCGCTGTCGCTGAACGCGAGGTAGTCGTAGCCGTATTTCCCGCGGCCGTCGGTGTAGCACGACGCCTTCCAGCTGAAGGTCAGAACGCCCTTGCCGCTGAAGAAGGTCGTGAGATTCGAATAGCGGCGCTGCGAATTGCTGCGCGTCATCTCGCCGCTCCGCGCGGAAGTCGCGCCCTCGACCGCCTCGTCGTAGGCGACGACCCAGCCGGCGGTTCCGTCGGTGTTGACGACCTGCTCGGCGTCGAGATCCATCGCCTCGGCGAGCGAGCTCTCGTGGACGAACCGGACGCTCGTCACCGTCGAATCGAGTAGCTCGGTCTTGACCGCGATCGCCTTCACCGTTGTCGAGCCGTAGACGAGAATCTCGCCGATCACGGTGCCGTCGTCTTCGGTCCAGAGATCGTCGGGGATAAGTCCGTTCTCGGCGCTCGGCTCGCTGCCGTCGGTCGTGTAGTAGATGGTCGCGCCCGCCGTCGTCGTGCTGATGCGCACCGGGAGATCGTAGTCGCTGAACGTCGTTTCGCCGTCCGCGGAGTAGATCCGCGGCTGGGCGACATGGCCCATCGCCGCCTGGACGACGCTCACTTCGCGCTCGAGCTTGCCGTTCGCGCGCGAGACGACGATCACCGCGCTCCGCGCGCTCTCGCTGCGGTTCTGATCCGCGGTGACGACGAGCCCGGTCTCGTTCGTCTCGACATGAACCCAGTCGTCCTCGCAGCTGAAAATCCACGCGTCGTTCGAGTCGACCCCGAGCGCGTGCTCTTCGCCGACCGAATACGCGGCGAATTCGACGAGTCCGGTCGAGAGGTTGAGATAAATCGCCTCCCAGTTGCAGTAGAGCGCGCGCTCGTCCATTTCGGCGAGCTGATCCGCCTCGACCCCGACGGAATCGGCGAGATTCGTGACCCAGCCGCGGAAGAACCAGCCGTCCTCGTAGCGGTCGACCGTCGGGAGAACGCCGTAGACTTCGCCCCTCGTGTAGCTGCGCGTCGGGAAGATCCGCTCCGCGCCGTCCATCATCTTCACATGAACGTAGTCGCCCGCGTCCATGCCCGCGATCCAGTCCTCGGTGCCGCTCGCGACGGTGTTCGTTCCGTCGAGATTCGTGTCGCCGCCGACCCATTCGTCATCGGTGATTTCGGCGAGGAAGGCGCCGCGCATCGCGAGCGAGCCGCCCTCCTCGACGACGAAGCGGGCGTTCTCGGTAAGTTTCACCGGCGCCTCGGCCTCGATGACGAGCTCGACGCCCGCGGGAATGACGACATTATGGCGCACGATGTGCATCGCCTCCGCGGACCAGGTCTCGTTCGTCGTCATGCGTCCGCCGACGACGAGAATCGAGTTGATGACGAGCATGTCGTGATCGGGCGTCTCGCCCTCGGCGAGCGCGGCGTAGCTGTCGCGCGCTTCACGGACGTACCAGCCGTCCGGATATTTCGCCGTGTAATCCTCGGCCGCCGCGTCCCAGACGAGCGCGGTCGTATCCCACGAGGAAGGCGTCGTCCCGTCCGTCTCGCCCACGGCCTCGACACCGGTCGCGAGAACTCCGCCGATCGCCCCCGATTCCATTCGCGTATCGACGCGGATGGGGGCGGACTCGACGGCGAAGAGGCCCGAAGCGGAAAGCAGAACCGAAATCGTCAGAATAAACTTGTTCATTTTCATATCTCCTTTCCTTCCTTATTCGGCCCAGCTCGGAATCGGCGAGGGCGTGCAGGTCGTGATGCCGCTCTCGGAAGTGCCGAGCAACTTGAAGTTCGAGGTGTTGACCGAGGTGTAGCGTCCCTTCGCGACGCTGAGAATCCAGGTCGAAGCGGTGCCGTACTCGAAGTACGCGCCGCGCAGCTTGTAGACGCCCGCCTTCGGGAAAGTGAAGGTCTTGAGCGTCTCGCCGTAGTTGCGGTCGCCGTAATACTGGAACGAATCGCTGTAGCCCTCGCCGGTGATCTCGATCGAGAAGCCGTCGTCACTGCCGCAGCAGAGCGTCCATTCACCCGCTTCGGGAACGACGATGTAGCCGGTCGCCTCGGTCGCGTACCAGGTCTTCTTTCCGTTCACGTTGCCCGGGAACGAGACGTGCGAAGAATAGAACGGAACGTATGTCTGATCTTCGTTATCCGAGAAGCAGATCTTCTCGTAGGTGTTCGTCGCCGGGGTCTCGCTCCAGTACGCGGGGTTCGCGATGATCGAGTTCGCGTCGCTCATCGTGTACGGACGGCGGTTCGTCGTGTACTGAACGACCGTGAACGCGCCCGCGCCGAGCACCGTTTCGCCGTCGCCGCTCCCGTACTCGTACGCGCCGAGATCGACCGTGCCGTTCAGGATGCGCGCGTTGCCGTTCAAGTCGGTGTCGCCGAGGACGTTCAGGTTCGACCCCGCGTCGATCGCCGGCGAATCCGCCGCGAGCCGGTAGTCACCGTTCGCCGCGTCGACGAACTTCGGGTCGTCGGTCAGGCAGTTGTAGAGCGTGCAGCCGTAATAAGACGACGACTTGCAGTTGTCGAGCGTTCCGTCGACATCGTAATTGAACGCGATGATCGAGTTGTAGGCGATGGAATAGCCGATGCCGGCGCCGTTGTGGTGGGGCGAGCTGTTCCCGACGACGGTGCAGTTGTAAAGCGTGCAGCTGCGGCAGCCGCCGCCGGAGACCGCGTATGCGCCATCCGCCGCGTAATTGCCGGTAATGAGGCAGTTCACAAGTTTCGACGAAAGCGCGCCGCCGCCATCGTCGCCGCTGTAGCAGCCGCGAATAATCGAGTTATAGACCGTTCCGCCGATGACGCCGATCTGTCCGTTCTGCAGGGTAAAGCCCTTGATGACCGATGTCGTGACCGAATCAGGAGCGCCGCGGCAAACCGCGTCAGACCCGAGCTCCGCGCAGCAGACCCAAGTCGACCAAGCCGAGGACTTGCCGATCGAACCGTCGACGATCGTCTTCGCCGCGCCTTCTTCGCCGACGACCGTAATGGCGCGATTCGAGGTCTTGAACGCCGCGTATGTTCCGGGCATCACGTGCACCGTCGCTCCGGCGACCGCGTCGTCGACGCCGGTCTGAATCGTCGCGTAGGGATTCTCGCGCGAACCGTCGCCCCACTCGTCGCTGCCGTTTTCGCAATCGACCCAGATGTCGTCGCCGCCGGCCGAGACGTTCCGCACGGTCAGGTAGTCGAGCCAGCCGCAGTCGCTGCCGTTACTCACGCTGTAATCCTTCGTGTACGACCACCTGAGCGTATGCGAACCCGCCGCAAGCGAGACCGTGTAGCGCGTCCAGTCGACCTCGCCGCAGATACGCGCCGTCTCGACGCCGTCGACGTAGAACCTCAGGTAATCGTAATTCGACTCGCTCGAAACCTTCCAGTAGAAGCTTACGCGCTTGGCCGAGTCGTTCTCGAGCACGGTCTCGATCGAGCTCGTTCCGCCGTCACTGATCGCTCCGCTCCGCAGGGCGCTCTCGCCGTAGTACTTGACCGCGGTCTGGACGAACCACGGCGCCGAGGTCGTGCTCGTCATCTTGCGGGTCGGGTCGTCTACCGCCTTGCCGTACGGATCTTCCGTCATCTCCCAGACGCCGTAAAGATTGACCGTCGCGCCGGCGCTCGCCGTGAGATTGCTGACCGAAGTGTTCGCGGGATACTCCATCTCGCCGCCTTCGGTGAGCGTCCAGCCGCGGAAGAGATACCCTTCGCGCTCGTTCGCCTCGGGGAGCGTGAAGGCAACGTCGTAGGTCGCGCTGATGTCGTCCGCCCACTTCTCGCCGTCCGTCTCGAACGTCACCGTGTAATTGATCGGACTCAACACCGGTTCGATCACGATCGTCGCGCCATCCTCGTCGGTGAGATTGACGACTTCGGCCTCGTCCGCGAGCGTTTCACCCTCGCCTTCGATCTTCCAGCCCTCGAACGCGTAGCCGTTCTGGAAGACGAAATACGATTTCGGATAAAGCTTCTGCGCTTCACCGTAACGGAAGTACTGGACGTTCTCGTGTTCGTCCGCGCACTCGGCGTCGTACGAAAGCGTGTACTCGTGAGCTTTCCAGACCTCGATGAAGTTCTCGTTCGTATCCTCGGCGTCGAGCATTGCGCCGGGTCCGTAGACGACTTCGCCGCCATCCTCGGTCGCGTAGCCGCCGAAAGTATAGCCCTTGCGCTCCGCGGGAGCCGCCGGCGCGTAACGCGCGACGACCCACTTGAGGTTGTCGATCCAGCCCGCGTCCTCGCCGCGCTTCGCCGAGGCGTCCTTGTCGTATTCCCACTCGACGATGTGGGTGTAGGGCGTCGTGAAGACGACCTTCACCCGCTCGAAGCCGATGTCGCCCGAGACGGACTCTCCGTAGCTGTAATCGTCGTAGTATTCACCCGCATAGTAGGTGAGAACGTCCCAGCCCGCTTCCGAATCGACCTTGCGGTCGAAGAAGAGCGTGCCCGCGCCGTCGATCTTCGCGAAGAGGGAACTCGACTCGCTGTCGCCGCACTTCGCGCTCCGCGCCGAGGCGAAGCCGCCGTCCGAGACGACGCTCCGGTCCTCGTCCCACCAGTATTCCTCGTCGACGCCGTATTCGTAGTAATCGGCCATGAAGTCGACGTGGTTCTTCGTCGCCTCGTCCGCGCCGAGAACGAGCGCGTGGCGGATGCGGACGATCCACGAGCGCCTCAGATCGCTCTTCGCGAGGAACGAGTCGATGAATCCGACCTTCTTCGCCCGCGCGTAGACGGTCGCGTCCCCTTCGATCACGAACGGCTCGACCGACTCGGCGTAGTCGCTCCACTCGCCCTCGGCGCCGTCCGCGTCGATGCGGTAGCTGAGGAGCGCGGACGGCGTCGCGGTCGCGATCGTTACGCGATTCGACGCGCCCTCGCCGATCGCCTCGGCGGTGATGACCGGCGTCGCGACCATCGATCCTTCCGGCGCCCAGACGACGTAATCGACCCAGCCGGCGTCACGACCGCGGTCGACCTGCGCGTCCTTCGAATAGATCCAGCTCACGACGTGCTCGATGTCGTTCGTAAGATAGATGATAAGTTCGGACCAGTCCTGCTCGCCCGAAATCGCGTGCGCGTATTCGCCGTCGACCGTGACCGCGAGCACGTCGAACTCGCTCTCGCTCGAAACCTTCCAGTCGAAGGCAAAGACGCCCGCGCCCGAGAAGCGCGCCGTCATCGTCGAAGTGCCGTTCGCGGAAATCGCGCCCGAGCGCATCGAACCTAAGCCCGCGTCGCTCGTCGTTTCGCTGTCGAAGACCCACTCCGAATCGCCGTCCGAGGACCACTTGATCTTTCCGTCCCCGTCGCCGAGCGCCGACTTCGCGCGCGCCTTCCAGGCGATCTTCACTTCCTTGCGGACGCGCGGGGAGTCGTAGGCGTTCGCCTTCACCGCCCACGCGATGATCGTCGCGTCGCCGTCGACCTTGAACGGAACCGTGTATTCGCGGCTGTCGACGGTGTTGCCGCCGTCGGCGCGCGAAATCGTGTAATAGACGTTTTCGTCCTCGCCAGAGGCGGAGACGACGACGGTCGCGTATTCGCCGTCCTCGGTCACCGCGATGACCGGCGAAGAGGCGACCTCCATCCGATCCGAAAGCGGCGTTCCCGCCTGATACAGGGCCGCGATCTCGTCCGCCGAAAGCGCGCGGTCGTAGTAGACCGCGTCATCGACCGAGCCCGTGAACCTGCCGTACGCGCCGCCGCCGAAGTTGTCGCCGACGTAGAGCTTCTTCGCCGTGCCGCGATCGATGCCGGTCTTCGTGTACATGCCGTCGATGTAGACGATCGGCGCGCCGTTATCCTCGACCGTGAAGGCGACGAAGTGCCAGCCGGACGAGAGGTCGGCCGTTGCACGGACGCTCGCAGGGAGCGAACCCTCGGAGCCTTCAAGAACATTCACGCCCTTCGTCGAAACTGCAATACCGAGGCTCGTCTCCTCCACGTTCATTTCGGGCGCGACGAGGCAGTTCGCCGCGGCGACGAAGCCCGCGCGCTGTTCCGCCGCGAGCGCGGTCGTATCGTCGGTCTTCACCCAGGCCGCGAAAGTGAAGCTCCCCGCGATCGCGGTCTTTTCCGCCGCGTTCGTCGAGAGCGATAGCGAACTCGCGCCCGCGAAGCGGTAGGCGTTCACGGCGCTTTCGCTCCGCGCCTCGACGACGAGCGGCGCGGTGCCGTCAAGCGCGGTCAAATGGAGCGCGTTGGTGAAGGAATCGTCGGCGTTGCCGTCGAACTTGTAGTACGCGACGAGTCCGCGCTCGAGATCGACGCGCGTATCGACGGGCGGTGTCGCGCGCTTGCCGGACGCGGCGGGACTGAACTCGGAGACGTCGCTCTCGAATTCGCCCGCGACGGTGCGGATGAAGTAGTAGTAGGTCTCGCCCGCCGTCGCCGTGGAATCAGCGAACTCGGTCATGTTGGTGACGACGGCGATTCTCTCGGCCTCGTTCGTCGAATTGTAAAGCGAGCGGTAGATCTCGTAGTACTCCGCGCCGAAGCTCTCCTCCCAGGCGAGCTCGACCGCGTTCGTAGACGTTCCGTCCGAAGCGCGGAAGTTCGCGGGATAGCTTACGATGTAAGGCGCCGCGTCGAGCGAGACCGTGAACTTGCTCGCGTGGAAATCGGGATAATCCCGCCCGAGGTCCCAGGTCACGCGGCAGTTCTGATGCGGTGCGCCGCCGGCGGCCGGATATTCGACGCCGTCGCCTTCGAGCGAGACGGCCTGCAGATCGGCGTTCAAATCGTAATCCTTGCCAGAAACCGTGACCGTCGCGCGGGTCGACGCGGGGACGGAATAGAGATCGTAGGTGATGTCGACCTTGCCGTTCCACGGCCAGCGCGCGCGGACGACGAGGTTCGAGACGAAGACGCTCGGGACGACCTCTTTCCAGGTAATGAAGCTCACCGCGAAGGAATCGGTCTTGGTGATGCCGTTATCGGTGTAGCTCGCCTGCAGTTCGAGCGTGAAATCGTCGCCTTCGAGATGTCCGGCCGAGACGACGCCCGAGGAGCTTACCGAGACGCCGGCGTGGGACGACTTGAAGCTCCATGCGGGCTGGACGCGCTTGTAGGTTCCGTTCGCGTAGGTCGCGTAGCAGGTGAACTGTCCGTCGCTGTCGAACTGAATCGTCGACGGACCCGAAATCTCGATGAAGGCGAGCGTGTTCGCGGCGCTCCGCTGCCCGATCGTCGCCTTCGAATACGCGCTCTTGCCGCCGCCCGCCTCGTCGTATGCCGCCTCGACGAAGTACCAGTAGGTGACGCCGGCGTCGGCGGTGATGTCCGCGAATTCGCGGCGGACGATCCAGCCCGAAATATCGTGCTTCTCGCCGTCCGCGCTCTCGGCGCGGGAAACGCGGTAGTACTTCGCGCCGATGACCTCGCTCCAGCTCACCGTCACTTCGGTGATCGAATCGTCGAAAGTCGCGCTCACCGAATCCGGCGGCAGGAACGCGCGGAGCGCCGCCTCCGATTCGCCGCTCTTCGGCGAGGCGCCGGCCGCGTTCACCGCCTCGACCCAGTACTTGAGTTCCGCGCCGGGAGCGATCTTCGTGTCGAAGAAGCTCGTCTCGCTCGTCTGGGCGACGAGCTTCGCGCTCTCGGGATCGGTGCCGCGGTAAAGGTTGTAGCTCGTCGCGGCGGCGGTCGCCGTCCAGCTCACCTTCACGCCCGCGGTCGTCGTCTCGTCGATCTTGACCGCGTTGGGCGCGGCGGGGACGACCGGCGCGAGCGTCACGTACTTAACCGCCTCGAGCGTCGTCGACTGCTCGCCGTTATTGAAGGTGTAGCGCGCGGTGATCGAAAAGAGCGTGTTCGAGGCGACATACTCGTCGCCGTTCACGAAGCCGTCGACCGCGAATTCGACCGCCGCCGGACCGAACTCGGCGCTCGTGAGCGAATTGCGCCATTCCGCCGCGGGGGCGCCGATCGAGAATCCGTCCGAAAGCGTCGCGGTGACCGTGTAGATGTTGCCGGTCGAGCCCGCGTTTACGAGCGACGGACCGTTGATTTCGAGCGACGCGAGATACGGGAGCGACTTGCGCGAGCCCGGATCGAACACCGAAAGATCGCTCTCGCGATATCCCTCGCCCGAGCCGAAGCCCGAGAGCGCCGCCTTGACGAAATAGTAGTAGTCGACCCCCTTCTCGCTCGGCGTGTCCTGATAGCCCGTGCGGTCGATCCAGTCGCTGACCGCCATGAGATCGACGCCGTTACCCTCCTCGTCGAGTTCGCTCGCGCGGTAGACGCGGTAGACCATCGCCCCCTCGACACCGTCCCAGCTGAGCTGAACGTAATCGTAGTCGCCGTCGGTCGCCACCAGGTTCTCCGGCGCGGCGAGTCGCCGCCAGCCGAGCTTCGTTTCGCTGAACGCGCTTTGGCCCGAGCTGTTCGACGCCTTGATCGAGTAGTAGTAGCTCTTGCCCGGCTCCGCCGTCGTGTCGGTGTAGCGATCGCCGACCGCAGTCGCGAGGAAGAGCGCGCGCGATTCCTCCTCGGTGTTGCCGCGGTAAATCTTGTATTCGGCGGCGTTCGCGACTTCGGACCAGGTAAGGCGCACACCCGAAACGACCGTGCCCTCGGTCGCCGCGAAATCCGGCGGCGCCTGCGGAACCGCCTTCGTCGCGACTACCGTGATCTCCTTCGTGACCCAGCGGTCGCTCAGGGAGTCGTAAACCGAGAGCTCCACCGTGACGGAAGTGTCTTCCGCGAGATCGTCCTTGATCTTCATCGTGAAGGTCGCGCCGCCCGCCTCGCTCGATTCGAGCGCGGCCGAGCCGGATTTGATTTCGCTGTCGAGTTCAACCCACTCGTCTTCCTTCGAGCCGTCGTCGAAGACCACCTTGACGGTGTATGTTCCCATCTCGCCCGCGGCGAGCACGGTCGGTCCGTCGACTTCGAGCGCGGTCGGAAGCCGCGCGTCCTTGTGGTCGTCTTCGTCTTCGTCCGCGATGCCGTAGGCCTTCACGCAGAAATTCGCGCCGCGCACGCTCGACTGAAGATCGGTCCACCTCTCCCCGTTCGACGAGAACCAGCTCTCGCCCGCGGCCGCGCCGGCGCGCGTCGAATAACCGGCGATCGGCTTCTCGAGCGCGAGCGGCTTCGAGACGCCGGGCGAATAAAGCTTCACCGCGACCGCGAACTTCGTCCCCGCCGTGACCGGGACAACCTTGTCGAGCGGCACGGTCACGTAGCCCGCGTAATCGACCGTTCCGTTCTGCTCGTTCGAATCCTTCAAAGTTCCGGTCGAAGGCGCTCCGTCGACGCCGGTGTAGACCTTGATCGAATAAGCCGTCCCCGGAGTGAGCGCGTAAAAACCGACCGCGGCGATCTGGTCATCCTTCTCGGCGGTGAAGACGTTCGCCATCCACGGCTTGCCGTTGCGCGCGCCGCCCGCGTGCTCTTCACCGGTATAGCCGAGCTCGTCGTGCTGGTAGATCGTCGCGTAGTTCGACTTTGATTCCGCCCCGTGGAAGACAGCCATCGCGCTGCCGCGGCCGAAGTTCGCGTCATAGTACGAAACCCAGAAATAGCCGCCGTCGCCCCAGTTCTCGCCCCAGCTGTTCTTCACCAAAAACGCGCCCGGATACGGCACGCCCGCGCAGACCTTCGCGTCGTCCCAGCCGATGATCGTGACGCCGTGATTGGCGCTCGCCGAAACCGGACAGAAATAGGTGTTGTAGCCCGCGCTGAAAAACGCGCTGTTCGCGTAGTACGGAACGTACACGCCGCCGACATTCATCACGTTTTCCTTGACGGTGTCGTTGTCGAGCGCGCTCACGCGCGGACTCAGCCAGCGGACGTTCTGAACGTGAAGCCGCGCCGCGCTCGCCGACTCGCTTATCGTTTCCTTATCGGGCCAGACGCTCGTATCCGACGCGGGATAGGCGTAGACCGATTCGGAGACGGGTCCGTCCCAGCGAAGGAGATACGCCATCGCCATGAGCATATTGCCGCCGTTTTTCACGCTGAGATCGAAGCCGTGGTAATCGGCGACATGACGCTCGGAAAAGTCGATATCCGACGCGGTGTAGGTCGCCTCTTCGTCGCGCAGTTTCAATATCGAGCTTTCGAGCGAGCCAAACGCCGCGAACGCCCAGCAGGTCTCGAACTTGCCTTGATTGCGGACGCCGGTGACCGCGCCCTCATCGCGCAGATCGAATTTCACGGGATAGCCGTCGGACGGTTTCCAGGACGACCCGACCTGCTGATCGAGAAGGTAGCTCAAGTCCTTCATTTCCGGCACGAGACCGACCGATTCGTCCACTTCCGCGGTCGG
>R11__coassemble_1018_pt1 | contig 16676 bp, 16 predicted proteins | sample R11__metabat2_low_PE_023 | metagenome-assembled genome bin R11
CTCTTTGAGCATCCGTTCACCGTCGGCTTCGTCGGCAATTGGCGCACCCAGGTCACGAGCGGCGAGGAAACGCTTTCGGTGTACGCCGATTCGCTCGGAGACGTCGAGCGCGGATGGTTCGACAAGGTGCTCGAAGACGCGGGAAAGGCGCAGGCGAGCGGACTGACGACGGCAGAAATCATGCAGAACTTCGTGCGTTCGCTCTGGAGCGATTACCTCAAGCGTGTCCGCGGCTCGCTCCCGATCGACGGCGGAGCGGAGACCGATGTAAAACGGCTCAAGCTTTCGATGGATATCAAACGAATTTGCAACGTGAAATGGAACACCGTCAAAATGATGGTGCGCGATTTAATGAAAGGAGAATACTGAAATGGACCTCAAGGAAGCGACCAACCGCATCGCGGCGCAGAAGGCGCTGGTGGCGAAAATACGTGACGAAGTCGGCAAGGTGATCGTCGGGCAGGACAAGCTCGTCGACCGCCTGGTGCTCGCGCTCATAACCGACGGACACATCCTGCTGGAAGGCGTGCCCGGACTCGCCAAGACTTTGTCGTGCAACACCCTCGCCAAGGCGCTCGGACTCGACTTCAAGCGAATTTCCTTCACCCCCGATCTGCTGCCGGCGGACGTGGTGGGCACGCTCGTCTATTCGCCCAAGACCGGGGAGTTCACCCCGAAGAAAGGACCCGTGTTCACCAATCTTCTGCTCGCGGATGAAATCAACCGCGCGCCGGCGAAGGTGCAGTCGGCTCTGCTCGAGTCGATGCAGGAGCGTCAGGTGACCATCGGGGAGGAAACGTACCGGCTGCCGGTTCCGTTCCTGGTGCTCGCGACCCAGAACCCGATCGAGCAGGAGGGAACGTATCCGCTCCCCGAGGCCCAGGTCGACCGCTTCATGTTCAAGTGCCTCGTGGAGAGTCCGACCAAGGCGGACGAGCGCAAGATCATGCAGCGCTTTGCCGAGGCGGGCGAAAAGCCCCAGGCCTCGACGGTGTGCACCGCGGACGACATCGCCGCTTTGCGGGAGACCCTGAAGGAAGTCTACTGCGACGAAAAGGTGGGCGACTACATTCTCGAAATCGTGTTCAAGACCCGCGAGAAAAACGCGCACATCCAGAACGGCGCCTCTCCGCGCGCGACACTCGCACTCAATCTCGCCGCGCGCGGCAACGCGCTCATGCACGGCAGGGCCTACGCGACGCCGCAGGACGTTAAGGAAGTGGTGCACGATGTCTTAAGGCACCGCATTCTGCTCACCTACGAGGCCGAGGCGGAGAATGTCACCAGCGACATGATCATCGACCGGATCCTCGACGAAGTGCCGGTGCCGTGAGGCGGTTGTTAGTCGTTAGTTGGTAGTCGTTAGTTGGTAGTTGGTAGTCGTTAGTTGGTAGTTGTTAGTTGGTGGTTGGTAGTTGATAGGTGGCAGTATGGTAAAAGACGTAAAAGAGCTGATGGCGAAGGTGGGGAAGATACGCATCCTCACCAACCGGCTCATCGATGACCAGATGAGCGGCGATTATCATTCGTCGTTCAAAGGTCAGGGCGTTGAGTTCGACGAGGTGAGGCCTTACCTCGCCGGCGACGACGTGCGCACGATCGACTGGAACGTCACCGCGCGCACCGGGGTGCCGTACATCAAGCGGTATTCGGAGGAGCGCGAGCTCACGGTCCTGTTCCTGGTGGATGTCTCGGGCTCGCAGAGCTACGGCAGCTCTGAGCGCACCAAGGCGGAACTTTCCGCCGAGGTGACCGCGCTTCTCGCCCTGACCGCGCTCCGCAATCAGGACAAGGTCGGACTCGTCCTGTTCTCCGACCGCATCGTCAAGTACATTCCGCCGCGCAAGGGACGCGACTCGGTGCTCAGGCTCGCGCGCGAGGTGCTCGCCGCCTCCGACGACGCCGAGGGCGGAACCGATCTAGCCGCCGCGCTCAAATTCCTGAACGGGGTGATGAAGCGCAAGGCGGTGGTGTTCCTGGTGAGCGACTTCATGAAGACTGGGGAGGCCTCGCGCATTCTCACGGCGACGGCGCGGCATCACGATCTCATCTGCATCAAGGTCGAAGACCCGGCCGAGCGCGCGCTTCCCGATGCGGGGCTCGTCGAGATGGAAGACCCCGAGACCGGCGAGCGGCTTCTGGTGGACACTTCCTCCGGTGCGGTCCGCGAGGCGTTCGCCGCCGCGGGCGAGGCCGAGCGCGAGGACTGGCGGCGGCTCATGCGTTCGACGGGGGTGGACGCGCTGGAGCTCTCGACCGACAGAAAATACATCGACGATATCCGCGGACTTTTCCGCAGAAGGGCGCTCAAGCGATGAACTGCATACTGGTGATGCTGGCCGCGACGGTGCTGAGTCTGGAGAAGAACGGCATCGATCTCAAGGTCGAATGCGAAGAGACGAAGATCGACGTCGCGGGGAGTGTGATCATAGACGTGACGCTCAAGACCGCGCCGGGCGTGGAGGCGGAGCTGCCCGACTTCGCACCGCGGACGAGGGGGTTCCTCTCGAGCGACGTGGTGGAAGGCGATGTCGAAAGGCTCGCTGACGGCTCGACGGTGAGGCGGGCGACCTGGAAGCTCGATCCGGAGCCGTGTGCGGAAGTGTACAAGATCGCGCCGACGGTGGTGGGGAATTGCTGGACCGGGCCGATCTACTTCGAGGCTCCGGACAGGCGCGAGCCGGTGACGGGCGGATACGAGGCGGAGATCGTCCGCGTGCGGCGTCCGTTCGGCTGGTGGGTGATCGGCTGGGGAGCAGCACTGCTCGCGGCCGCGTCGCTTGCGGCCTTTGCGCTGTGGTTCATCATGAAGACCATTGCGAGAAAGGTGAAGGAGTACCGGATGAGTCCGGTCGAGCGCGCCTGGGTCGAACTCGACCGTCTGCTCAGAAAGGCGCTCCCGGAGCGCGGCAGATACAAGGACTTCTACGTCGAACTCACGCTGGTGGTGCGCAGGTACGTGCAGCGTCAGCACGGAGTGAAGGCGCCGCATTTGACGACCGAGGAGTTCTTCGCCGCGACCCGGAACGCGGCGGATTTCCCGAAGGAGACGCTGGACGCGCTCGTCGAATTTCTCGAGGCGGCCGATCTCGTCAAATTCGCGGGCGTCGAGGCGACCGGCGAGACCGCGTCGGACGCGACGAAGCGCGCCCGCGCCTACATCGCCGAGGATGACGCGTACATGAAAAAGACCAAGGCCGCGGAGGAAAGAAAATGAGTTTCGCGAATCTCTGGTATCTCGCTTTCTTCGCGCCGCTCGCGCTCGTCGCCTGGCGGCTGCTGCGCAGAAGCCGCCGCGCGGGGCTCAGGTTCTCGGCGGTGCCGCGGCTCAAGGCCGCGAGTTCCGGCTGGCGGACAGTTGCAGTGAAGAGCGCGCCGTATCTCCTCCTCGCCGGACTTTCGCTCGTCATTCTCGCGCTCGCGCGGCCGCGCACGCGACTCGCGCACGACCGGCGCACGGTCAATTCGATTGCGATCGCGATGACGGTCGACATCTCGCAGTCGATGGAGGGACTCGATCTCACGCCGCCGGGGGTGAACTTCTCGAAGGACACGATGCGCATCGCGGTCGTGAAGAAGCTCTTCGCGGAATTCGTCGACCGGCGGCCGGACGACCTGATCGGACTCGTCACCTTCGGCGGCTACGCCACCACGCGCGTTCCGCTCACTGCCGATCACGAGGCGCTCGTCAAGGTGCTGAAGGCGGTGGAGATCCCGCGCGACAGCGACGAGGGCCTGACCGCGATCGGGGACGGACTCGCGATGGCGATCGCCCGGCTAAAGGACGCGAAGCCGAAAACCAAGATCGTCATTCTGCTTTCGGACGGCATGAACCGCACCGGCGCGGTGCAGCCCGCCGAGGCGGCGGCGCTCGCGGCGAAACTCGGCATCAAGGTCTACGCGATCGGCATCGGCTCGAAGTCGGTGCGCACCCCGTACATCGTGCAGGACATGTTCGGGCGACGCGTCGAATACGCCGACACGACCTACGACGAGCGTCAGCTCAAGTCCATCGCCGAAACCACGAAGGGCAGATACTTCCCCGTGAGCGACCGCGAGGCGCTCGCTTCCGCGCTCGAAGAAATCGACCAGCTCGAGAAGACCGAACTCGAGGCCGATGTCTACGAGCGCTGGGACGAGCACTTCGCCCTGTTCCTCGTCTGGGGGGCGCTGCTGACGATCGCCGCGGTCACGCTCAGCGTGTCGGCCACCCGCCGGATGGCTTGATGATATTGGCATGTTTTTATGGGACACGGCCAGTGATTTTTTTGATATAATACTCGCTTGATTCAGAAAGACCAGATTTATGAGCAAAAAAGAAGAGAGAACAGGCGCGCAGGCGCTGGTGGAGTCGTTGGAAAAAGCGGGCACCGAGGTGTTGTTCGGCTATCCCGGCGGCAGTGTGCTGGACATATTCAACTGCCTTCCCGAGGCGAAGTTCCATTTCGTCCTCGGGCGTCACGAGCAGGGCAGCGCGCACATGGCCGACGGTTATGCGCGCGCGACCGGCAAGCCGGGTGTGTGTCTGGTGACCTCGGGTCCCGGCGCGACCAACACGATCACGGCGCTTGCGACCGCGTATGTGGACGGCATTCCGATGGTGGTCATCACCGGACAGGTTCCGCTCTCGCTCATCGGCACGGACGCGTTTCAGGAGGCGGATACGACCGGCATCGCCCGCGCGGTTTCGAAGCATAGCTTTCTCGTGCAGTCCGCGGATGAGATTCCCGAGACGGTGGCGGAGGCGTTTTACATCGCGACGCACGGCAAGCCGGGTCCGGTGGTGATCGACATTCCCAAGAACTGCCAGCAGGCGAAGACCGCCGCGCAGTATCCCGAGCGCGTGTCGCTCCGGGCGTATCATCCGGAATCCACGGCGACGACGCAGCAGCTCAACAAGCTCGCGAAGCTCATCAACGAGTCGAAGCGTCCGGTTCTCTACGCCGGCGGCGGCGTGATCGCGAGCGGCGCTTCGGTCGATGTCGCAGCGCTCGCGCGCAAGGCGCAGATCCCGGTCACCACGACATTGATGGGGCTGGGGGCGTTCGACGAGCACGATCCGCTCGCGCTCGGGCTTTCCGGCATGCACGGGAGCGCGGCGGCGAACTGGGCGATTCACGACGCCGATCTCATCATCGCTCTCGGCGTCAGGTTCTCCGACCGCGTCACCGCGAAGATCAGCGAGTACGCGAAGAATTCGACTTTGGTCCATGTCGACTGCGACCCCGCGTCGATCAACAAGAACGTCAAGGCCGATCTCGGGATCGTGGCGGACGTGAAGGACGTTCTCACCACCGTCTCCTCGCGCGTCCGTGCCAACGAGCACCGCGAGTGGCTCGCGAAGATCGACGAGTGGAAGCGGCTGAAACCCATGGCCTACAAGCCGATGCACGAAGCGGTCATAATGCCGCAGTCGGTCATCGAGGCGATCGACGTCGCGACCAAGGGGCGCGCGATCGTGGTCACCGATGTCGGACAGAACCAGATGTGGGCGGCGCAGTACTTCCGTCACAATCTTCCGCGGCACTTCATCTCCTCGGGCGGCATGGGCACGATGGGCTTCGGCATTCCCGCGGCGATCGGCGCGGCGTTCGCGCACCCGAACGATCCGGTGGTTTCGGTCTGCGGCGACGGCGGCGCGCAGATGACGTTCGAGGAAGTGGTGGTCGCGGTCGAGCATCAGCTCCCGGTCGTGTTCGTCGTCATCAACAACGGCTGCCTCGGAATGGTCCGTCAGTGGCAGGAGCTCTTCTACTCGAAGCGTTACGCCGGCTCGATCCTCACCCCGAAGGACCGGCTCGCGAACGAGCGGCTGGACGAGAGCGAGCTCAAGTACGATTACCTCCCCGACTTCGTCAAGCTCGCGGAGGCGCACGGCGCGAAGGCGTTCCGCGTGATCGATCCGGCCAGGCTCGAGGCGACGGTGAAGCGCGCGATCGGGCTCAAGCGCGCCGCGGTCGTCGAAGTCATCGTCGAGCCGCGCGCGAACGTCTACCCGATGATTCCCGGCGGCAAGTCGGTCACCGAAATGGTGTTCTCGTGAGCGGGGAAAGGACGGCAAGGAAAATGAACGAAGAAATCTATCGGCTTAACTGCTACGTCGAAAACAAGCCCGGAGTGCTGGCGCGCATCGTCGGTCTCATTTCCGGGCGCGGCTACAACATCCAGACCCTCAACGTGGGACCGACCGAGGACGGCACGGTCTCGCGCATGAAGATCGACATTCTCGGCACCGAGCGGGTGGTCGAGCAGGTGGTGCTGCAGCTCCGCAACCAGGTCAACGTGATCGAAGTAACCAGCCGCCGAATGTGAGGCGGAGAAGGAATTTTCCAATGGCCAGAATTGAACACAGGCACGTCTTCACCTCCGAATCGGTTTCGGAAGGGCATCCCGACAAGGTCGCCGACCAGATTTCGGACGCGGTTCTCGACGCCTGCCTGAAGCTCGACAAAACGGCCCATGTCGCGTGCGAGACCATGGTCGGTCCCGACGTCGTCGTCAACATGGGCGAAATCACCTGCCGCGGCTTCGAGAAAATCGACACCGCCGCGATCGCGCGCCGGGTGGCGAAGAAGATCGGCTACGATCAGAAGAACGAGGGCTTCGACGCCGCGACCTTCGAGTATGTCTCGCATCTGCACGGACAGTCCCCCGACATCGCCCGCGGCGTCAACCGCGCCGAGGCCGAGAAGCAGGGCGCCGGCGACCAGGGCATGATGTTCGGCTACGCCACCAACGAGACCGCTTCGCTCATGCCTGCGCCGATCGTCTATTCGCACGGACTCCTCAGGATGTTCGCCGAGCTCAGGCACAGCGGCAAACTCGACTGGCTCAGGCCGGACGCGAAGAGCCAGCTTTCCGTCGTCTACGAGGATGGCCGCCCGGTGAAGATCGCGACCGTCGTCATCTCGCATCAGACCACCGAGAAGGGCGCGGTCAAGAAAAACTATCAGCTTATCGAGAAACTCGCGAGGGAGTATCTCGCCAGGACCGGACTCCTCGCGAAGGATACCAAGTTCTACATCAACCCCACCGGCAAGTTCGTCGTCGGCGGACCCTGCGGCGACTCGGGCCTCACCGGACGCAAGATCATCGTCGACACCTACGGCGGCATGGCCGCGCACGGCGGCGGCGCGTTCTCGGGCAAGGATCCGTCCAAGGTCGCCCGCAGCGCCGCCTACTACGCGCGCTACGCGGCGAAGAACATCGTCGCCGCCGGGCTCGCCGACCGCTGCCAGATTCAGGTCGCCTACGCGATCGGCGTCGACAAGCCGGTGAGCTTCTGCGTCAAGACCTTCGGCAGCGCCCACGGCGTCACCAACGAACAGCTCGAGGCGATGCTCGGCGAAGGCAAGATTTTCGATTTCCGTCCCTACGCGCTTATCAAAGACCTCAAACTTCTCACCCCGAAGGGCTGGTGCTATGAAGACACCGCCGCATACGGACACTTCGGACGGGAGGACTTTCCGTGGGAAAAAACCAACCGGACCGCGGCCCTTAAGCGCTGGGCCAAGTCCCTGCAGGAAAGGTAATCCCCCCATGACCATCCAGGAACAGCTGAAACTCATCGTCACCGCGCTCGAAGACCGCAAGGGCTCCGACATCAAGGTCTACGATTTCACCGGAGAGAACGCGCTCGCCGACTACTTCGTGGTCGCGACCGGCAACGCCGCGCCCCACCTGAAGGCGCTCGTCGCCGAAACCCAGGCCGCGATGAAAAAGGCCGGCGTCATGAGCTACCGCACCTCGGGCGATCCTGAAAGCGGATGGATCGTCGTCGACTACGTCGATATCGTCGTCCACGTTTTCTCGCCCGAAGCCCGCGCCTACTACGCACTCGAAAAACTCTGGCAGAAATAACACCTTTCAACTCTTCAACTTTTCAACCTTTCAACCTTTCAACCCTCTAACTTTTTAACCCTATGAAACTATCCGGCACTATCACGGCCATGGTCACTCCGTTCGCGAAGGACGGATCGGTGGACTATGGCCGGCTCCAGGCGATCGTCGAAGAACAGGTCGCCGGCGGCGTGGAAGGCATCTGCGCGGTCGGCACCACCGGCGAGTCGCCCACCCTCGATCACGACGAGCACCACAAGGTGATCGAAAAGACGATCGAATACGCCAACGGACGCGTGAAGATCATCGCCGGCACCGGCGCGAACTCGACCGCCGAGGCGATTTCGCTCACCAAGGCGGCGATCGCCGCGGGCGGGAGCGACGCGACGCTGCAGGTGACGCCGTACTACAACAAGCCGAATCCCGAAGGCATCTACCGTCACTTCATGACGGTTGCGGATCTTGGGCTTCCGGTCGTGCTCTATAACGTGCCCGGACGCTCCGGACGGGAGATTCCGCTCGATGTCGTCGTAAAGCTTTCGAAGCATCCGAACGTGATCGCGATCAAAGAGGCGGCCGGTTCGGTCGACCGCGTGAGCCAGATCAAGTACGCGTGCCCCGGCTTCACCGTTCTCTCCGGCGATGACGGACTCGCCGTGCCGATGATCTCCGTCGGCGCCGAGGGCGTCATCTCGGTCGCGTCCAACATCATACCGCGCGAGATGGGCGATATGATCCGCAGCGCGCTCGCGGGCGATTTCGCCGCGGCGGGCAAGGCGCACGCGAAGTACTATCCGCTCTTCCGCGACCTCTTCATCGACGCGAATCCGGTAATGGTCAAAGAGGCGATGGCGATGATGGGCAAGCTCGAAAGGGTGTTCCGCCTGCCGCTGTGCGAAACGACCGAGAAGAATCTTGCGAAAATGCGCGAGACGCTCGCGTCGCTCGGTCTTGTCTGAGCTGGATCAGTTCCCCGCGAAGTGGAGGCGATGGAATGAAAATCAAACTCAACCGCGAATATTTTCTGCGCCATTTCTTCGTGGCGGTGTTGCTTCTCGGTCTCGGGGGATACTTCGGTTATGACGGACTCCTCGGCTATCCATCTCAATCCGCGCACGATCTTTTCGTCTCGATCGAGAAGTCGGAGCCGAAGGAAAGCGTCGACCTCGAGGCGTTCAAGGCGCAGAAAATCCGCACTCAGTACTTCTTCGCGCTCGCGGCGCTGATCGCCGGGGCGATGGTCGCCATCGATCTCGCGTCGGTTGCGAAGTTCTCCCTCGCCTACGACGAGAACGGCTTCGAATATGACGGCAGACGTTACCGTTACGATGACGTGCTCGGCATCGACGACTCGCTCTGGACGAAGAAAACGATCGCGAAAGTTCTGCTCAAGGACGATCGCGTCATGAAACTCGACGGCTGGCATCACTCCGGGATCAAAGAGTTTCTCGCGAAGCTCCCGAAGCCGGAGAAAAAATCCGAGGCGGCGTCGTGAAGAAGGTAGTGCTTGCGAAGGGACGTGAACGCAGCGTCAAGCGGCGGCATCCGTGGATCTTCTCCGGCGCGGTCGCCTCATCCGACGCCGCGGAGAGGGGTGAAACCGTCGCGGTGGAGTCCGCCACCGGCGAACTTCTCGGTTACGGCAGCTACTCGCCAGAGAGCATGATTCGGGTGAGGATGCTTGGTTTCGGCGCGTCGGAAGCGCCGAGCGCCGGTTTCATCCGTCGCCGCGTCGCCGCCTCCGTCGCGCGCCGCGCCCGCTTCTTCTCTCCGGGTTCCGTTACCGACGCCTGTCGCGTCGTCAACGCCGAGTCAGACTCCCTGCCCGGACTCGTCGCCGACTTTTACCACGGCTTCGTCGTCTGCCAGTTCACCTCCGCCGGCGCCGACGCGCACAAGCGCGAGGTCGCCGACGCTCTCATGGCGGAGGTTCCCGGCTGTCGCGGCGTCGCCGCGCGCAACGATGTGGAGATACGCCGCAAAGAAGGGCTCCCGGTGGGCGATGCGCTGGAGATTCTTGCCGGCGAAGAGCCGCCAGAACTAATCGAAGTCGCCGAGGGGGCGATCAGATATTTCGTCGATGTCAGGCACGGACACAAAACCGGCTTCTATCTCGACCAGCGCGACGCCCGCGCCGCAGTTGGCGCGCTCGCCCGCGGCCGCACCGTGCTGAACTGCTTCTCTTACACCGGCGGATTCGGACTCGCAGCCGCCGCCGGCGGCGCCGCCTCGGTCGTGCAGGTTGACGTCAGTGCCGACGCGCTTGCACTCGCCCGCCGCAACGCGGCGCTCACTTTCGGCGGAGAGGCCGGTGACGTGGCGAAAATCGAATATGTCGAGGCGGATGTCTTCCAGTACCTGAGAAAATGTCGCGACGCGGGGAGAAAGTTCGACCTCATCGTGCTCGATCCGCCCAAGTTTGCGGAAACCAAGGCCCAGGTGATGAAAGCCGCGCGCGGATACAAAGACATCAATTTGCTCGCAATGAAGCTCCTCGCCGAGAACGGTGTGCTCGCGACTTTCTCGTGTTCCGGCGCGATGACCGGCGAACTCTTCGACAAGATTCTCGCCGAAGCCGCCGAGGACGCAGGGAGGGACTTCCAGATGATCGCGCGCACCCGCCAGGGAGAAGACCATCCGGTCGCGCTTTCCTTCCCCGAGGGACTGTATCTGAAGGGCGTCGTGTTGAGGAAAGTATAAAGTATAAGTGATAAGTGATAAGCGATAAGCGATAAGCGATAAGGTATGAAAATCATTGTTGGATTGGGGAATCCCGGACGTGAGTACGAGAACACGCCGCATTCGATCGGTTTCGAGGCGGTGGACGCCATCGCCGCGTCGATCGGCGCGGTCTGGGAGGAAAAACGCCAGTTCAAATGTCTCTGGACGAAGGGCGTCTTCGCCGGCGTGCCGGTGACGCTCGTTAAGCCGCAGACTTACATGAATCTTTCCGGCGAATCGGTCGCTCCGCTCGTCAAGTATTCCAACGCGACCGCGGCGGATCTTCTGGTCATTCAGGACGACATCGACCTGCCCGTCGGCAGAATGCGCGTGAGAAAAGCCGGCTCCTGCGGGGGACATAACGGCATTCGCAACATCATCGAGCGTCTCGGCACTCCCGCGTTCGTCCGGCTTAAACTCGGTGTGGGCAAGGACAAGGCGAATGTCATCGGACACGTGCTCGGAAAGTTCGATCCCGTGACCCGCAAAATAATGGATCAGACGGTGGCCGAAGCCGTCAAGGCGGCCGAGGCGATTCTCAAGATCGGACCCGACCGCGCGATGAACGCCTACAACGGATGGAGCGCCGAGGTTTGAAGTTCTTGCTTACCGCTTTCGCGCTCGTCGTCGCGTCCGCGCTCCCAGCCGCGGTGAAGATCGAGGCCGGCAAGCCCTATCGCCGCAACAAGGCCGAGAAAGAGCCGATGAGTCTGAGCGGCATCGCCTGGAGCGGGAAGGACGATCTTTACTATGCGGTCGCCGACAACGATGACGTAAGGGCGAATGAACTCGGACTGCACCGGCTCTGGATCACGCTATCGAAGGACGGACTTTCGGTCAAGAACTGGAAGGCGCTTGACGTGATGGCGACGATACGACTTGAAGGCGTGAAAGACGTCGAGGGCTGCGCGGTGGATCCGTTCACCGGCAAGGTCTGGGTCGTGGACGAAGCGAACACTGAAATCGGCGAGTATGATCCCGAAACCGCCAAACCGCGTCGCTTCCTTTCCGTGTCCAAACGCTTCCGCAGACACACGATCAATTACGGACTCGAATCGCTGACCATCTCGCCCGACGGACTCGTCCTCTGGACTGCCAACGAGGAGGCGCTCCCCGTCGACGGCAATCGCTCCTCGCCCGTCGACGGCACCATGGTCCGGCTTGTCAAGTACACCCGTAAAAGCGTGCGCGGCACATTCGCTCCCGCCGGGGAATACGCCTACAAAACCGAGAAGTGGCATAACGAACATTCGTGCGGCAGAAAGGGACGGCGCGGAGTCGCCGATCTCTGTGCGCTCCCCGACGGATCGCTCTTGGTGCTCGAGCGCGAACTCAGCTTCAGCCATGACGGCACCGGCCTTCTCGGCAAGGCATCGGGAATGTTCTACTGGGAAATCTTCCGGGTCGAAAAGCCCGAGGGTGCCACCGACGTAAGGCGGCTCGATTCGCTTCTGGGCACAAAGTACAAACCGGTCCGGAAAACCTCGCTCATCTCCGACTACGGTTCCGTCGTCATGCATGCGCCGAATTACGAAGGCCTCGCGCTCGGCCCCGAGCTTGGTCCGGGCAAACGCTCGCTTCTTCTCGTCTCCGACGCCGGCGACGGCTACACCGGCGCCTATCTGCTGCCGCTGGTGATAGAGATAAGTGATAAGTGATAAGTGATAAGTGATAAGTGATGAGTGATGAGTGATAAGTGATAAGTGATAAACCACCAACTAACAACTAACAACTACCAACTATCAACTAACAACTAAATGCCATGAAAGAACTGGGAGAGATACTTGAGGGTGTCAGGGCGAAGATTGAGGCGGCCTGCAGACGGGCTGGACGCGATCCTGCGGAGGTGGAGATCATCGCGGTGACCAAGACGCACGGAGAAGAGGTCGTGCGCGAGGCGTGGGAAAACGGACTCTCCATTGTGGGCGAGAACAAGGTGCAGGAGGCCGCGTGGAAAAAGTCCGCAAGCGTCGGTGGACCCAGCTGGCACCTGATCGGACACCTTCAGGGCAACAAGGTGCGCGCTGCGCTCGAACTCTTCGACTTCATCCATTCCGTCGATTCGCAGAAACTCGCCGACCGCATCAACTTCATCGCGGACGAGATCGGCGCCTCGCCGCACATTCTTCTGGAGGTCAACGTCTCTGGCGAGAAATCGAAGAGTGGAATGAAGCCGGAGGAGGCCGAGGCGACGGTAGCGCACATTGTCGCGGAGTGTCCGCGCCTTACGGTCGAAGGTCTGATGACCATGGCGCCGTTCAGCGAGAATCCGGAAGAGGCTCGCCCGTACTTCCGCCGGCTGCGCGAACTTCGGGATCGTATCGAAGCCGATCTCGGCGTCAAACTGTCGCGGCTTTCGATGGGCATGAGCGGAGATTACGAGGTCGCGGTCGAAGAAGGTGCGACCTGGGTGCGACTCGGCACTGTTCTCTTTGGCGAGCGGCCGAAAGTGAAGAGCGTGAGGGCCGCGGCGGATGACGACGGCGGTTTCGCCGGGGGCGGACTCGACAGCTACAGCGGCGCCGGCCCGACCGTCCGCATCCTCGACTGAGCGGTTCGTACCTTCAGGGAAGAAATTGTGATATAATAGAAGAAACTAAAAACCATCAAAGGAGAAATATCATGGCAAGATTCTGCATTCCGAGAGACATCTATCACGGCAAGGGCGCTCTGGAAACGCTCAAGACGCTCAAGGGCAAGAAGGCAATCATCTGCGTCGGCGGCGGCTCGATGAAGCGCGGCGGATTCCTCCAGCGCGCCGAGGAGTACCTCAAGGAAGCCGGCATGGAGGTGAAGATCTTCGAGGGCATCGAGTCCGATCCGTCGGTGGAGACGGTGATGAAGGGCGCGGCGGTGATGCAGGAGTTCGGTCCGGACTGGATCGTCGCGATGGGCGGCGGCTCGCCGATCGACGCGGCGAAGGCGATGTGGATCAAGTACGAATATCCCGAGTGCACTTTCCAGGATATGTGCAAGGTGTTCGGGCTCCCGAAACTCCGCCGGAAAGCGCACTTCGTCGCGATCTCCTCGACATCGGGCACGGCGACCGAGGTGACGGCCTTCTCGATCATCACCGACTACGCGCAGGGCATCAAGTTCCCGATCGCCGATTTCGAGATCACCCCGGATATCGCGATCGTCGATCCCGAGCTCACGGTCACGATGCCGCAGAAGCTGTGCGCGCACACGGGCATGGACGCCTTGACCCACGACCTCGAGGCGATCGTCGCGGTAGCGCACTCGCCGTATTCGGACGCGCTCGCGATCCATTCGATGAAGATGATCCGTGACTCGCTCGTCAAGAGCTACGGCGGCGACGCGGCCGCCCGCGCGGTGATGCACGACGCGCAGTGCTTAGCCGGCATGAGCTTCTCGAACGCGCTCCTCGGCATCGTCCATTCGCTCGCGCACAAGACCGGCGCGGCGTTCAAGAACGGACACATCATCCACGGCGCGGCGAACGCGATGTATCTCCCGAAGGTCATCAAGTTCAACGCGGCCGTTCCGTTCGCCGCCGAGCGCTACGCGATGTGCGCCGACGAGCTCGGCCTCGCGGGCGCGGAGAAATCGCAGGAGGCGAAGATCGCCGCCCTGATCGCGTGGGTGAGGAAGTTCAACGACGACCTTAACATTCCGCACTGCATTAGGGACTACGCGACGAACGGACTCCCCGTCTACAAGACCGCGGTCAACGAGGCGCAGCCCGCCATGATCGCCGCGGACGAATTCGAGGCCAAGGCCGCGAAGATCGCCGAGAACGCGATGGGCGACGCGTGCACCGGATGCAATCCGCGAGAGATGGACGCGAAGCTCATGGAGAAGGTTCTCCGCACCTGCTGGGACGACAGCGAAGTCGACTTTTAAATCCACCGGCGGGAGAACCGGAAAGCGCTGTGAAATTCAGCCGCTGTCGCGCAGCCGTCAAAGCCGGAATGCGGTTCTCCCGTCAAGCAACAACCCAAAGTACCCTCGCATGAGGGGGAAAGAGGAAAATGAACACCAAAACCATCGCCGCGGTGATCGCCGCGGCGTCGTGTTTCGGCCTTCAGGCCGAAACCAATGAAACCGCCACGGTCGAACTGCCGGTCGTGACCGTCGAAGCGACGCGGCTCGAGAAGACCGCGATCGAAACCCCCGCCGACGTGCAGGTCATCACCCGCGAGGCGATCGCCGCGAGCGGAGCGCGGGACGTGACCGAGCTACTGGAGAAGACCGTTCCCGGAGTGCACGTGAGCGGACTGGGCGGGAACAATCCCGCCTTGAAGCAGATCTCGATGCGCGGATACGGCGAGAACGGATTCGGCCGGCTCGCGGTGCTCGTCGACGGCGAGCGGCTCAACAATCCGGATATGTCCACCCCGAACCTTTCGCAGATCGATCTCGCGGCGGTGAAGAAAATCGAAATCGTGGGCGGTCCGCAGACCGTGCTGCACGGCGACAGCGCCTCGGCCGGCGTCATCAACATCGTGACCGAAGCCGACGATTACGAGAACCACGGCAAGATCGAAGTGAGCGGCGGCAGCTGGAACACGATCGGCGCCCACGCCTCGTACCGCGGCGGCGACGAGGACACGCTCACCGGGTACTGGATCGGCGGCGGATGGGATCACTCCGACGGCTACCGCCACCGCTCGGGCTATGACATCTGGAATCTGAAGGGCGGGGTGAAGCAGAACTTCGAGAACGGCTCGTTCCTGAAGGCGGGCTTCTTCTACAACGACAGCGATTACGAGCTCCCCGGCGGACTCACCCGTTCGCAGTGGCACAGCCATCCCACCCAGGCGGGCGCGTACGACGACGACTACTACCGGCGCACGACTTACGGACTCAACCTCTCCGGCAAGGCCGTCATCAACGACGAGAACTACCTGAAACTCACCGCCACCGCATCCCGTCGCCACATGCAGAGCAAGACCTACGACACCTGGCATGTCGATTACGACATGTACTCGTACGAAGTGACGCCCGAGTGGGTGAACACCACCGAGTGGTTCGGGTTCGAGAACGAGTTCCTGCTCGGGACGACCTTCCGCTACGACCGGCTGCACGCCAAGACCACCGGTCCGGTGAAGTACGAGCTCAACCGCGAGACGATGGGCTTTTACGGACAGGACACGCTGCACCTCACCGACGAGATCGCGCTCCAGGCCGGCCTCCGCTACCAGCGGGTCTGGAACGAGAACACCCAGCTCAGGTCGCCGAGGGCGAACGAGGACGAATTCGCGTACGAGTTCGCGCTCCTGTTCAATCCGGTCGAGGATCTGAAGACCTACGTGAAGTTCGCGCGCTTCTTCCGCAATCCGTTCCTGGACGAATACGCCTCGCGGCAGTACGTGCCGGATGAACTGGTGGATCCGGAAAAGGGCTGGAGTGTCGACGTGGGCGGCGACTGGACCTTCCTCGACGACTTCAACCTCGCGGGCAACGCGTACGTGACCGAGACCAAGCATGAAATCATGTATGATCCGTGGTATCTCTACAACAACATCAACTACCGCGGCGACACGATGCGCGAGGGCTTCAATCTGCGCGGCAGCTGGGAGCGGGACAAGGTCGCGGGCCTGAGCCTGTCGTACTCCTACGTCAAGGCCGAGTTCGACGGCGGCGACTACGACGGCAAGACCGTGCCGATGGTTCCGGAATCGACGGTGGCGCTGAACGGACGCGTCTGGCTGTGGGACGATTTTTACGTGCGCGGCGGCTACCGCTACCAGAGCTACATGTGGAGCGTCTCCGACTTCCGCAACGACGGCGCCTACGGCGGATCGAAAGACCAGCGCGTGCCCGCCTACGGCATCTTCCACCTCGGCTTTCAGTACGAGCCGCACTACGCGAGCGTGAAGGGACTTAAAGTCGGCTTCACGATCGACAACCTCTTCGACAGAAACTACTGCGACTACGCGACCTACGGCTCGACCTACTATCCCGGCGCCGGCCGGTCGTACATGCTCACGATCGCCTACGAGTTCTGACAGTGCGTAAATGGATGTTCCCGCTCGCCGCGTCGATCGCGCTTCACGCCGCGATCGGCGCGGCGCTTTGGTTTGCGCTTTTCCGCCGCGAGCCGTCCAGCGAGCGCGGCATCATGCTCGACCTCGCGCTCGTCGAAGAGTCGG
>R11__coassemble_1022_pt1 | contig 16647 bp, 13 predicted proteins | sample R11__metabat2_low_PE_023 | metagenome-assembled genome bin R11
CCGGTGCAGTTACTTCCGCAATCCACATTGGAAAAAATGGGGGAACTCCAGGACCATTGAGTATTGACGGTCAGAGTGATTTATGCTATGATATGTACCTCATTTGTCATGGGGGTGATCCGGTTTCGACGGGACATGTTGAGGTCAGATCGCGCGTCGTGGATCCTCGTTGGCCACGTAAAAAACGAGGGAAAAAAGTAATTGCGAACAACGATTACGCTCTTGCCGCCTAATTAACAGGCCGCATGTCGAAGCGCCGATGTCTGCTGAGCGCCTAGGCATAATTTAGCAGGCCACGCTGCAGGGGAGTCCTCCTGTCCGCTGCAGGGTGCCGAATCAGAAGGATGGCCCGGTCTTAGCGCGTTCGTCCGCTTGCCCGGGTCGAGATCAAAGGCGAACTACACGCGTAGAAGTTTGGTCGATGCTGTTTCGGACAGGGGTTCGACTCCCCTCACCTCCACCAGAAGAACAGTCCTAACAGGAAGGTTCTTCTATGGGAATGTTCTTCTACAGGAAGGTCTTCTATAGGAAGGTCTTCTGTTTGTACACAACATCGGCCGTAATGCGAGTGGCCTAGAAACGCAAGGCGTTGGTTTAAGCGAATGCAAAAACCAACGCCTTGCCTCTAATGAGCAATCGATCAGCGAAGCTTCCAGGCGAGATCGTTGAGGAAGAGCTCGTGTTCGAGTCCCTCGACGGTCGTATCCTTCGTGATGTGCACGAACTCGACGCCCATGATGCGCGCGAAATCGCGCATCTGCTCGGCCGAGACGTCGTAGGTGAGCGTGGTGTGATGCGCGCCGCCAGCCGTGACCCAGCACTCGAGGCCGGTCGTGAGATCGGGCATCGCGCGCCACATGACACGGGCGACCGGAAGATTGGGCATCTTCATGATGGGCTTCACGCACTCGATATCCTGCACGATCATGCGGAGGCGTCCGCCGAGATCGATGAGCGACACGACGATCGCCTTGCCGGCGCGGCCTTCGAAGACGAGACGTGCGGGATCGGCCTTGCCGCCGATGCCGAGCGGATGCACTTCGATCTTCGGCTTTGCCGCAGCGACCGTCGGGCACACTTCGAGCATGTGCGCACCGAGCGAATACTCCTTGCCCTTCTCGAGATGGTAGGTGTAGTCCTCCATGAACGCGGTGCCGCCCTTCTTCCCCTCGCTCATCGCCTTGATGACCGCGGTCATCGCCGAGACCTTCCAGTCCCCTTCGCCGCCGTAGCCGTAGCCCTGCGCCATCAGGCGCTGCGACGCGAGGCCCGGGAGCTGTTCCATGCCGTAGAGGTCTTCAAAGGTGTTGGTGTACGCCTTGCAACCCTCTTCGTCGAGCATCTTCTTCATCGCGATCTCTTCCTTCGCCTGGTAGCGGACGGACTCAAGATTCTTCGTGTTGAAGGTGTAAAGCTTCTTGTACTCCGCCATCAGCGCATCGACTTCCTTGTCCGTAACCGCATTGATGTACTCGACGAGCTTCCCGACCGGCCAGGTGTTGACCTGCCAGCCCATCGTCTCCTGCACAAGAATCTTGTCACCCTCGGTAACCGCGACATTGCGCATGTTGTCACCGTAGCGCATGACCTTGAGAGACTTCGAGAACGCGACGCCGACCGCGACGCGCATCCAGTCGCCGAGCCGCTCGAGAACCGGAGCATCCTGCCAGTAGCCAGCGATCACCTTGCGGGGCGTCCTCAGGCGCGCGGCGATGAAGCCGTGCTCGCGGTCGCCGTGCGCGGCCTGGTTGAGGTTCATGAAATCCATGTCGATTTCCTTGTCGGGAATCGTGCGGTTGTACTGGGTGGCGAAATGGCAGTACGGCTTCTGCAGCAGCTTGAGTCCGGTGAGCCACATCTTCGACGGCGAGAACGTGTGGCACCAGGTGATGATGCCGGCGCACTTCTTATCGGCGTTCGCGGCGATGATCGTATCCGTCGCGTCCTCCGGCGTCTTCACGGTCGTCTTGTAGACGATCTTGCACGGGAGCTTCCCGGACTTGTTCATCTTCGCGCACATTTCTTCGGCGCGTTTGGAGACGGTCTCCAGAACTTCGGGTCCGTAAAGGAACTGCGACCCGACGACAAACCAGAACTCGTAATCTTTCATCATGATGATTTTGCCTTTCGTTGGTTTAAAAACTCTAGGCAATATAATACCAAAATCTCCCCGCCCAGTGAAAGCGTTTTGCCCTCACCCTTTTGGAGCGGGGAAAATTCAGCCGAGGGCGACGAGACGGCGCGCGAGCGAGACAGATTCGGCGGTCGGCGGCTCTACATCCTCGAGAGTGTAGGGGATACCCAGCGCCTTCCATTTCTCCACCCCGAACACGTGATACGGCAGAATGTCGACTTTCTCGACATTGGGCAGGGTGCGGATGAATTCTCCGAGCCGAAGCAAATCGTCTTCACTGTCGGTCACGCCGGGAACGAGCACATGGCGTATCCAGACCCGCTTGCCGATCTCGGCGAGATACTTCGCGCACGCAATCGGCGCCGCGTTCGACCTGCCGGTGAGCGCGAGATGCTTTTCCTCGTCGATCTGCTTCAGATCGAGAAGCACCGTGTCGGTGACCGCGAGTAGCTTCTTCGCGTTTTCCGTGTCGTCGAGAAACGTCGCCCCCGCGGTGTCGAGACAGGTGTTCACCCCGGCTTCGTGGCACTTCTCGAAGAGTTCGGTGACGAACGGCGCCTGCAGCATCGGCTCGCCGCCCGACACCGTGAGGCCGCCCTCCTCGCGCCAGTACGAACGGTAGCGGAGCGCGCGCCTCAGAACTTCCTCCGCCGTCGCCTCGAAATTCGCCGGCCGCGCCCAGGTATCCGGATTGTGGCAGTACGCGCAGCGGAACGGACACCCGCTCAGAAACACGATAAAACGAACGCCGGGGCCGTCAGCGGCCCCGAACGTTTCGTAAGAATGAATCTTGCCCAGCATCGCGCCTCAGAGACTCTTGTGACACGTCCGCTTGATGACATCCATCTGCTGCTCGCGCGTCAGATCGATGAACTTCACCGCGTAGCCGGAGACACGGATCGTGAAGTTCGCGTACTCGGGCTTTTCCGGGTGCTCCATCGCATCGATGAGCTTCTCGGTGCCGAACACGTTCACGTTCAGATGATGCGCGCCGCGGTCGAAATAGCCGTCCAGCACCGAGACGAGATTCGCGACCCGCTCCGCCTCGTCGTTGCCGAGAGCCGAGGGATGGATCGTCTGGGTGTTGGAGATGCCGTCGAGCGCGTATTCGTACGGAAGCTTCGCGACCGAGTTGAGCGACGCCAGAAGCCCATTCTTCTCCGCGCCGTACGCGGGGTTCGCGCCGGGCGCGAAGGGAACGCCCGCGGGGCGTCCGTCGGGAAGCGCGCCGGTCGCCTTGCCGTACACGACGTTCGAGGTGATGGTGAGAATCGAGGTCGAGGGCTCGGCGTTCCGGTAGGTGTGGTGGCCACGGATCTTCTCCATGAACGTGGTGAGCAGCCACTCCGCGATTTCGTCCGCCCGGTCGTCGTCGTTGCCGTACTTCGGGAAGTCGCCGTCGATCTTGTAGTCGACCGCGAGGCCGTCCTCGTCACGGACGACATGGACCTTCGCGTACTTGATCGCGCACAGCGAGTCGACGCAGTGCGAGAAGCCGGCGATGCCCGTCGCGAACGTGCGGCGCACATTGGTGTCGATAAGCGCCATCTCGGCCGCCTCGTAGTAGTACTTGTCGTGCATGTAGTGGATGAGGTTCAGCGTGTGCACGTAAATGCCCGCGAGCCAGTCCATCATCACATTGAAGCGCTTCATCACCTCGTCGTAGTTCAGAACCGCCGAGGTGATGCGCGGATACTCCGGCGCGACCTGGACCTTCGATTTCTCGTCCATGCCGCCGTTGATGGCGTAGAGGAGGCACTTCGCGAGGTTGGCGCGGGCGCCGAAGAACTGCATTTCCTTGCCGGTCTGCGTCGCCGACACGCAGCAGCAGATCGCGTAGTCGTCGCCCCAGACGCGGCGCATCACGCAGTCGTTCTCGTACTGGATAGAGCTGGTGTTGATCGAAACCTTCGCCGCGTAGTCCTTGAACGGCTTCGGCAGCCGATGCGAATAGAGAACCGTCATGTTCGGCTCGGGCGAGGGCCCCATCGTCTCGAGCGTGTGCAGCACGCGGAAGTCGTTCTTGGTGACCATGCTGCGTCCGTCGCTCCCGAGCCCCGCGATCGACAGCGTCGCCCACACGGGGTCGCCGGAGAAGAGCTCGTTGTAGCTCGGAATGCGCGCGAACTTGACCATGCGCAGTTTCATCACCAGATGGTCGATGAGTTCCTGCGCCTCCTGCTCGGTGAGCCGGCCCGCCTTGAGATCGCGCTCGATATAGATGTCGAGGAAGGTCGAGATGCGACCGATGGACATCGCGGCGCCGTTCTGCGTCTTGATCGCCGAGAGATAGCCGAAGTAGGTCCACTGCACCGCCTCGCGCGCGTTCGCCGCGGGCTTGGAGATGTCGAACCCGTACGACGCGGCCATCACCTTCATCGCCTTCAGGGCCTTGAGCTGCTCGGCGACTTCCTCGCGCAGTCGGCAGACGTCCTCGGGCATCGAACCCATGCCGCAGTTGACCATGTCGGCCTCCTTGGCCTGGATCAGACGGGCGATGCCGTAGAGCGCGATGCGGCGGTAGTCGCCGACGATGCGTCCGCGCCCGTAGGTGTCGGGGAGACCGGTGATGATGTGGGCCTTGCGGACCGCGCGCATCTCGGGGGTGTACGCGTCGAACACGCCCTGGTTGTGGGTCTTGTGGTACTTGGTGAAGATCTCGTGCAGCTTCGGATCGGGCGTGTAGCCGTAGGTCGTGCAGGCCTCTTCGGCCATCTTGATGCCGCCGTAAGGCATGAACGCGCGCTTCAGGGGCTTGTCGGTCTGCAGGCCGACCACCTTCTCGAGATCTTTCTCGAGATAGCCGGGCTGATGCGAGGTGATGCCGCTCACGATGTCGGTGTCCATGTCGAGGACGCCGCCCTTCGCGCGTTCCTGTTTCTGCAGCTCCTGCAGCTTCGCCCAGAGCTTGTCGGTCGCCTCGGTCGCCGGCGCGAGGAAGCTCGCATCGCCGTCGTAGGGCGTATAGTTCAAACGGATGAACTCGCGGACATTGATCTCCTTCTGCCAGTGTCCTTCGACGAATCCTTCCCACTGATCGTACAACATTTTCACTTCTCCTTTTTTGTGTTTATAAATTTCTTTCGGATTTTCCAACCCTCTGCAAGTTGCAAATTGTTAGCCTATTATAACATTTCCCCGTTCTCCGGTCAAGTGCCGTCGTTTTCGAACTTCCATTCTACTAGTTTCTCTCCCTCATACCGAAGCTTGAGCGAGAAGAAATCCTTCCGCTCGTCGAGTGCCTTGAGAAAGATACGGTCGCCTTCCCACATCTTCTTCTTGAGCAGTTCCGCTTTTTCGAGCCACACAAGATCGCCTTCATCGCATTCGATCAGTTCGCCGGTGAAGCCGGTTGCCGTGAATAGGTGCATGTATTCGCAGCCCCAAACATCCGAGACGAAAGTGACGATTCCGCGGAAGCGGTAATCGGTCATTGTGAGACCTGTCTCTTCCTTCACCTCACGGAGTGCGCATTCCTCCGGGGTCTCGCCTGCCTCGAATTTGCCGCCAACGCCGATCCACTTGTCTTCGTTCTCGTCATGTTCTTTTTTGTTGCGGTGCAGAACGAGGTAGCGTCCGTCCCGCTCAAGATAACAAAGCGTGGTAAGTTTCATCGGAATTCCTCCATGGTCGTTTCCGCGTTCTGATCAACGCCAGAACGCGCGAAGACCCTGGCCACGGTCAGAACAAGAATCTTCAGATCGAGCGCGAGCGAACGGTGGTCGACGTACCAGACGTCGAGCGCGAACTTCTCCCGCCACGAGATCGCGTTGCGTCCGTTCACCTGCGCCCAGCCGGTGATGCCCGGCCGCACCTCGTGGCGGCGCATCTCCTCGCGGCTGTAGCGCGGCAGATACCTTGTCGGGAGCGGACGGGGACCGACCAATGACATCTTTCCGGTCAACACCTGAAATAGCTGCGGCAGTTCGTCGAGCGATGACGAGCGCAGGAAGCGCCCGACTCTGGTGAGCCGTTCCGCGTCGCTCCCCTCGCCGCCCAGCATGGTGCGGAATTTGAGAATGACGAAAGGCCGGCCGTTCAATCCCGCGCGCTCCTGCCGGAAGAATACCGGTCTTCCCATCGCGAGCGCCACGACCGCCGCGGTCGCGGCGAACGCCGCGAGCCACAGCGGCGCAAAGAGAATGACGGCGAGAGTCTCGACGAAACGCTTCATCTTTCAGTCGACCCCGAAAAGTTCCGCCATTTCGCGTCCCACCGTCTCGTAGCGCCAGCCGACGGCGAGCGGATTCGTCTCGTCGCCGATGTCATCGACATACGCCGTCACCGTCGCGCGGCTGGCGATCACGGTCTCGGCGACGTGCATCGCCGCGGCCTTCTCCTTAAGCCACGCGACTGCCTTGTCCGCCGCGTCGAGAACCTCCGGAATATAACGGCGGTGCGGCGGGAGCGGCCACTCTTCCTCGGGGAGCCGCGCCGCCTTCTGTATCGCCGCGTCATACGCCGCGATGAGCTGCTGCGCGTGGCCGCCGTCGAGACGGTGGCGCAGGCCGCGCGGACTGCGATCGACTGTCATGTACGCGAGCGACGCGTCCTCGCCCAGCCAGGTGCGCGGCTTGTTCCACTCGCGCGCGTAATGTTCGCGCATCGCGGCGAGTTCACGGATGACCGCCCAGTCCGATCCGCGCAGATTCACGCCCTTCAACTTGCCGATTTTGAGCTTCTGCCAGTCCGTCGCCGGATCGTAATCGTCGTACAGCGACGGCTCGTCGTACTTCATCAGCTCCTCCACCAGCCACTGATGGGTGCCGAGCTCGACCGATTTAGCGAGCAGTGCCTCCCTCAGCCGCGGCAGATACCTCACGTCGTCGAGTGCGTATTCGACCTGGGCGTCGGTTAGCGGTCGCTGCAGCCAGTCGGTGAGAGTCTCGGTTTTCGGAAGACCGATGTTAATCGCCTCAAAGAGCAGTTTGCCGAGTCCGATTCCCGCGCCGAAGCCGGCGAACGCCGCGGCAAGCTGGGTGTCGAAGACATTGACCGGCGTCGCGCCGCAGTAGTGCCGCAAATGCTGAAGATCCTGTCTGGCGTCATGGAGAATCTTCACCGTCGACTCGTCGGCGAGCGCTTCCGCGAGCGGGGACGGATCTAGCGAGCGGGTGACGTCGAGCGCAAAGCTCTTCTCTCCCCCGCAGCCGAACTGGACAAGGCCGAGCACCGGACGGTAAGTCGAGCGCCACACGAATTCGGTGTCGAGCGCGAGCGTCCCCGCCGCGCGGCATTCCGCGAGCGCCGACTTAAGCTCGGGTGTGGTACGGATCAGCTTATCTGCCATTGGAAATTTCTCCTTCTTTTCCCGCCGCGGGTAGCCGAAGCGTGAAGACGCATCCGTGCGGATCGTTCTTCTTGACGGTGAGTCTGCCGCCCATGAGTCGAACGAACTCGCGCGCGGTGCAGAGTCCGATTCCGAAGCCGCCCTTTCCGCTCTCCAGCACGGTCCGTTCACGGTAATAACGGTCGAAAGCGTGACGGAGGGCGTATTCGCTCATGCCCGGACCTTCATCGATAAAATCCATCCCTACGAATTCCTTCTCACGGGTGAACTTCACCCGCACTTTCCCGTAAGGCGCGGCGTATTTGAGATCGTTCCCGAGCAGATTCCACAGCACCTGCACCGTCCGCGTCTCGTCGCCCGAAACCGCATAGATGCCGCCGTCGTCCTCGACCTCGACATCGGCGCCGTCAAACAGATCGCGGTAATCCTCGGCATAAAGCGCGTAGGCTTCGGTGTACGCTTCTCTGAGGTCGAAGACGTCTTGCGCTATCGTGACCGTGCCGTCAAAACGGATGAAATCCCGCACATTGTCTACGAGTCGCGACAACCGGTCGCACAACAGTCGGGCAGTCGCATCGTCGCGTCCGATCGCGAGCTTCATCCCGGCGATCGGAGTGATGAGATCATGCGCTGTCGCCTTCATGAAATCGCTCCTCGCCTTTAGGTGCTCGTGATAGCGGTAGACGCCGTGGACGGTCATCGCCGAAAGAATAAACAACACGGTGGGACCGAACGCCCAGAAGATGAACGCGAAGTCGGTCTCCGGGAATGCCGGTACCTCCCGGCAGAGCACCGTCTTGTTCTCCTCGTACCACACCGCGGAAGTCCCCCGCGACACTGACCGCCATCCCCACCGGCCCGGCTTCATCTGTCCGCTAAACTCTACCCGTCCCGGAAGATTGGTCACGATCTCGCCGGCCTTTCCCGCTTTGATCTCCGCGGCAATGGGCCGGTACAGATCGTTCACCCGTCTGCGCTCGGTGCGGACGATGCCGGGAACTTCAGAAAACATGAAATACACCCCGAGCGCCACCACCGCCAGCGTCGGAGTGACGAGCATCAGCACGTTACAGCAGAATCTCGAGCCGTCCGCCGTCATGACAGCGCAAGCAGCTTCGAAGCCGCAGCGATCTGGGCGGAAAGGTCGATCTTGCGGTTGCCGCCGAGATAGCCGCCCGCCGCGAGTCCCTCGACGAACCGACGGAACTTGTGCGGACCTGTCTTCAGATTGTCGAGCGCGTGAACCTCGGCCTCGCCGCACGTGCACGCCTCCGACAGCATTCCTGTCGACTCGGCCGTCACGTACAGCTTCTTCGCGAGCTTCACGAAGGCCGGGATCGGATTGAAATGGTCGCGCGAATAGAGTAGCCTGTAATCCCACGGATAAGTGTCGACCAGCGCCTCCACCTCCGGCGGAGTGCGGCGCGACGTCGTGACCCAGAAGAGAATTTTTCGATTCTTCGATTCGGCGAAGATGGGGTCGAGCTGGGATTTTAGCCAGGCGGGGGTGAGGGTGGAGCACTTGTTGGGTCCGCCGATGATGACGGCGATCGCCTCCGCGCCCTGAGCAACCTCGCCGCCGTGTTCGTAAAACGCCTTGACGCCCTTCTCGTAGAACTCCGGATCGTTCGCCACGAGGTTCGCCGGTATCTCGATCACGTTCTTCGCGCGTCTGGGGCGGTCGAACGACGGCGCCATCACGCAGTCGAATCCGCCCAGGCGGTAGCCGCGCGGATAGAGTACGACGCCGCACTTGACCCCGAGCCGCCGCGCAAGCGTCTTCGCGGCATAGAAGGTGCCCGAGCCGGTACCGATCACCGCGGCGTAATCGCCTTCGACCGAGCCGGGCTCGAAGACCGAGAGCGAGTGAAGACCGATCCGGTCGAAGAGGTAGCTGAGCGCCTTCGAGAACGGCGATTTGAACTTGATCGGCTTCAGGTCGAAATCGAAGCCGAGCGCGCGGGCGAAGGCCTTGGACTGGTTTTCGTGTCCGGCCTTGCCGTCGGTCAGAATCAGGATCTTTTTCATTTTGCGAATATCGCCTCCGGCGAAATCCTCATGGTTTTTCTGCACGCGTTCTTGAGCATTTCCTTGACCGCCGAGCGCATCTGGCGCTTGGCCTGGGGCATCGTGGCCTTGATGGTGCAGCCTGCCGCCTTGCGGTGGCCGCCGCCGCCGAACTTGCCTGCGAGGACGGTCGCGTCCCAGTCGCCGCGGGTTCTGATCGAGCAGCGTATTTCCTTGGTGCGATCCGGTATCTGGTAGAAGAAGAGCGCGATTTCGTTGCGGACGACCGAGCGGGGAATCTCGATGATGTCCTCGGCCGCGGCCTTGGTGCCGCGCACCGACCTGAAGTCGTCGCGGGTGAGCGTGACCTCGGCGACCTTGCGGTTCTTCCAGATATGAAGCGAGCGCCAGGCGATGCGTTTTAATTCGATCGACTTTCTGGAGAAGGTTCCGTAGATGACGTCGTTGATGTAGGCGGTGCGAACGCCGTACTTGAGGAGGTCGCCCGCGGCGCGCAGCGTGCCGGGCTTGGTGCAGTCGTAGGCGAAGCGGCCGGAATCGGTGATCATCGCCACCCACAGCGCTTCGGCGGCGGTGCGGTCGAGCTTCCATTCCATCCATTTCGCGAACCGCCACACGATCTCGCCGGCGCTGGAGGCGCCCGAATCGACGATGTTCACCTCGGCGAAGGTCTCGTCGTTGGTGACGTGGTGGTCGATGCAGATGCGCGGCAGCTTCTCGGCGACGGCGCGGATCTCCTGCGGCATGCGGTCGAAGCCGGAATTGTCGACCGCGATAAGAAGGTCGAACTTCTGACGCTTGAGCTTGCGCAGCGGAATGATCTTCTCGACGCCCTCGAGAAAGCCGGGCTTCCCGAGAGCATTCAGGTCGGCGGCGGCGAACGCGGGCGAGCCCGCGGCGGTTAGAAGATGCGCGAGTGCGATCATCGAGCCGAGCGAATCGCCATCGGGGCTCAGATGTCCCGAGACGAGGATGCGCTTCTTGCCCTCGATGAGTTTCTTGGCGGCGGCGAATCTGTCGTTCAAAAGGCTCATGCGACTTTCAGCCCTTGAACTGCGGCGTCACGCCTTTTTTGAGAATGACGTTGCCGTACTTGCGGGTCTCGCCGGTGAGCACGATCGCGTAGGCCTTCTTGGCGCGCTCGTAGAACGCGTAGCGTTCCATCTTCTCGATCGATCCGTCGTAGCCGAGCGCCGTGCGGTAGGCCGCTTCGACCGCCGGATCGAGCGTGTCGCCCTTCACCGCATCCATCATCACGACCGGGGTCGCGTAGCTGTCGAGCTCGAAAAGCGGAATGATCCCTTTCAGGAGCTCGTCGGCCTTGATGCCGTCCGCCCTGAGAACGTACGCGGCGTCCTTGCCGAAATAGTGCGCCGGAAAGTGCGCGTCGGAGAAAACGATTTCGTCGCCGTGCCCCATTTCGCTGAGCGCCTTCAGAAGATCGGGCGAAACCACCGGAGATATACCTTTGAGCATTGTCGTTATCCTTTCTTGATTAAATCATTTGCGCTTTCCGCCGAAGACGAGCGCGTAAATAAGCACCACCGCGAAGCAGATCGCGGGCACCACGAACGACGCGCGCAGCGACGCCTGGGTGAGCTTCAGATTGGCGTCCCACTCGGTGGAGCACATGACCGAGCCGATCTTGCACCACATCGAATCTTTGTCGCCGATGATGCCGGCCATCCACGGGGTGATGATCGCGCCGCCCAGAATCGCCATGATGAGTCCGGAGGCGCCGAGCTTCAGCGCCTTCTCGTCGAGTCCGCCGAGCGCCATGCCGTAGATAGTGGGGAACATGAGCGACATGAAGCCCGACATCGCCACCAGGCAGATGATGTTCGCGGCGAACGGCAGCGTGTGCCCCGCGATCGTCACCGTGAAGAGAATATCGGTGGGGAGGTACATCACGCCCGCGCAGCAGGCGATCGCGCCGATGGCGAAGATCGCCATCATCCGGGCGGGATTGAAGTACTTCATGAGGAAGGTCGCCGTCCAGCGGCAGACGATGAAAAGCACGATGCCGATCGTGTAGTAAATGGCGCCGTCCGCCGGGGTGACGCCGAGCTCCTTCTGGCAGTAGACGTTGAGCCAGGTCCAGGCCGCGATCTGCACGCCGACATAGAAGAACTGGGCGATGACGCCGCACCAGTAACGCGGGGTCGAGAGGAGGGTCTTGAGCATCGAGCGGTAATCCTTCTCGATCACGATGTAGGCGACGGGGCCGAGCACGCCGAGGAGCACCCAGGTGATTTCGGCATTGGTTCCGAGCCTGGTGCGCAGCCACGGAAGAAACGGAGCGGTCGCCGCCATCGGCACCACCGAGAACGCGAACGCGATCAAGGCCCGCACGAATCCCCGCTTCGCGACCGGCTTCTCGCCCTCGCGCTTCAGAAGGAAGAACGTCCAGATGAGCGCGGCGACGAGGCAGAGCCCGACGTAAGGGGCGCAGACCCAGAAAAGCTCGCCCGAGATGATGCTCTCGCGCGTCGCCGGATCCATCGCCGCGCGCGCCTCGGCGGTCGCCGGGTTGAGGTGGGAGAGGATGAGCTGCTGCGCGAGCACGATGCCGCACATCGATCCGACCGGATTGAACATCTGCGCGAAATTAAGTCTTCTTACCGCCGTCGTCTCGTCCCCCAGCGACAGCACGTACGGATTGCACGTCGTCTCGAGCAGCGAGCAACCGCCCGCGACAATGAAGATCGCGACGAAATAAATGTCGAACGACTGCGCCACGCAGGCCGGAATGTAAAGGAGCGCGCCGGTGATGTACACCGCAAGGCCTATGAGCACGCCCTTCCGGTAGCTGAATTCCTCGGCGAGCACCGCGGCGAAAATCGCCAGCACCGCGTAGGCGCCGTAGAACGCCACCTGCACGAGACCGGCCTTGGACTGATCCATCGTGAAGATGCGCTGAAAGGCGGGCACGAGATTGTCCGTCATGTTGTTCAAGAGCCCCCACAAGGCGAAGCAGCTCACCAGCATGACGAAAATCGCGAGAAACTTCCGCGGAACAATCGGCTTACAGTCGGTCATAATGCATCCTCTCCGGTATGGTTGAAATGTTCGATCCATTATACCAAAAAAAAGCCGCGAAAACAAATCCGCAGCGCTTCGGAAGCGCTGACGAAAAGTGCTAAAGGAAAGCGCTAAAGATCAAAACCCGTAATGCGAGCTGTAGCGGAGGTCGGGGACAACGTCGGGAGCGGATGAGTCTACTTCAGCGCGGTAAAGTTTGAACGAGCCGGAGAGTTTGATATCTTTCACCGGACGATGCCCGGAGGGTCCGTTCTTACCGCCGAAGCCCGCAACATGCATGCACTCGGTGAAGACGATATTGCCTTCCAGATTTTCAAACGACACCTTGCCGGTTCCCGACTCGACGACTACGGCGTTCCCCCCGCCGTTCCGGCGGGCAAGAGCGTAGACGATCTCGTCCCTGGGACCGATAAAGCGATAGTCGTCCTTGTGCATCGACCAGGTGCCGAAATCGGAGAGGAACCGACGGTTCGGGGCGGCGGTCAAGGGTCCCATTCCAGCCCAGTCGACGCGCGTATATTCCTTCGGCATCGTCACGACCAATCCAAGTTCCAGCACCGGTATCTCCTTCGCCGCGTCATTTGCCGCGAAATCATAGTCGACGACGATCTTGCCCTCGGCATTCGTCGAGACCGCGACCGTTCCCTCAAGATACGCTTTCCGCTTGCCGGGATTGGGGAAGAAATAACGAAGTTTGCCGTCTTCCGTCACCTCCGGCTCCACGAGATACGGCTTCTGATTCGTCGCGTGCTGCTTGCGGAGCGACTGAATGCGCGTATCCATTCCCCACCGGCGGCCGATGCGGAGAGTGAACGTTGAAGGTTGAAAGTTGAAAGTTGAAGGTTGTAGGCTTGAGACTGGTGGCGGCGTGACTTTCGCCTTCGCAGCGGCGAGCTCTTCGGCGCGCGCTTTCGCCGCGTCTTCAGTGAAGAACGAATCCGGCTCGCCGTAAAGCCGCTTCATCATCCAGTACGCGTCTTTCGGCGTGCCGTCGCCGTAGACGACGCCGTCGGTGCCACGATCGCCCCAGCTGTCAAGGAGATGATCTTTGTCGACGTACTGTCCCTGCAGCTCAAACGGCATGTCGCGGCGCATATCCTTCGGCACATCGGTGCCGTCCTCGAACTTGAGGATGTTGCGCATCTTGAGACCCTCCTCCAGATCGGAATCGGGATGCATCACGCACTGGTCGATCCACGCCCAGACGCAGCCGCCGGACCACTTGGCGGGATTCCGGCGCATCCGGAAATACCGGTCTTCGAAATCGCAGAATCCGTTGCCGCATGAATGCGCGAACTCGGTCTGCATCATCGGACGGTTCGTGACGACGCTTTCCGCATCGCGCATCCGGTCGGGCGAGAGATAATGACCGGAATAGAAATCGACATCGCGCTCCGGATGGCGGATCATGTTGTAGAACTGCGACGAGCCGATCTGCGCGAGGCCGCGCGGACGTGTCGGATCGAGCTGTTTCGCGTATTCGACCACCACCCGCGTGTTATCCGTCCAGACATTTTCATTGCCGAAAGTCCAGAGGCAGACGCAGGGATGATTCTTGTCGCGGCGGATCGTGTTCTCGGTGCGCGCGAGGAGTTCGCTCTCGTATTGTTTGTTCTTGAGCATCATCGCTCCGCGCGAGCCGAACGGCACTTCGTCGATGATGATGAAGCCCATCTCGTCCGCGAGGTCGTAGAAGTCCGGTCCGAACGGATAGTGCGCGGTGCGGATGCAATTGACGTGCGCCTTCTTCATGCGCGCCATCTGCTCCCGGCGCGTGCGATACGAAATCGCGCGGCCTTCCTTCGGATCGATCTCGTTCCACGCGACGCCGTTCAGGAAAAGCTTCTTGCCGTTCAAGAGGAGATCCATCCCCGTCGCTTCGATCGTACGGATACCGACTTTTTGCGATATACGCTGAATCTTCGCGCCCTGAGCGTCAACAAGCGTGACCGAAAGATCGTACAGATACGGCGTGTCGGGCGACCAGAGACGTGCGCCTTCGGCGAGTGAAGAATGAAAAGTGAATAATGAAGAATGATCATTGGCAAATTCTTTTCCGGCGACCTGGCGGCCGTCATCATCCGCAAGTTCGATGTAGACCTTGGCGAAATCGCCGGACGCCTTGACGTCGACTTCGACCCTGTCGAGCGCGGGCGAGCGGAAGACGATATCCTCGATCGCGGCCATTTTCGGCACGGTGTAGATTTCGACATCGCGCTGAATGCCCGCGAGGCACCAGCAGTCGTTGGTATCGAACAGCCAGCCCCTAGAGCGGGTCGAAACTTCGACGCGAATCTTGTTGATTCCGACGACGACCGCATCGGTAACGTCCCACTGCGCGAGCTGGTAAGCGCTGCCGAACGAACCGATCTCTTGTTCGTTGACGTAAACCTTGAAACTGAAGAGGACGCCGTCGAAGCGGAGGATGTAGCGTTGATCCTCACGCTTGTTGAGCGTGAACTCGCGTGAATAGACACCGGTCAATTCTTCGATCTGATTGCCGTAGGTCGGATTCTTCCACCCCTGCGTCTCCCAGTTGCCGGGCACTTCGATGAAGCCCTTCTTTTCGCCGAGCGCGAAGTTCCAGGTTCCGTTGAGAGACTTGGTGAACAGACGGTCACGGATCGGATAAACCTTCGCCTGTCCTTCGGTTGAAGCCCCGGGGAGGGTGAAAAGATCGGTCTTCGATGTTGCCGCCTTACCGGCGTCGTCGTCCATTCCTTTATCCCACGAGGACTTTTTATCGGCGGCGAAAAGACACCCCACGGACCAAATGGTGGCCGCGAGAACAAAAATTCTAGTCAAAAAGTTATCTGTGTTCATGGCTGGATTATATCAAAACAGGTGCCACTCGCAACTACCCGATAAGGACAAGCGAATGATGTATGCAGGTCATACGATCAGACCACCCGACGGAATCACGAACGGATGATGCGGTATCGTCTCAAGCGTGAAACGCGGCAGAAGCTCGCCTAACGTCACCTTCTCGCCCGGAACGGTCCATCCGCACGATGCGGAAAGAAACCCGATCACCGCTTCTGGCTCCACCCCGGCCTCACGATAGGATGAAATTCGTGTATCACCATGTCGCTTCGCCAGGCGCCGCCCATCCGATCCGGTCACCAGCGGAACATGAAGATAAGTGAGGAGTGAGGAGTGAGAAGTGAGGAGTGTTGAGTGTTGAGTGTGGAGTGAGGAATATTTGGCGATAAACGCCCGAAGGGAACGGGCGAGCAAAATTTGCGCCGGTGTCGCCGGCAGAAGATCATCACCGCGCACCACTTCGGTAACGCCCATCAACAGATCGTCAAGTGTCGCCGCCAGCGTATATCCCGCCCCTCCTTCGTCGCGCGCGAGCGGGAAATCCCCGAGGGTTGTCGAAACGTTCTGCGCAAAGTGTCCGGCAAAGACATCTTCAAACTCCACGACGGTTCCTGCCGGCACCCGGAAGCGCCAGCAAGGGGATCGGAGAACTGCTCGATTAGTCGATTCGTCAATGGTTCGATTGAGATGGCTGAAGGCCGAAGACCAGGTAGGGAAAAGATCGCGGCAGGTGCCGGGATAATAAAGCTGATCGCCGGCATGAGGGGCCGACTGCGCCGCCTCGACGTCTTTGCGCGAGCAGACGCAAGGATAGATGAGATCGTGATCATGCAAAAACCTGGTCGCCTCGGCATAAATTGCCTTGCGCTCCGACTGCACATACTCTTCATCCCAATCAAATCCCAGCCACTTCAAATCATTAACCGCCGCCGCCGCCGCGCCGGGCTTGTCTTTGGGGTGGTCAAGATCTTCCATTCTGAATATAAGTCGGCCGCCGAGCGACCTTGCCCGAAGCCACGCGATCATGAAGGTACGGACGTTGCCGAGATGCAACGCCCCGGTCGGACTCGGCGCAAGACGCCCTACATATCCACTCATACAGCTTTCAACCTCCCACGCGTGACATAAAAAAAGAAAAACCCGCATCTGCGGGTTGTTGGAGGTGGGAAGCGGAGTTGAACCGCTGTAAGCGGATTTGCAGTCCGCTACCTAACCGCTCGGCCATCCCACCAATTAGGCTTTTCAACTTTCGGCTTCACCTTGACTTCGCTGAAGTGGTCGGACCGACGAGATTTGAACTCGTGACCTTTTGCACCCCAAGCAAACGCGC
>R11__coassemble_1038_pt1 | contig 16536 bp, 12 predicted proteins | sample R11__metabat2_low_PE_023 | metagenome-assembled genome bin R11
CGCGTCCGGCCGGGGGGGGGGAGTGCTCGCGGGGGGGATAATGGCGTGGAACGGGATACTTCTCTCGTCGCTTGGGGACGCGTTCCGGATCATGGTCGGGATGCCGCGGCGGCACCACGGCCTCAGGAATCCGCCGATGGTTCCCTACGGCATCGCGATCACTCTCGGCACCTTGTACGCCGTGTTCATTCAGACTTACTGAAATGTTCTTCTGGCGAAACGATAAAAAACTCTTCGAGCACGTGCGCAGACGTCTTAAAAGCGCACGCGCGGCGGTTTTCGCCGAATTCTGTTTTATCGCGCCCGTCCTGGTGATGCTCGTTTCGGGCATGATCGAAATCGCCCAGTTCTACGACGCGCGGGTGATGGCTAATCACACCGCCTGGACGATCGGCCGGCAGGCGACTGTCCATATGGACGATCTCGTGAAGACGAACGGAACCGGCGTCGTCACCGGCTATAATTCGCAGTTCACCGAGAACGCGAAAAACAGCTGGACCAACAGTATCTTCAAAGCTCTCGGCGAGAAGATAACCGAACTCAAGAACCTGAAGGACCCGGGCAAGGTGACGACGATTATGATGATGTCCACCTGCGGCATCGGCTACTTCGGCGGCACTCCCGGTACCGACACCGCCGACTTCCTTAAAGCCATCCTGGTCGAGCCGATCAAGGAGATGACGAAGAAGATCAAGGAGGCACTCAAGGAGAAGGCCTCGAGCATCGTGCCGTCGAGCGGCACCGGCAGCGATTTCCTGCAACAGATCGTGAACAAGATTCTCGACTGGGTGACGACCAATATCATTGATAAGATCGCGGACAAGGTGACGGATGCAATCAGCAAGAAGATCGATGAAATCACCAAGGGCATTGATGACGATGTGGCCGGACGCGGCGCGTGGCGACGGCGATTCCGCGAGGTCTACGGCGCGGCCAGGCGTACGATGAAGTCCAAGAAGAATGTCTACACTATTTCTCACCTCGGGCTGGCGGATTGGTCCGACTCGAAGATTTCTTCCGACGAACGTCAGAAGCGCTGGGACGAGCGCGAACTCTGGCTTATCGATTCCGACCATCAGCCGCTTGATTTCCCCGCGGCGTTTTCGCATGATTCGAAAGTGAAGAATTACAATATTTCCGGATACCACCAGTGGCCGCCGAAATCGGAAAAAATGGGCTTTTTGCGGGTCGATATCAATTGGCCGTTCGAAGAAGGGTGGCTCTTCCCGATTGTCTCGGGCTTCCGCACGAGCGGCACCAACGATGTGGTTTACGCGACCGGCAGCTCGCTTGCGTTCCCGCAGCCGATGATCGATAATGACAATTTGCGGAGCGAAGGCGCGAAGCAGTATCCGTACGACGAAAAAGGCGACGACCTCGCGAAAGCGCTTGAAGAGATCGCCAAGGAGGCGCGGCAGTATCTCCGCGCAATGATTTTCGCCCTTGATTACCGGCTGCGGACCGAGACGATGACTCATCGTAAGCACGATCCCGATTCTTTCTGGTACAGCGCCCATAGCGACCATTTCTATCCGGAGATGGCCTACTGCTGGTTTGATCAGGAAAAAATCGATGAGAACGAGGATGGCACGAGTGAGCCGTGGGGAAAGCCTGGTACTACCCAGCGCAATACGATACGCGACGATAGCCTCGGTTATTATCTGTCCTGGAAGAAAGTGTGCGATGAAGATGTGTGGTGCAAGGAATCCACCGCCACCAAACCGCTTAAGAATCACCAGCATCGTAACCGTACCTGGGGTGACGGCGATCATCGTTGGTTTTACTGGCACAACACGAACGACAGCGGCAAATACCGGTCGCGCTATTTCGCCGGCGTCTCGAACAGCGGCGATTGCGGTTTCTCATTGTTCAATATTTTGGTAAGGTCCCAATTCAATAAAGATTCCCATACCTGGAGTTCCTGCATGGACCGAATGGTGCAGTTCCGTTCGCGGCTCACTACCTATCGCAACGAGTTGCAGGGTTGCCTTGATGGAACCTGTAGCGGTTCGACCGGGGGACCTGCGAGTATCATCAATTTCAACGATGCGAAAGACCTCGATCTCTCCGATACCAATGCGGTAAAACAGTACTTCCAGAAAAAATGGAATGAGCTCAAGACGAAGTGCGAGTCGGCTTACAAATCGCTGGACGAAAAGGTCGAATCTCACTGGGCGCAGAGCGAGTATGTATACACCAACTTCGGCAATAAAAAGAAGAAGAGCGATGTGCAGTCCAATATCAATCAGGTTTACAACGGCTTCGATAACCTTCTTCAGTTGGAGGCGAGTCTTTGCGGTCTTCTCGGGTCTCCGTCCGCGAAGGGTGATCAGGGATTGGATTTCGATGATGTGATGAAGAAAGAAACGGGTAAGGTGGATGACGGATCGGATCCGAATCCGTTCGCGCCCGGAAATGATACCGGCTCTGCGATTGATCCCGACAAGTGGACCTGGAGCAAAGAAAAGGGGTGGCAATGAGAAAACTCCTCAAGCTCTTGAATTCGCGTGTTAACAACGAGCGCGGCAGCGTGGGCGTTTTGATTGCGCTTGCGATCTTCGCGGTGTGCGGAATGCTCACGATGACCTGGAATACGGTGCAGCTTTCGAAGGCGAAGATGCGCGTCCAAAACGCGGCGGATGCCGCGGCGCTTGAGTTCTGCATTTGGCAGGCGCGTGGAATGAATGCCGAGCAGAATATCAACGACGAGGCGTTCGTCTGCTTCGATACCGGACGCAAACTGCTGAACTTCACGGTCAAGACCGAGACCGCGCTGACGCTTATTCCGATTAAGTGGGTGCGGGCGATCGCCGAGGGCCTCCTTTGCGCGGTTCCGGGTGCGCTTTCGGGGTTGATGACTCATTACGCCGGCAACACCGTTCTCAAGGCGGCTTCTGAGTTTTATTATTACACGCCTTGCGCTTTCGGCTACATCGGGGCGCAGCAACTTGCTTCGGAAAACGGGGCTTCGGGAATGATTGGTGACTGGTTCCAGATCGGCTCCTGGAATTGCGGACTTTACGCTCTCGGCTTTTCCGTCAACATGAAAGACACGATTATTCTGCCGCTCACCAAGCAGACCAAGAATCTTGATTCGTGCTTCACGCTTTCCGAAAACGAGTCGAAGGTGATGAAAAAGGTTCTCGACAAGGCGATTCTTTCGGGGCTCTTCAGTTTCTGCGGTACCGGCAAGCCCTGGAGTTTTCAGCCCTACACCTCGCTCGGCGACAAGACCGCGACGACGGAAAAGGGCAAGAAGAATCTCGGTGATCTCCCGAAGCCGGCGGTATTCATCTCGCTCAAATACAAGAACGAGATCGCGACATACGATCTTTCCACCTGGAGCGGCGACGAGGCGAAGAGTGGAATGCACGATTCTCCGGTATTCGCGATCGCCGCGGCGCGGTGCATTACGGGCGACGTCATAAAGCACAATGCGGAGCCGGAAAAGGACGGAACCTACAAAACCGTCAATCAGCGTCCCTTCGGCTTCGGTGCGGGCGCGACCGCGAAGCTGATTCCGGTCGCGGACGCTCTCGGCGAGATACCGAAGGTGGGCGGGGTGTTGAAAACGATAACCGGCGGGATAATCTATCACTGACATGAAAGAACGCGACGAGAATGTCTTGAGGCGGCTGTGGCGGCGGGTGAAGAATCCGCGCGGCACGGTCTTCCTCGAATTCGCGGTGATCGCCCCGCTGGGCGTGATGCTCATGTGCTTCGCGTTCGACTTTCAGCGCATTCTCCGCACCGAGCAGCAGCTCGAGATCGCCGCGAGGGCGATGTGCGACCTCGAATCGCATTACGCGAAGTGCTCGTACGACGGCAACGCGACGGCGCAGCCGTATCCGCGTCCCTCTGCGAAGAAGAAGATCAAGAACTATCTCGCCTACGCGATGGATCTTGACTCGACCGCGGCGAACCGCTTTTTCTGCAAAGCCGAGTGCAAGCCCGTGCCCGGCATCCTGACGATTCTCTCCCCGGTGCTGGAATTTCTCGACGGCAAGCCGCCCGAAAACGCCAATGTGTTTTTCAAAGTGATTTCCCAGATCTTCGCCTGCGCGCTGGACGTGTTCACTATGAAGACCCAGCGGTATTTTTCCGAGATACTTCCGCGCGACCGGGAACTCAAAGTGTCGTTCGCGGCGAATATTCCGACCCTGCTCCCGCGCAAGTTCTACGACATCATGGGCTGGACCGGCGAGAAGGCGGGCTCGAAGCAGTACGCGACGGTGAACCAGCTCGACTTCAGGCGGAACCTAAGCGCGACGCCGGGAAAGAACACGCTCGATTTCAGCACCCGGGAGCGCTCGTGGTGCACGATGCCGGTCATGGACTCGGCGGCGAATCCGCCGGTCACCTACAGCCGCCAGATCAAAGGAATCTTTTCACGATACATTCCCAAATGGCTTATGGACATACTCTTCTGACATGATGACGAAACTAGAGAAAATGAAACGCCTTTCCGCAACCTTCGCCGCGCTCGCGGTGACGGTCGGCGTCATTTTCCTGATGCGGCTTCTGGTGCACGAGATCGTCTTTCGCGGCGGACTCGTCACCGGCGAGGGCGTCTACGCCGAAGAGCCGCCGCCTTTGGAGTACATGCCGCGCAAGTGGGATCTCGGCAGGCTCATCCCTCCCGAACTCGTGAACAACATCGGCGGGATGCCGACTCTCGAAACCTTTACGCGCGAGAACGCGCCAGCCGATGTGGTGCGCGAGCGAATCGCCGCCGAAGCCGAGGCGGAAGGACTCGTCAAGGTCGAGCTGCCGCTCTCGGTCGCGCTCACGATGCCGTCCCTCCTCGGGAGCGACACCTACATCCGTCCCGACGGCGAATACCGCACGGTGTCGGTGACCGAAGGCAAGGTCGCGGGAACTTCCTACGTGACCGAGAACCGGCTGCCGCTTTCCGAACTCGCGGTGCCGTTCGCGGCGGATGGGAATCCGCTCGAAGAGGCGGCGATGCGGTGCGGTCCCGAGATGAAGCGACTGCTCCCGTCGGTCATCGCCGAGCTCGTCGACGGCTATCCGATCGAGACGCGGCTCATCGAGCGGAACGGCGGGCACGGCTTTCACATCATCTGGTACTCTCCGTATCCGCCCAAGGAGGCGATGAACCGGTTTGCGGCGAACGCGGCGGCGAAGGGCTGGCAGGTGTCGGTCGGCTACGACGGGAGTCAGACGCCCGCGCCGTTCCGGCTTCTCAAGGACAATCTCTCGGTCTTCTGCGGCTTCACGCCGCATTCGGACGGACGTTCCGTCGCGATGGCGCGCATCGCCGACGACGAAAATCTCATTTCAAATAAAGGAATACTCCAATGAAAAACAACTCGCACACCAAAGTGGCGCTTATCGCGGCGATACTCGTCGGACTTTTCGCCATCATCGCGGTTAACAAGTACATCGCGACCAAAACCCAGATCGCGCCGGTTCCCAAGGCGACGATTCTCTGCGTCTCGCAGGAAATTCGCGAAGGCGGCGAGATCGGACCCGAGGTGCTGAAGGTGAAGGAGATTCCGTTCGAGGCCCTGTCGAACATCCATATCGCGCTCCCGAGCGAGAGCGATCCGAACTTCCAGCGGGCGTATGACGACGCGAAGGCGAAGGTCGTCGGACGCAAAGTGAAGCGCATCGTCCAGGCGGAGAGTCCGCTCTTCTGGATCGACATCGAGACGGAGACGCAGGCGCCGTTCACCGATCTGATCGGGGACGGCAACCGTGCGGTGACGATGCCGGTGGACGGGGTTTCGTCGGTGTGCGGCTTTATCCGTCCGGGAAGCCGCGTCGACGTCGCGCTCACCGCCTCCAGAAAGAAGCTCGGCGTCGTGATCGGCCAGACCGTGCCGGGCGACGACGAGATCACCACCTATCTCATCCTTCAGAACGTGCCGGTGATCGCGACCGACCGGCTCTACGATCTGCAGGCGGAGCCGAAGGGATACGGAACGATCACCTTGAATCTTCCGGTCAAGGCGGCTTTGATGATGATTCAGGCGCGCTCGATGGGACAGATCACCTATCTTCTGCGCAATGTGCGTGACACCAAGACCGAGAACGACCGCGGACGCATTTCGATTTCGCCCGGACAGTCCTTCGGCGAGGCGATCCGCGAATTCGAGAAGTGAGAGGAGGTTCCTTCATGAAAAAGCTGACAATTCTCGTATCATGCTTCGTGCTTCATGCTTCATGTTTCACGCTCTCCGCCGCGGTGCGGCATTTCCATGCGGTCACGGTCGCGGAGGGCGAGTCGGCGGTGATGTCGGCGGAGCACGCGCTTGAAGTGCGCACGGGCAATCCTTCCGTCGCCGCGACGACCCTCAGGGAGAACGAGGTGTCGGTGCTCGGCACCGGTATCGGCAACACCGACATCTTCTTCTCCGATTCGCGCGGACTCTTCGGCGACGCGAGGGTGACGGTGGTGCCGAGCTACTGGTCGGTTCTTCAGCGGCTCTTCGCGGATGATCCGGAAATCTCGATCGAGATCGTGGGCGGACGCGTCGTCCTTTCCGGCTCGACCGCGTCGGCCGACACCCTGAAGCGCGTCGCCGAGGCGAAGGCTCTCGACGAAGCGCGCATCATCGCGCAGGTGTCGTATTCGCCCGAGGCGCTGCAGGTGATCGTGCAGGATTTCGTCAACCGCTCGGGCGCCACCAACATCACGGTGACGGCGATCGGACGTGAAGTGTGTCTGAACGGAAAAGTCTTCGACCTCGCCTCGGCGAAAGCGCTCGGCGAGCGCGTGAAGACATTTCTTTCCGACTTTCCGCAGGTGATCGTCAACTGGGAGAATCTGAGGGTCTACCGCCAGAAGATCGTCCTCGACATCGAATTCGTGGACTGGAACGACACCCGCGCCGAGAACCTCGGCATGAAGCTCTCCGACGCGCTCAAGGTGACGGTCGGCGAAGGCGATCTCTTCGGCATGACCTACGACTGGACGCGCGATCACTCCACCGAATCCACGCGCGGCAGTGAATACACGACGCCGACCACCTCGACCGACGCTTCCGGCACGACCACGACCTCGGGCGGACTCACCCGGAACAGTTCGCACACCCGTCAGGGCACCAAGGGACGCAACACGAACCTCAGCTTCGGCAACAGTTCGCTCGTTAAGTCTGACGGACTCTCCGTGACCCTCAACATGGCCAAGAACAACGGCGTCGCCCGCACCACCTACCACACCCAGCTCGCGACCCAGTCGGGCGAACAGGTCAATTTCAAGAACGGCGGCACGATGTATGTGCGCACCCTGGCGGGCGCAAACGCGGCGGGCGATCTGACCACGTTCGACTATGGCTACAACATCACCGCGATGCCGGTAATATTCGATCCGGAGACCCTGAACCTCGACTTCGACATCGACTACTCGAGTCTCGACAACGCGGCGCAGGTCGAGAACGGCGACTATTCGATCAAGCGCTACCAGACCAAGTCGAAATACGTCCTGAGGCCGGGCGAGACCATCGTGCTCTCGGGCTTCAACTCGCGCACCGAGTCCGTCGGCAAGGACGGCATCCCGTTCCTCTCCCGCATTCCCGGTCTTTCCTGGCTCTTCGGCAACACCCAGCGCAGCAACAACAAGGTCGACACCTTGCTCGTCGTGAAAGTCGACTGGGCGATCGAAGACAGCGACGCCGCGAAGGCGCAGCTCAAGGAGATCACCGACCGCAAGGTCGATGTCGAAATGCCATGAAACCTTTGATATTTACGAGGAACGGGGGGCGAATCGCCACCCTGACGCCGCAGGAAGGCAAGAACGAGTCGTTCACGATGGGCGCGGCGCCGTCGTGCGACGTGGTGGTGTCGGCCGAGTTCGGCCTCAGACCGGTGCAGGTCGCGTTCCTGCCGGTCGGCTCGGTCTGGTGGGTTTCGGATGCGGCGGGGGATGGACGGCTCGAGGTGGACGGCAGACTTACCTCGCGCGTTCCCGTCTCCGCCAAATCGAAAATCAAGGTCGGCGCGTTCGAGTTCGAAATCGAATGCGAGGCCTCGACCGACCGCCGCACCCGCCGCGAGGCCGCGAGCGACGTCATGTACGCCCACGCGATCGCGAATCTGACCCGCGGCATGGCGAACGCGAAGGGGACGGACGACATCGAGCTCGACAGCAAGGTGGCAGCCTCGCTCGACGAGATCATCGAGCGCAAGCCGCCGGAATTCGAAGGCCTCACCCCCGAGACGCTTGCGGACCTCAAGCGCGAGACGATCGAGGACATGCTGCGCCTCGGACCGCTCGAGCCGCTCATCGCGGATGATTCGATCACCGAAATCATGGTGATCGACTATCGCCGCATTTATGTGGAGCGGAAGGGCAAGGTGCAGCTCACCGACCGGCACTTCCGCGATCCGCAGCACTTGATCCGCGTGATCGAGCGAATCGTCAACAAAGTCGGCCGCCGAATCGACGAATCGTCCCCGCTCGTCGACGCGCGACTCGAAGACGGCTCGCGCGTGAATGCGGTTATTCCGCCGATCACGCCGGACGGCGCCTGCCTCACCATCCGTAAATTCGGCAAATCGCTCTTCACGCTCGGCAAGCTCGTCTCGTTCGGATCGATGACGGATAACATGGCGAAGTTCATTGCCGCCTGCGTGCAGCTTCGCAAGAACATCGTCGTCTCCGGAGGAACCGGCTCAGGCAAGACATCGCTTTTGAACGCGATTTCGCTCTGCATCGGCTCTACCGAGCGCATCGTCACGGTCGAAGACTCGCTAGAATTGAAGCTGCAGCAGGATCACGTCGTAAGAATGGAGGCGAGACCCGCGAACAGCGAGGGGAAGGGCGAGGTGTCCATTCGCCGGCTGGTCAAGAACTGCCTTCGTATGCGTCCCGACCGCATCGTCGTCGGCGAATGCCGCGGCGGCGAGGCCCTCGACATGCTTCAGGCGATGAACACCGGTCACGACGGCTCGCTCACCACGGTGCACGCGAACACGCCGACGGATACCGTCGCGCGTCTGGAGACGCTGTGCCTGATGGCCGGGATGGATATGCCGCTTTCGGCGATCCGTGCCCAGATCGCGAGCGCGGTCTCGATCATCGTCCAGACCGCCCGTCTCTCGGACGGTTCGCGCAAGACGATCGAGATCGCCGAGGTCGAAGGACTCGACGAGGACGGCAACGCCAAACTCCGCACCCTCTTCGAATTCAAGCGCGAAGGCGTCGACGAGAAGACCCGCAAGGTGCTCGGTCATCACCGCGCAGTCGCCAGGCCCTCGTTCTACGAAGACTTCAGGCTCCGCGGCGTCGAACTCGACGAGAAAGTCTTCGAAGGAGTTTAAGCGATGATACATCTGGTGGTTATAGCAGTTGCGGTGACGGTGTTCGCGGTGCTCGTCGGGTATCTCGTGAAACGCCACCTCGCCGCTGCGGCGGAGCGGCGAGAGCTGATGTCGCAGGACGACATCCTCGCCAAGGTTTCGGAGACCGCAACGGGCGACATGCCCGCGTTCATGGTCGCGATGATGCGCAAAAAGCGCGCCGCGCAGGTGCGCAAGGAGCTGCCGGACGCGCTGGACATGATCGCGAACTCGCTCACCGCCGGTCTCACCCTGCCGCAGGCGCTGCTCAGAAACCTCGATCACTTCTCTCCGCTCGTCCAGGCCGAATTCGCCCGCGTCATCTACGACACCCGGCTCGGATTCTCCGTCGCCGCGGCGTTCGCGAACTTCTCCGAGCGCATGCAGCTGCGCGATGCGAAGCTCATCTCGATCGCGTCGCAGATCGGCGTCGAGCACGGCGGAAACCTCGCGGACAGCTACCGGATGCTTTCCGCGCTTCTCCGCGACAACCTCGCCTTCGAGAGCGAGCTCACCGCGATGACCACCGAGGGCAGAATGCAGGCGATCGTGATGAGCTGTCTGCCGTTCGCGCTCATGTTCATCCTTCTTCTCATCAATCACGACATGATGATACCGATGTTCACCACCGTCGCCGGCTGGTGCACGATCGGCGGACTCTGCGTCATGCTCTTCATCGCGTATCTCTGGATACGCAAAATCGTCGACATCGAGGTGTAAAAGATGGAACTTGATTTCATACTCGCTGTCTCCTTCGCCTCGATCGCCGCCGCGGTTGTCGCCTATATCGCGGTGCGCTCGATCTTCGCCACCCGCGACCGGACCGAGGAGAAGGGGGCGGGCATTCACGCGCTGCTGGCGCTCCCGGCGTCGTTTATCGCGCGCCGGAGAATCTACGACCGCGAGCTCGCTAAGAAACTCGACGAACTCGAGACGTACCGCATCCAGGCCGGCGGCGAGTTCATGGAAGGGGCGAGCGCGGCGGAGATCTTCGTCGCCCGGTTCGTCTTTCCGGCGCTCGCGGTCACGTTCTTCACCCTGATCGCGCTGATGCTCGATTTTCCGCCGGGAATGTCGCTTCTCGTCACGTTGTTCTTCGTCGTCTGCCTCTACTTCTGGCCCGAGTCGGCCTTGAAAGGTATGGCGGAGAAGCGCACGGTCAGATTTTCACGGGACCTGCCGATGGCGCTCGATGTGATGCGGCTCGTCACCCAGGCGGGCGGTGATCTTACCGGGGCGATCAGGAACGTGATCGCGGTCATCGGCGATTCGCCGGTCCGGGACGAACTCGTCAGGGCGATGCGCGAGGTCGCGATCGGCGCGTCGCTCCCGACCGCGCTTTCGAACGTAGGCGAGCGGATCAACACCGCCGAGGCGAACGCCGTCTTTTCGACTTTGGCGCAGTCGCTGGAGATGGGCACGTCGGTGTCGGAGAATCTCGGCAGCGCCTCTGAACTCATTCGTCACGGTCAGCGCATCAAGGCGCAGACCAAGGCGCAGAAGGCGGTGGTGACGATGACGTTTCCGCTTCTGCTGTTGATTCTTCCGGGCGTGTTCATCGTTCTGTTCGCGCCGATGATCATTCAGTACATGCAAAATCACTGAAAGGTGTTCAAATGAAGAAAACCACCAAACCATCGATCGTGCCGACGCTCATTTCTTCACAGGCGCTGGCCTGGAGCGCGGTCGTTTTCGGAATCTTTCTCCTGTCGCTGTGGATTTATTTCGCGCTCGACGCCGCAGTGGCGGAGCGGCGCAAAGCCGCGGAGCAGGTTTCGACCCGGGTCGAAAGCGAGTTCATCTCCTGCGACATGCCCAAGGGCTGGGCGGCCTACACCAAGCTGGACGGTGCGCTCAGGATGCGCAAATATCTCGACCGGAACATGCCGTACATCGCGGTGGAATCGGAAAAGGACGAATTCGCGCCGTATCACGCGCTCGACATGAATCCTTCGCTCATCATGCGCAAGATCTCCGCCCGGCTCGATTGCGGACACGTCACGTCGAACGAATACGCGAACATCGTGATGCACGGCGTCGCGGTCGGTTCGGTCAATCCGGAAGTCCCGAGCGTCAACTTCATGTTCTCCACCGACTGCGGCGACCAGGGCGTGGGCACTTATTTCTACTGCGGCGACCGAAGCTACTTCGTGTGGTCGCTCGTCGATTCCGAGGACAAGGAGACCTGGCGGGAACTGCGCGATTTCTTCAACTACACCTACGACACGGTCACGCTGCCGCCGGCGACGGAGGAGATCGACCGGCCGATCGTGCATTCCGGCCGGCTCACCGCCGAAGGCAACTCGAAGACGCTTGCCGAGGTTTCGCGCGAACTCGCGATGTGGCGGCTTTTCCGCGATCGCGCCGAGACGGAACCGGCGGCGGCTCTCTTGCCGGCGATCTCGCATTTCCGCGAGGCGGTGAGGCTGCTCTCGTCGGTGCGGCAGGAGAAGGGAATACTTGCCGACGCCGATTTCGCCGGATACCGCAAGCTGGTGGAGATACGCAAAAGCCGGGTGAACGAGTGGTTCGTGATGCTCGACAAGTATCGCTCGACCGGTGACGTGGAGGCGGCGCGCAGACAGATCGACTTCATCGCCGCTCACGCGACCTTGAAGGGCGAGGCGTCGCTCGCGCACAAGGCGCAGGACATGCGCGCGGAAATCGACCGGATGCAGGAGCGCAAGGCGACCGATCCGGTCAAGTGAGGAAAGGGGGAAGCGAGATGCAGGAAATTCTTCATATTTACGATTCCAGGGGCGAGGTCTTGCTCGAGCGCGATCTCGAGAGCGAGAAGGGTCCGTTGCTGGTGACTGCGGCGGACGGCGTGCTCGCGCTCGCCTCGACATCGTCCGCCGAGAGCGAGATTCTGGTCGCGCTCGTCCGGGACGAGGACGGCTGGTCGCTCGCGGCGACCGACGCGGAGCATCCGATTCTGAGCGGAGCGAAAGAGGTGCAGGAGCTGCACCTCACCCCGGGCCTTCCGTGCCGGGTCGGCAGGCACGTCTACCGGCTCGAACGCGCGATGGGCGAATCGGGCGCGGCGCTTATCTGGCGCTACGCCGGTTCGCCGGTCGCGGTCGATTACGTAATCGGCGGGAGAAACGTCGTTTCGTTCAACCGCGAGACGAACACGCCCGACATCAACGCGGCGGGCGGCGAGGAGCTCTTCGGCTTCTATCCGACCGCCGAGGGATACGAAATCGAGGCGGGAGCGAACTCGACCGATCGGCTGTCGGTCGAGGACCGGCTGCTCTTCTCGGTCGGGGAGTTCGAGGGAATGTTCCTGCCGGCGGCGGAAGCGTCGAAGGCGATCGCGACGAAGGATCCGTTCGCCTGGCCGGCGCGGAAAATCCGCCGCGCGCTCAATCTTGCCTCGTTCGCGCTCCTCGGACTTTTCGCCTTCGCGCTCGTCTGCCAGTACGAAGTCAAGCAGCTCAAGGCGGTGAACGCCGGTTACCGCGGCGCGGTCGAGACGCCGCTCATGACGACGCCTGCGGATGTCGTCGACCGCGACGACTACGTCGTCTACAACATCACTTTCTACCGCAACATGCCGCTCGTGCTGACGGCGAAGCCCAATGGCGTCACGCTCGATCTAATCCAGCGCGGGTCGGTGCTCGCACCGCACGACAGGTCGATCGCGGCGAAAATCGCGTTCCTCAAAGACGTGCGCACGATTCAGGAATCGATCCTGACCGGACGCTGGGACATGCTGCGCGACGTTCTCGCGGCGGCGGATCAGAAGATGTTCGTCGAATGCGACGCCGACCATTTCCTCGCCGACGCGAAGGAAGTCGCGGACGGATTCATCGAACGGCTCCCGAAGATCATCACCGAATCGAGCGAGGTCGGTAAAAGCGCCGAGTTCGATGAGGCCTGCGCGAGGTACCGGGAGATATACGAGGGACTTTCCGACAACATCTTTCTTCAGGGCGACGTTCTCCGGCGCGAGCGCGAGGTGTGGCAGGCGAGGTTCGACACCGTCGCGAAATATCTTGTGAGCCGCGACAAATTCCTTGGCAAGCTCGCCGAGGGCGAGGACGCATACGTGAGCGAGAACCTGTCGATGCTGTACGACACCTACTCTGACCTCATGTCGCTCATCGCGGTCGACACGCCCGGCTTCGAAATCTTCTACGCGCGCGAGCGCACGCTGCTATCCGAGAAGGTATCCGTCGCGGCGGAAAAGATCGTGGCGGAGGCGAAAGAGGATTTAAGCGGCAGACGCACCGTCCTTCTCTATCCGCTCGCGAACATCGGCGAGGCCGTGCAACTGGACGGGAAAAAGCTCGAGGGCTGGCGCTCGGTCGCGAAAATCGCCGCGAAGAAGGTCGACGCGCGCTGCCGTTCGCTCTATTCTTCGTACCGTCTGCGGACGCTTGAAGACGATGCGGGGGCGCAGGAGATTCTCGACGAGCTCATCGCCGTCGGCGACAACTCCAACCGCTTCCATGCCTGGGCGGTGAAGGAGAAGGAGCGGATCGCGGCGAAAAAATCCGTCGGGACGGCGGACAAGGCGAAGGAGGTGCAGGAATGATCAAGAAAATCAATATCGCGCTCGTAACCGTTTTCGCGCTTATGTTCGGACTCAAAACCGTCATCGACTTCGCGAAAGAACGCCGCAACACCGTCGCTCCCGCGAAACCGATCGAGGTCGAAGGCAGTCAGATACCGATCAACGTCTATTACGACGACTGGGCGCCGTTCACCTGCCGCGATTATCTCTCGGGACATCTCGGGTGCATTCTGGACGAGATTCGCGTCATTTTCCCGAAGGCGAATTTCATCGAGATGGATGAAGAAGGCGAGTCGGATCCGTGGACGATCAAGAAACTCGAGACCGATCCGCTCGCGGTGATGGTCACTTCGGGCGACGTCGACGCCGATTTCGCCGCGTTCCCGATGGCGAAAACACCGACGGCGTATTACGAGATACGGCTCTTGACGCTGAGGTCGAATCCGTGGCGGTACACCGGCCCCGAATCGCTCGAAAAGCTGCGCATCGCGACCGAGAGCTCGTACCTCGACAATTCGCTCATGCTCGATCTTGAGAAGCGCGGAATCGTGAAGGTGTATCCGAGCGAGCGGCTCCTCAATCTGCAGATTGTCAAGGACGGCGAGGCCGACGCGGTGGCGCAGGGCTTTTCCACCGACCGCAACGCGCTCGGCGAAGAGACGATGCTCTACTTCGACGAAGAGTGCCGGGTGTCGGACCCGATCGGCAAGGTCGAGCTTCACTTGAGAACCAGCAAGCTTTCGACCGAGGCGTCGAACGCGATCATTCATGATTACGAAGAGGGCATGAAGCGCATTGAGGCATCCGGCGCGCGCCGCCGCGCGTTTGAATATTACTTCAACCGATGAAGAAATTCGGATGGTTCCTGCTTATTGCGCTGGTCGTGACCGCGGGCTATTTCGCCGCGGTCGCGATCGCGCGCGATGACGCCGGGCTTGCGCGAACCCAGCCGGATGTCTTCTTCTACTGCCAGGCGGCGCGCCGCATCGTAGAGGGGCACGCGTTTTCGTTCTCCGAAGGGACGGCGGTCTCGACCGGAACGACCACCGTGCTGTATCCGTTCCTCCTCGCCGTACCCTACGCGCTCGGACTCGTCGGCGACAATCTCCTCTACGCCTCGTTCGCGCTCAACGCCGTCTTCTATCTCTTCGCGCTCTGGTGCTGGTGGTGCGTCGCCTGCCGACGGCTCCCCGACGCATTCACGCGCAACGTCTTCATGCTGCTCCTCGTTTTCGCGGGACAGTTCGCGTACGCGATCTTCGACCAGAGCGACATCGGCTTTTTCATCGCCGTCGCCTCCGCGCTCGCCGCCGCGCTCGCCGCAGAGCGCCGCGCCCTGGCGCTCGCCTTGCTCGTTGTTCTCCCCTGGGTACGCCCCGAAGGCATGTTCCTCGTCTTCGCCTTCACCCTCGTCACGCTAGGAGCACGACTCTTAGTCAAAGATGAAGAATTCCGCCATTCTTCATTTTCCATTTTTCATTTTTCATTTCCTCTCGCCTCCTGCCTCGGCGTTTTTCTCTTCAACTACTTTCTCACCGGCAGTTTCCAGTTCTCCTCGGTGGCGCAGAAGGGATATTTCAAGACGATGGATCTTCTCCCCGCGCTTTCGCAATCGTGCGCGGATGCCTGGGCGACATTCAAGCTGTATTTCCTCGGCGTCAACCTCGGGGCGGAACCGGTATCGCGCTCGTGGTACTTCCCGCCGCTTGTTTTCGCCGCGATGTTCTGGCTCGGCGCCGCGGTGCACGACTGGCGTCGGCGCGGCGTGGCCGGCGAGTTGGTGTTCATAATCGCGGCGCTCGGCGGCTTTGCGTCGATCGTGACCAGCGGATGGCAGGGGACGAATATGGATCGCTACCTCGCCTGGGTCGTTCCCCTGATGTGTCTTTTCGCCGCGGAAGGGTGCGGATACTGCGCACGGAGAATCCCCAACCGGTTTCTCCGCTACCTTCCTTCGGCGATGCTCGTCGCGCTCTCGGCGATCTGTTCCGTCGTGATGCTCGTCATGTTCAAAGTCGGCGCGGTCGGCTGCGATCTCGGTCGGGCGTTCGCGGCGGAGTGCGAGCGGAAAATGGAGAAGGGCGCGGCCGTCGGCGTCGCCTGCGAGTGCTCCGTCGCCTACGAATTCTCTCCGCGCCGGACGGTGCACCTGATGGGCATCTATTCGCCCGAGATGCATTGCGAACTCGGCTCCTCTCCGTTCGAGATATTGAAGCATGAACCGGAGAAACGCTTCGACTACTGGTACGACGAGATGGCGCTCAGGAAAAACCTCGGCACCAACTTGGTCGCCGCACTCGGGGAGAAGGTGCTCGAAGACAGGGAAGGAATCGGCTATGCGCTCATCCGCGCCGACTGGTCGGCGTTCGATGCCGCCGCCGTGGCGCCGGAGCTTGAGGGGTATCGGCTTGCGGGACGGCTCGATGTCGCGTATGACAAAGACGAGAAGGAATATGGCTTCGAGATCATCGGGAGAAAACGCGCTCATCAGCATCCGTTCCTTCGCGCGATGCCGCTCGAAGACGGGAGGGTGGGGATCGATTCCGGCGTGGTCGCGCCGGAGGGAATCGCCTTTGATTCGCCGTTCACTTCCGGGAGCGACGCCGTGATCGTACTGCGCACGCTCGGCAAAGTGCGCGAAGAGCGCACCGTCGGCTGCCGCGTCGAGCGCGAAGACGCGGTGAACTACACCGAAATTCCGCTTTCGCTCA
>R11__coassemble_1074_pt1 | contig 16174 bp, 6 predicted proteins | sample R11__metabat2_low_PE_023 | metagenome-assembled genome bin R11
ACCACCTTATCGCCGACGATCAGTTCGCCAGACCCCGAGCCGCTTGCGGTCACGCGAAGAACGCCCACTTCGTCTGACGAGTGCGGGTACGCGAACGGCATATTGGTCGATCCGGTGTAGAAGACATACTCCCACACCGTGTTGGTCGAACCTTCGGGATAAGAGAACGGATCAATCCCACCGAGTCTCATCGCCACGCCGTCGCAATACACCTCGCTCAGCGTGTGCGGATTCTTCGGATCAAGCCCGTAATCGACTTCATCGCCGTCGCAGATTCCGTCGTAGTCGGTATCCGCATTTTCCGGATCGGTCGCATACACGTACAGTTCATCGCCATCCAAAAGCCAATCGCCGTCGGTGTCGCGCCCCCACGCCACTGCGAGAAAACAAGCGGACGAATAATCGTTGGTCGCGTCCGTCACTTCCGTGAAATCGACTTCACCATGCGTGACCGTCACATCATTTTCTTCTTCTGACCATTCACCGTAGGTGAGCACGCTGTCGAGATACTCCCACTGGACAAGGCCCAGGCGCGGCGTGGCGTATAGATCAATCCACCACGAATCCTCGCCCCGCCACGAGATATCAAACGCCATTCCGCATTCGGTCCGGGAAAACGAAGTGAATGAAAGAAAGTCAGATTGATCTCCCGATAAAACAGTTTCCGATGGCGATGAATCATCTGCCGTTGTCGCCACGCCAAAAGAATCATTCAGCGACATCAGGCCATTTTCCCCGGAATTCTGTTCTCCCTCGGCACTCTTCGAGGCGTTGGTCACGGTTCCGTTGACGATCGCCCACGCACCAAGAAGTAAAATGAGCATCGTCTTAAACACGTCACGTCCATTCCCACGCGCATATTCGGCTATGCTCTTCAGCTGTTGAGCGACAATTATCATACAGGCCGACAACGCGCAAACTGCAAGAGCGTGCCAGATCACGTAATCTTTTAGAATCTCAAAATACATCCTCAACGAATGCATGTTAGGGCATCATTTCATTGTCTAACGGATTTTTGGGTTCGGCTTTCCGGGACGGCTACTTAATGCGCACGACAAATGCGGGCTTGACCTCGCCCCAGATCTCGAGGAGCATCTCGCCGCCGTCGTCAATATTATACGCTTTTGCATTGATCCGGTTCAAGGCTTCTTCGTCCTGTCCTGTCCAGATGTAGTCGAGCGAGCGCCTGCCTTCGTCTCCGGTGACGCGCCAGTTGAGCGCACAGTCGCCGATGCCGATTTCGTTGTAGGCGAGATTCGAGGTCTTCTTGTTCCATCCGCTCACCGTGAAGAGCGTCTCCGCCGTCGACGAATCATTCTCGCCGCCGTCGGCGAACACGCGGCTCAGGTTCATGAGACCCCAGTTGCCGGACGAAGCGATGGCGACGTTCCAATCGTACCATCCGTCATGGCCCGCGACCAGCGTATCCACTTTGTTGGTCTCGACCGCGCGGTAGGTGAAATTGACGATCGCGCGCTCGCCCGAAACTCCCGGAGCGATCTCGTGCACCGCGCCGACGTTCGAGGCGACATGCAGGTTCGCGGCATAGCCCTGGAAGCTCGTCTCGAACGGAACCGTCATCGAGCCGAGATTCTTATCCGCGCTCCATGCATCCATGTCGGCCCACACGAAGCGACGATGATCCTGCGTCGCGCGCTTGAGTTCGAGATAATAGCCGATGCGGTTGAGCAATGTCGCGGCATTGTAATTTCGGTTCGACCAAACGATCTCGTAAAGTCCCTGTCCGCCTTCGTCGTTCTTGCGTCCCTGCGCGGTGAAACGCAAAGTGAGCAGATGCTTCATGGCCGATCGGTAGTCAGACGGAACATTCTCGGTCACGCCGGTTTTCACGTTCGCCTCCGGTTCCGATCCCGACGGCGAACCGGCGTCATGCGCCGCGGTTATCGCCGCGCACCACGCCTCGGCAAGCTTGGCGTGTCCGTTCCATGAAGGATGAAGATTGGAGGCCGCAAGATAATCCTCGTCATTGCGCGGCAGCACCGATCGGAGATCGAGCATGTGCACCTGATCCGCATTGAACGCACCGTTCGTCGCGATCTCGGCGATCATCGAATTGAAACGGATCGCGTTGGTGTTGCGGGCGACGTAATTCGTCGGCATTTCGATTATCGAGGTGGCGAAGATTTCCGCCGCCGGATACCGCACCGTCAGTTTCGCGACCAGGTTGGACCAGACATTCGCGAGCGGCGTCGGATCTTTCGACTTGTAATCGTTGTTGATGTCGTTGGTGCCGATCATCATCGTCACCACGTCGGGCGTGTCGTCGACCGCGTCGAGCAGATTGTCGAGCGATTCCCTGAGACCCGCGTTTCCGTTCGCGGTCATCGAGGTGATGAGCTGCTCGCCGCTGAAGGCCACGTGCCAGCCGTAATCGGAATCGCCGGCAAGACCGGTGGCGCGGTAGTTATGGTCATTCCAGAAACCGACCGTCTTCACGCGGTAGCCCTTCGCCGCGAGCAGATCGCAGAGATACAGCCGGTGATTCGCCGCGCTCGAGGGATCGGTCGCGGAATACTTGCTCGAACGGTGCGTGATCGAATCGCCGATCATCATCACCTTCATCACCGGCGCGTTCGCGTAGTCGCCGATTTCGAGCGCGAGCTGTCTGTATCCTTCACCCGCCGGCGATGCCTCGACCTTGACGGTGCAGGACGCGCCGATGCCGGTCGAATCGAACAGCGCGGAAGCGTCGTCGCCGACCGCGAGCGGTTCGCCGCGAACGATTATGTCGCCCGCGACCGTTGCGAGGACGAATCTGCCGCGGGTTGTGGTACGGTACTTTTCGGCCAGAGTAAGTTTCGTCTCGCTTTGATCAAGCGCGGAGAAAACGCGGGGCTTCAAGGGCGGATCAATGACGACGGGTCCGTTCTCGTAGACAAACTCGACATCGTAGACGACGTTCGTGTCGAGCGTGAGCGTGCCGCCGCCGCGCACGGTGATCGTGCCGCCGCCGTCAATCGGCGATTTGAGTCCGACATCGTATCCGTTGGTGTCGAGAACGAGACCTCCGGCGCCGACATGGAAAACCGGCGAAGAATACGCGCCGCCGTCGTAGAGCATGTCGCCGATGTCGCGCGTCGCCTTCATTGTGGTTCCGTTGAAAGTGACGTCGACGCGCGGAATGACCGGCAGCCTGACCCCGTCCTCGCCGTTCGTGACCGCGCAGGAAATGACCGACATTAGATTCGTGCCGCCGACGAATTCGATCACCGCGCTCGAGTTGACGTTCGCCGCCTCGCCGTCGCCGATGCGCATCGAGAACGCGGTGAAGAGACAGTTGGTGAGCGCAATCTTCGCCTTGCCGCCGCCGTTGTAATCAAGATATACCGCCTTGTCGCCGAAATCGATCGTCGAGTCGCGTCCGTAGAGATAGCCGTTGCCGCGTCCGCGCGCGAGGCAGAAATCTTCGTTCGGATGATTGAAGACCGAGTCGATCACCTCCACCATTCCGGTCGAGGTGGAGCCGTCGTTCCCGACATATCCGTCATTGCGCGAGGAAAGCGCGTTGAAGACCGATCCGTCCAGAAGATGCAGCGCGACCAGTCCGGGCTGGAGATTGAAGTTGAGCTGTCCGGCGGAATCGGACGCCGGCAGCGTGACCGTCGCGTTGGAGACCCACAGCTCGCCGTCCGGACGAAAATAACGGGTCGACTCTACCATCAACTCTCCGTTCGCGATCATCGCCCCGTTGCCGAAGGTTCCGTCGGAATAATTGCTCGCGCTGTACACAAGGCCGGTAAACGATCCGCCGTCGAGATCGACCGTTCCGCCGCCAGCGAGCCGACCCGCGACCAGTTTGAGGTCTACACCGCGCACGTTGCCGAGCTGCGGATCTTCGACGATCACCGCTCCGGAATCGGTGAGCCGCGTCCCCTGGGTTTCACTGACGGTCACGTAGTTGGTGGCGGTAGCGAAAAACGTGTCGACCTTCACGAAGTAAGTTCCCGCCGGGACGGTGAGCGCATACACGCCGGAATCAAGCGCCGTCGCGGTATAGACTTTATTCGTGTCGGAAAGGTCTACGGCGGTCACTTCAAGATTCCGCGCCGAGGCGGTGCCGTCAGTCTCGTAGATGCGCCCCGAAAAAATCGCGGGACAGTCCGCCGCGTCGAAGGACGGATACGCATTGATCACCATTTCGTCGATCGAGTTGTAGTCGTCGATGTCCGACGGCAGATACCACGCGTTGCCGGTTCCGCCCCAGCCCATGTTGAGATGGAGGTAGAAATTACCGTCCGAATAACCGTAACCGTCCGCGATGACGCAGTGCCCGGGAACGGCGGTGACGAGCGGGAGCCCCGCGGCAAGACAGGGCATCGCGACGTCCTTGACGTGTCCGTCCGAGTTCGAGAACTTAGAATTGAAGGTGATGTGCTTCGCCGCCGCGTAGCCCCAGAGATCGTTGAAGCGACGGCAGGCACGGATCGCGGTGGTGCCGCTGCCGCTCGAGGTGTAGCTCATTCGCGCGGATATGCCCGCGTCGCTCGTGATCTTGCCGATCTTCTGACGCTCTGTCGCGGTGATATCCGCGCCGGATGGAACCAGCAGCATATCCTCCCAGTCGTAAACCCCGCCCTGCATCGTCAGATTGGTCGCGACGCCGTCCACCTCGCAGGAATAAGTCTTCGCGGCGATCGAGTTCGTGGGCCAGCAATGGTAGCGCATCACCTGCGCCATCGCGGTCGCCACGCAGCCGCAGGGATAATTGTTCGGGGTGTAATAGTTGTAGCACAACTTCGAGTCGCCGTTCGCGTTGGTGATGCGGGACTGATTCCACTTGGACTGGACGAGCGCGCTCACGCAGACGTCGTCGATCTTGTTGGTCTTCGATCCGTAAAGCGTCTGCGGCGCAAGATACTTCGCCCAGGTCTGTTCGGCTTTGGTCGGCTCGGTGAGCGAAAGCGAATAAAGGAGACTGCCGACGACCGAGCGCTTCTCTGCGGCAGTGCGCGCGGCGACGTCTTTCTGCAGGAGCGACCAGAGCGGATTCTCCGCGCTCTCGATGAAATCATCCCCTTCGCCGATCGCGAGGAACGGATCCACCTCGGTGTCGCCCGAGGTGACCACGAATCCGCCGCCAGCCATCTTCACCACGTGATAGGTCGATTCCCCGTCTTCCGCCACCACCGTCTTCGACTCGAGCGCCGTCTTCCCCACCTTCTCGCCGAGCGACGGATTCTCCCTGATCCAGTTACCGACCGCTGTCATCGCCTCGTCATCACTCACCTCCGTCGCCTGAACCGACAGACATGCAGCCGCTGACGCAATGGCAAAGAGCTTGAGAATTTTACAATCCGTCATTTTTCATTTTCCATTTTACATTTGTATCTGCACCACGACCGACTCGTGATCGCTCGGGAAGAGTCCGTACGGACGGTCACAGGTGGTTTCGTGCGTCAACACCCTCACGCCCTCGCTCACGAAAATGTAGTCGATGCGCTTCACGTGTTTATTGCGGTAGCCGTTGTCGGTCCAGTACGAACCCGTGTGCGGCGTTTCGGTGATGTCGTAGGAATCCTTGAATTTGGCGCGAACGATGTTGATCGGGTGCTCCGGCGTATCGGGAGCGAGCCTAGTGCCGTCCTTCTTCTCCACCTCGGCGCGCTTCTTGTCGCTCATGATTTCGTCGTTGAGGTCGCCGCCGAAAACGACCGGCATCCCCGCGGCGAATTCGTCGATGCGGCGCATCACCAGGCGAAGACCCTCCTGCCGCGCGGCGATGGATTTGTGGTCGGTGTGGCAATTGAAATAAGCGAAATCTTTCCCGGCTTTCCGGTCATGCAGTTTCACCCAGCTGCAGACGCGCGGATACGCCGCGCCCCAGCTCATCGAGCCGGGAACTTCGGGGGTTTCCGAGAGCCAGAAGACGCCGCCTTCAAGTTTCTCGAAACGGTCGGTGCGCCAGAAAATCGGCGAGGCCTCGCCGCCGCCATCCGCGTCGCGTCCGACCCCGACGTAATCCCAGCCGGGGAGTCCGGCCTTGAGGTCCTCGAACTGATCGGGATTCACCTCCTGAAAGCCCGCGAGTTCAAGCCGGCGCTCGGCGATGACGCCAAGAACGAGCGGATATCGCACCTTCCATGATTTGTCCCCCTTGTCCCCCGACCTTCTGAGATTGTATGTCGCCATCGTGATCGCCTCCGGCGGCGTCTCGCGCGGCTTCATCGACGCGCGCCATTCCTGCGCGAGTTCTTCCTGGGTCTTGCCGGTAAGATCCGTCCAGGTCTTCGCGCCGTTGTATTCGCCGGCGCGGCAGACGGCGTTGAGGCGGCGCACGAAGTCGCGTCCGTGCCGCTTGTCGACCCGCTCGAGAAACGCTGCGGTCGTGCGGTACCCGGCGTTGTGGACGCGTGATTTTGCCGCGGCGGTTCTGATCGCGTCCTGCGCCTCCCTGGGCTCATAGTTGAACCACCGCACCCAGTCGGCGATGCCCTCCAGAAGCCAGCTCGGGGGACGATGCGAGGAGTAGTTCTGCACCAGATGCGCGATCTCGTGGACGATCGCGCCCTTCACTTCGTCCGCATTCTCCGCCGCCCATTCTTCGTTGAGATGTATCTCCTTCGTCTCCAGAAACGTCCACGCGGGCCATTCACCGGACGGCTCGGAAACGAACTTGATCTCCAGATCCTTGACCGCCGCCGCGTCGCCGTCAAGAATCTCCGCCACCTTCGGCAGCATCTCGCCGATGAACGCCGTGTAATCCTCCGCCCCGCATGCGAAGACGCATGCGAAGCAGAGCGCCGCCAACCGAGTTTTCCCCCTCATATCCACCTCCTTATTCGAAAATCACGATCACGCCCGGACGCACGCCCCAGATTTCAAGGCGCATGTCGCCGCCTTCATCCGGATCGTAAGCCTTGGCGTTCACTTCCGTGAGACAGTTGATGTCGCGACCGGAATGAATGCCGATCAGCGAGCGGCGCGTGTCGTTGTTGCCGGTGACGCGTCCGTTAAGCGCGAAGTTGCCGATCACGATCTCGTTGTACGGCAGGGAAGCAGCCGCGCGGTTCCATCCGGAATAGCTGAAGAGCACTTCTCCGTTGTGGCTGTCTTCGAGATCGCCGTCGTCGACCACGCGGTCGATGTTCATGAGTCCCCAGACGGACGAATTGATGTAGCTCACGTTCCAGTCGTACCATCCGTCCAGTCCGCGGATCAACTTGCTGCAGTGATTTGTGTTGATGCTCGTTGGCGTGAACTGGATGATCGCGCGTTTGCCGTCCGTGCCCGGCGCGATGTCGTGCACCGCCCCCATGTTCGACTTGACGTGCAGATTCTCCGCATAGCACTGACTCTGCTTATCGAGCGGAAAGCCCATCGCGCCCAGCGTGCGCGTCGAGTCCCACGCGTCCATGTCGGCCCACACATACCGGCGCTCGTCCTTGTCGCTGCGCTTGAGTTCAAGATAATACGCCACTCGACTGAGCCGGGTGGACGCCTTGACGCTCTCGTTCGAATACACGACCTCGAACGCCGCGCCGCCGTCCGGCACCTTGCCCGCGACCGTCGGGCGCAGAGTGAGAAGATGGATCATATCCACGCGGTATTCCGCCGGCACGTTGTTCTCCGCTCCGCTCGCCGTGTTCACCGCCGGCGCTTCTCCGGAGGGGAGCGTACCTAAGCGCGCTTCGACGATCGCGTCCGCCCACGCCGCGGCGGTTTTGCTGTGACCGTACCAGGACGGATGAAGATTCGTCGCTCCGAGATAATCCTCCTCCGTCCGCGGCAGCACCGCGCGCATGTCGAGCCACTTGACCTGCGCCGCGCTGAACGCCCCGCCGTCGATCACACTCTTAAGCGCGGCGTTGTAGACGAGTGAGTTCGCGTTGCGCGCCGCGTAATCGGTCGGCATCTCGAGAATCGAGGCGCAGATGATCTGAGTGGACGGATAGCGTCTGCAGATCTTCGCGACGATGTTCGACCACGCGACCACCACCGGGGTCGGATCGGCCGAGCGGTAATCGTTGTTGATGTCGTTGGTGCCGATCATGAGCGTGATCACATCGGGCGTATCGGCGAGCTTGTCGAGAATGTTGTCGATCGACTCGCGCAGACCCGCGTTGCCGTTCGCGGTCGCCGAGGTGATGACCTGCTCGCCCGCGAAAGCGGTGTGACGCCGATAATCGGCCGGCGCGGCGAGTCCGGTCGCGCGCGCGGGGGCGTCATTCCAGAAGCCGACCGTCTTCACCCGAAAGCCCCTCGCCGCGAGCATGTCGCAAAGATACATCCGGTAGTTGGCGCCGGTGGTGACGTCGCTCGCGTCAAAGGCCGACGAACGGTGAGTGAGCGAATCACCCATCGGCATCAGTTTCAAAACCGGCGCACTGTCGTAATCGCCGACATAGAGGACAAGTTCCTTGCAGCCGTCCGCCGCCGCGGCCTCGACCTTCACGACCGCCGCGCCGGAGACCGAGGAAGTGTCGAAAATCGAGGTGACATCCGTCCCGACCGCCTGGGCTTCGTAACTGAAGACACTGTTCTCGTATTTATAAAGCCGAAGATCGCCCTTCACCGTCGCAAGCGTAAACCTGCCGCACGCGGTCGAGGCGTAATCGGAAGCGAGCGCGAACTTTCCGTTCGAGACCTTGATGTCGCCCGCGACGACGATCGGAACTTTCGGCGGATCGACCGTTATCGTTCCGCCTTTCAGATCGATCGCCTCGACCCTCGCCGCGCCGCCGCCGCCGAGCGTATACGTTCCGCCCGGAATCAGCTTGATCGCCGCAATTTCACTCGATGTCTTGACCGTCACCGGCGCCTGCGCCGTCGAGACGTAGGTCTCGCCCGACTCGCACGGAAAGATATACAGCTTCTCGTCCTTCACCATCGCCGCGTATCCGTCGGGGAGCGCGAGATGGTCGATCGCATCCGCCGCGACCGTCGCGTTGCCGAAGATGAAACGGTATTCGAAATATTTCATCATCTCGGTGACCTGATTGATGACGACATTAACCTTGCCCTCACTCGGAAAAACGATCGTGCCGTCCGAAGCGAGATAGTCGAATCCGCCCGTGCTCGCATCCACCTCGATGGTCGCGCCCGCCTCGAACACGAGCGAACCGATGAGATGCCGGGCACTCGAGGCGGTGCGTGCATCGTCCCTGGTCGAGAGCGTTCCCTTCGCGCCGACCGTAATCGTGCCCGCGAAGCCGATCGCCGATTCGAGATAGACGCTGCCCTCTTCGATCGTGAGCGAGCCCGCGCCGGACTGCGCGGCCGAGAACGTGAGCTTCCCTTCGCCCTTCTTGACGATCGGACCTGCCGCCTGAAGATCCTGCTTGATCTCGATGTCGCCGCCCGCGTCGATCGTAAGGCCGCCCTCCGCGATGGTGTACGGATTGAAATCGACGCTCGCGTTGCGTCCGATGAAGTTCCCGTCGAATCCGTCCACCGTGTGCAGCGTCGCGCCGTCGAAGACAATCTGCGACTCAGGATACTGATAGACGTAAAGCTGCCGCAGATAGACATCGCTGTTCTTGAGCGTCACCTTCATCGAGGTAAAGCAGGTGTCTTCGTAATACTGCGTGGCGTTGCCGACATAAAGCTTGCCTTCGTCGAGCTTGATCGTAGAATCCGTCGCCGATAGTTCAATCGCGTAATCACCGGTCGCCTTGTAACTGGACTGGTTGCTCGCGACACCGAGGCGCACGTCGCCGGAAGTGACTTCGAGCATAGCGGAATCGCTCAAGGTGAATATCGAGCGCACTCCGTACGGCGCACCCCAGCTGGAATTCCCGTGCCAGTCGCCGATCGAGAGCGTCGAAGCCGTAAGCCTGCCCCCCGCGAGCGTGAGATTGTTGGTGCCGCAGCGGTAGCCGAAGTCAATGGTCGAGCCGGTCAGATTGACGACGCCGCCTTCGTAGACCGAAAGCGTGAAGTCGTTGGCGCTCGGACTGTAATTGCCGCTCAGGTTCACGGTCGCGTTCTTGACGCCGACGCCGGCATAAGCCGCAAGGCGTCCCGACGTCTCGCCGGATGAATTGACCGTGCCGTTCACGATCGTCTTGTTGCCGTACTGCGAGGTGAGCGTGTTCGCCGCGGTCAGTTCCACGGTTTCCCCGTTCAGATCGACTTCCTCGGCCGAAGCGTTGATCGAGACAGCGGTCGCGCAGACCGCCGCGATCATCGTCGATTTGTTCATGCTTTCCCCCTTTTGAAATTTCAGCGCAGACGGATTGTGAAACCCGATTTCACGCCGTAGCACAAGGTCTCGCTGCCGTCGTTGTTTTCTTTGACGAAGTAATAATTGCCGTCCGCGTCTTTCTCGTTTTCCGGTATCGTGATCGACGGCGCGGTGAAGATCTTCACGAAGCGGTGGCCGGACTCGATCGCAAGATCGTTCCTGGCAAGCGAGGTCGTGGTGTTGATTTTGACCGGACCCGCAAAGCGTCTTCCGTTGGCGACGATCCACGCCTTGCCATCCACTTCGGTAACGCCGGTGTATTTCTGATCGGCCGTGAAGACGACCGTCGTGCGGCGGTTGGTGATCGTAAGTCCGCCCTCGCCGTCGAACGACGTCGCGATCGTGAAGCGAATCGTGTTGTCGTCGTTGCTGTCGCCGTTGAAGACGAGACCGCCCGCGGCAAGGTGGTAGATCGGCGACTCGCTCTTGGAGGCGAAAAAGTCGTTGGTTGAGGTCCAGGTGTCACCCGATTCCGGACGCATCGCGACGAGTGTCGCGCCATCGAAGGTGACGGAGGCGTCGGCGGCGTTGTAGGCCATGAATCCTTTCGTCTTCAGCACGGTGCCGCCCGCGAAACTGAGCCTCGCCTTGCCGCCTTCGTAGCTCGATCCGTCCCCGAGCGCGCCGAGCGAGATCGTATTCGCCTTGAACGCGCAGTTGGTCATCGCGATTTCACCGACCGCGCTCTTGCCGAAGCCGACGAAGACATTGCCTTCAAAATCGAAGCCTGTCTCAGAATCGTTGCCGCGCAGTGCGCCGTACGCCGAAGTGCCACCGGTGGCGCGCCCGACCACGAACATGCTCTTGTTGGTGACGGTGGAGTCTTTGACGTGACAGATGAAAGCGCCGCCGTTTTTCACTTCGGCGATCGCGCTCACTCCGTCAGTGTCAGCGTTGCCAAAATATGCGCCGTACGAATACTCGTCGGTCCATTCGCGACGCGCGGCGCACTCGATCGTGCCGCCGTCAGCGACGAGACGGGTCTCGCCTTTTCGATTGATGTTGAAGACTCCCTTGTCGTTGCCGCTCGAGGGGAACGCGAGGGTTCCGCCTTCCGCCGCGGTGTAGATACCGGGCGTCAGTTTGATCCATTGATCGGTGTCGATGAGCGAGAGACTTCCGTGGGTGACGGTAAGTCCCGGACCGACCAGTCCGTCATAGAAGCCATCATCCGAGAAATAGAAAGTCTGCTTGCCGCCGCCGAGATCCAGTTCGCCTGCGATGGTCGCGGAGTCGGACTGCTTCGAAGTCGTCCCGTAAAAGACATCGGTGAATTCCTCGCCCTCGCCGTTGACGAACTTGAGCGCACCTTCAGCGAGTTCCAACCGCGGCTTGCGGGTGACCGCGGCGAAACCGGCGATCTCCGCCGTGCCCGCGCCGCGCTTAATCAATTTGACGAACTCCACGTCGCCGAGATCGTTGGTGGTCACGGCGGTGACCTTCTCCGCGAGATCGAAGACGACGGTTCCGTAAGCGGCGGGAACGCCGTTGTCCCAGTTGTCGTCGTCGGACCACCTGAGCGCGTCGCCGTTGCCGGTCCAGGTCGTGGTCTTCGGATTCGCCACCGCGTAGAGGTGTCCGTCGGTATCCAGATTGATCGCCATGCCTTCGTTCACCTCGAGATGCTCGAGCTGGGCGGCGGTGAAGACGACGCCGTAAAGCGTATACGCCTTGCCGCTCTCGGGTTCGACGGACTGCTCGATGTCGATCTTCGCCTTCTCGCCGTCCTCGGTCGGGAGCACGATGGTCGAAACCGGCACGGTGCCGAGTCCGTCATCGGTCATGGTAACTTTGAGCGCGGCGCCGTTCTCGAGTACCAGCGGTCCCTGGGTCATGGTCATGCCGCTCGAGCCGAACTTGATCGCGCCTTCCCGCACCACGATGCCGCCCGCGCCGGTCTGCGCACGCTTCACGGTAAGTGTTCCGATGCCCGTCTTCACGATCGCGCCCTCGCCTTGCGGATCGCAATGGAGCGAGCAGTCGAAATCGCTCGAGAGTTCGAGTCCTTTCGGACCGATCGTGATCGGCTTGTAATTGTCATAGAGTGTCTCGAACTGCGAATCCGCGCCGAAGAAGGAGTCCCATCCCGACTCTCGCTGCACAATGCGCGATCCGTCGAAGTAGGCGCTCGTGCCGCGGCGGTCGCGGTAAAGCCAGAAGCGGTTGAGGTTCAGAGTCGAGTCGATGAACGAAAGTGTGTAACCGCCTTCGGTGGCGTTGGTGAACACCGTGTCCTGTCCGGCATAGAAGTCGCGGGCGGTCAGGGTGGAGTTTGTCATCGAAAAGACGACTTCGGGCTTGGTCGCGCCGAGATTGCTCGAATGGTGGCCGATGTACACCGCGTTGGAGGCGAAGAGCGTCGAGTCGGAAGTGCGCCAGTCGACCTGCGGAGTCACTCCCGCGGCATTGTTGCCCGGCGTGATGTAGAAGCTGCCGATGACCGCCTCGACCTTGCCGCCGTTCGTCACTTCGATGTTGAGCTTGCCGTTGCCGGTGTGCTGAATGTAGTTGTTATAGGTATTCGATTCGCCGTCGAATTTAAGTTCGCCGCCGTTCACCTTAATCGAAAATTCATCGTCGGTGTTGACGGTCACGCGCTGCTGCACCTCGTACACGATACCGGTCGGCACGATCAGATCGTCCCCGGTCGTGTCGAGCGCGACATTGCTCTTGCGGTAAAGTACGATCTTGCCACCATCGCCAGGGAACAGGATCGGATCAGGATCCGCTACCTTGTCAAGATAAACCCAGACCGTTCCGTTCGTGGCGGCGATCACGAGCGGAGATGCGGTGATGTTCCCGGTAAGCGTCAAATCGCCTCCGTCCGCCACCAGCGCACACGCCGCGACTTCGGCGGAAGAAGTAAACGAACCTTCCTTGACCACAAGCGGACCGGTGAACGCAAGCGAACGGCCGCTGGAGAGGTTGTAGACGAGCGCCCCCGCGCCGGTCTTGGTGAGCCCGCCGTCGCCGTAAAGCGTCGATGAGCTCGAGCCGGCCGTGAAGTCGTAGGGAATGTCGAGTGTGAGTCCGCCCGCATTGATTTCAAAAGGATTGTAAGCGGTGCTGCTGTTCTGAGCGAGAAAGTTCGCGTCGATCACTTCGGTGCCATTCGTGTAGCGCGGGGTGATAGTCACGCCGTCAAAAGCGATCGACACCTCGGGCACCGGATAGGCATACATCTGCACGCACTCGATCGAGCTATTCTTGAACTCGGCGGAAAGGTTCGCCGTATCGTAAAATGATGTGCCCTTGTAACCGAAATACATATTGCGCATCGACAGGGTCGAATCGGTGACCAGGAGGCGGCCGTAGAGTTCGCCTACGCTGTAGGCGGTGACTGCATCTTTGCCGCCGAGATCGAATTCGCCGTCCACCCGCACGGTCGAGCCGTTGGCGATGGTCACGGTCGAGGCGACCTTGTCGCAGTCGGCGTTGATCGCCTTCCCCGCGAGCGAAAACCGGTTCGACACCCACAAGGTCCCGTTGTCGACCGTAAGATTGTTTTCGCCGCCACGATAGGAAAGATCGAAACTCTTGCCGTTGATAAAGTTGAGCGCGCCGCCGTCCTTGACCGTGATCTGCACCGGGCCGGTCTCGCTCAACTGCCAGCTCTGTTTGGAATTGAGGGTCGCGCCGGAGCCGACGGCAAAGGATGAAAACGTATCATCCAGCGAAGCGTTGATTGCGCTGTTGCCGGTCAGAGAGCCGTTCTGGATCTCCTTACCGTTGTAATCGATAAGCCAGTTGTCACCGCTCACCGAAGTGGTTTTCCCGTCGAGATCGATCACTTCGACGGCGACCGCCGCCATGCTGGCGACTAACGAACATGAGATTACGATCAATTTCTTCATGGCGGCGATCCTTTCGATTTTTTTTCAGTTCATCACTTGGCGGCTTCGGCGTCGGCAGCCTTTTCCGCGCCGTCCTTCGCCTTCGCCTTGGCCTTCTTCTCGGCGGATTTCTTGGCCTTCTTTTCCGCCTTGCGCAGCTCCTTCAGTTTCGCGTTCGCATTGTCCCTCGCCTCGTGCACGAGACAGATTTCCTTACCCTCGGGCGCCTTGTGCGTGCAGGGCTTGCCCTTCTTGTCCAGACGCGAACAGCCCTTGAGGTCGGCGTTCTTGTTGAGCTCGAGCTGCTTCGGTCTCACCTCGTCGCCCATCGCCGTCGAATAATGCCTGTTGCAGTATTCGATGCCGGACACCGCCTCCTGATCGCAGGCGCCTTTTTTACCGCTGTATTTGCACTTTTCCGCCGAGGCGACTGAGGCCGCCATCAGCGCGATCGTCATAAGAATGGTTTTCATAATGCTTCAATTATAGCACAGGAAAACCATGAACTGAAGTTCCGCCGTTTGCATAATTTGCGCACAGCGCTTGCAGAAAACATTCAAGTCAATCTACCGCCACATCCCCTGATCGCCTTCAATGCCTCCTTCTTGGTTTTGAAATCTCCTTAATCGCCGATCTTCTCGTAAACGCCTCCGACAAAGCGGCGCGTCGCGCTCTCGAAGGAAAGACCGACGAGCCATACGGGCTTGTCAGCCGCGCGGTACGGCTCGGCGTATGCCTTCGCCTCCGCCTGCGACATCGCCAGCGCCGCGGGCCTGTCGACTTTAAGCTCGAAGATGTACGTTCCGCAGGGATGATCCGCGACAAGGTCGATGCGGCCGTCGGCGGTCGTCCGCTCCGGCTCCATCCGGAACCCCTGCCCCGCGAGTAGAAACTGCAGATTGCGCGCGAACGACGCTTCGTGCACCGCCGTCTCGGTCGAACCGTAGGCGACGCCGGCATAGAGCGCCTTGAGACCGATGAAGAATTTATCCCATTTGGCACAGAGAAGATCAACGCCGAGGTGCGCCGCCCACGCGACATCCTTGTCGGCGATCAAGGACGCCATCACTTTTGAAAGATCGCGGCGAACCTCTTCATCGGGAACCCCCAGCGTGTATATGCCATTATGGTAATCCTGAATCGTGAGGTAACCGGTCTGATACAGCATGCCGATCGGCTTGAATTCGCGAAGATCGGACACATCGAAATCATACTCCGTCACCCCGGTCACACATTCCGGATCGATTGCGCACATGTCGCCGCGCTTGATGAGATTCATCAAGGTCGACGCGCGTCCGGTCTGCGTCCAATAATCCTTGAACTCGCGCTTTGGATTGGCAAGATCGAGATTGATCGATACCGGATTGTACACCTTCTCGCCCTCTTCGAGGAAGAACCGGTAGCCGTTGTACCTGCGCCGCAGTTCCACGCGATAGGCCTCATACGTCAGTCCCATCTTTTCGGCCTGGATGTGCATGCGGTCGTCGAAATACTTTTCAAGTTCCGCTTCGGTGTAGCCGAGCATCGTCGAATATTCGTCTTCGAGCGAAAGGTCGAGCAGATTCGACAGCGTCGAGAAGATCGACATCTTCGTGAATTTCGAAACGCCCGTGATCATCAGGAAGCGGAACTTCTCCGTGCGGTCCTTGAGCTGGCCGTAGAACGAGTCCATCCGGTCACGCACTTTTTCGGCGATCTCCACGCGATCCAGCATTTTGGCGACGGCATCATCGTATTCATCGATCAGTATGACCGGCAGAATCGGCGTCGCGACACGCCCGGCCGCGGACTCCGCTTCAGCCGTCTTGTACGCGCGCAAAGCCAGAGCATCGATGGTCCGGCCGAAGTTCGCGCCCGGCGAAACGGACTCGTCATACCCGCAGCCGACCTCGGCCAGCACATCGCGCACATAACCGATGAACGAACGATCAAAATCTTCGTAGCTGGATTTTTCGGCGCAGAAGCCGAAATTGAAATGCAGGACCGGATGCTTCTTCCAGTCGTAATCGGTCTTCGTGATCGCGAGCCCTTCGAAGAGATCCCTGCGTCCGTCATTCCTCTGGAGTTTACCCATTTTTTGCCCTGTGGATTGCGGAAGTAACTGCACCGGTTTTGGTGCGGTTAGCATCGCGAACAC
>R11__coassemble_1086_pt1 | contig 16114 bp, 10 predicted proteins | sample R11__metabat2_low_PE_023 | metagenome-assembled genome bin R11
CGCGGCGTCGGTGCAGTTACCCGCGCAAAGGTGCGTTTAGTTCTGCAATCTACGTGACGAAAATCACTTTGAATGTGCTGTTGTTCAACGCCATTTTGCGCGCCACTCGCCGGGGGTGAGTCCGTTCACTTCTCGGAAGACATTGGAAAGGTGCGCGGCGTTGGCGAAGCCGGAATCCGCCGCGATCGCCTCGACCGTGCAGTCGGTGCCGCGCAGCAGCGTTTTGGCATGCTCGAGCTTGAGCCGCCGGAGCCCCGCGGCGGGAGTGGCGCCGGCAAGCTCGTGGAACAACCGGTTCAGCGTGCTGACCGAGACGCCGAGCTCGGCGGCGAGTTCGGCGATGCCATAAGAGTCGGCGATGTGTTCGCGCAGAATTCGGGTGGCCTTTGCGAGTCGCGGATCGTTCACCGAAGCAAGTCCAGTCGACTCGCGAATCGAGACGCCAAGCGGATCGATCGGGATCGTCTCATCGGTCAATTCCCCGCCGTCCATCGCCCGGTCGAGCATTTCACAGGCGGTCAACGCTATGCGGTCGAAATCGGGATTGATGCTGGAGATGGTTGTTTCCTGGTTCTCGCACAGAACCGGATTGTCATTGACCCCGAGAATGCCCGCATCCTCTGGCACGCGCAGCCCATTCTCCAGGCACGCGTTGAGCACGTTCACCGCCGAAGCATCACTTTGGCAGAAAAATCCGATCGGACGCTTCAGCTTTGCGATAAATCTGGCAAAATAACGGCTCAGCCTCCCCCAATCAAACTCGTGCCCCGCCTTGAGCACATCACTCCTCACTATCCAGGGGACAGTCCCCTCACTACTGGGGACAGTCCCCTTGAACCGCAGCCCGTTCAAGGCGTCGACATAACTACGATAGACGATTTCTCCAGATTTCAGGCGTTCTGACGAACAAAACACAAAGGTTTCATAACCGCGTTCAAAAAGATGTCTGGCACCCATTCTGCCGATCGACTCGAAACCGGCTGTCACCCGGGGCAGTTTGATCTGCGGCTGGGAATAGGAAAGCGCCACCGCCGGAATCTTGCCTTGCGCGAATCTGGCGGCGAACTCCTTCTGGGCGGGAGACCGCGAGTAGGAAAGGATTGCCCCGTCGCCCTTCCATCCGGTGGGGGCCAGGCCGTCGTTCATCAGCGTGAGCCGCCAGCCGTGTTCGAAAGCGTAACGGGAGATGACGCCGAGGAACTTCCTCGCGTTCATCATCAGCAGAACCTGTTTCTTATGACTTGCCGCCATCATGCTTCAAACCGCTTCGCGCGGTGACTTTGCTATGCGAAAAGCGGCTCGTCGATGTTGCGCCTCGTGGAGCGGTAATTGATGCCCACGAGCGTCACCGGACGACGATCGCCTTTGAACGGCGCGTCGTAGCCCTTGGTGCGGATCTGCGTTAGCGCCGCCTTCGCGGACTTGTTGTACTTGAACTCGAAAATCCACACGAAGTCTTTCGTCTCGATAATCGCGTCGGCGACACCGAAGGCAGATTCCTCCTCGGCTCCGACCTTCGCGCCGAGCATTTCCATGAACAGCCGGAAATGCCGCTTGGCGTCGGCCTCGCATTTTATCCGCCACGAAACCGGCACCTGCGCGTAGACTCGATAAAGGGTCTCTCCGATCAGCGAACGCACATTCGCCTCGGCAAGCTGGCGTTTCGCCACGGCCATGAGCGAATCGAAGTCGGAGCGCGGAATCTTGAAATAGTAATCGAACCAGCCGGCGTTCACCGCCGTGCGCACTTCTTCATTGGGGATGCCGAGAACAAGACTCTTCACATCGACGCCGTTCTCTTCCCGAATCACCTTCTTGATGGTGAGATACCCGCCCTGATACATCAGCGCTTTGACCGGCAGCGACAAGGCGTCGCAGACGTCGAGTTCTTCCGCCGTCGCCTCGCAGCCGTCGAAATCGGACGGAGTCTTGCCGCTCGCCTCGAGCCGCTCCATGATCAGTGACGCGGAAGCCGTCTTCGCCCAGTAGTTTCTGATCGCCCGGTTCTCCAGCGCCTTGGCGATTGAAATCGGATTGCACACCTTGACATTTGAATCCGGGCAGAACCGGTAGGAGTCATACCAGGAAAGCAGATGTTTCAACGCCCCCTTGCGGTCGGTCCTGTACCGCTTCGCCAGCGCGTCAAGCCGTTTCGGGTATGTCGCTTCAATTTCCTTCGGCGTGTAGCCGAGGAGCCCGGCGTACGCCGAGCCGTCCATCGTAAGGTCGACCGGATTGTTGAGCCCGGAGAAAACCGACAGCTTCGTGAGTTTCGTCACCCCCGTCATCATCATGAAGCGGATGTCGCCGGAGTGCGCCTTCAGCTGCACGTAAAAATCATGCATCAGCTTGCGCACCCGACGGATCTTCGTGTGATCGCTCAAAAATCCCTGAAGCGGCACGTCATACTCGTCGACAAGAACGACGAACCGTCCTTTCGCCTTGGCCAACGCGTCAAAAAACACTCCGAGATATTTCCCGGGATTGGACTGCGGAACGACGCCTTGAAGGTTGAAATCCCGCACCAGCGAATCAATCGTGCCGACAAGGCCATCCTTGAGTTCATTGAAATCGTCGGCGGTGATGGTGGACATGTCGAGCTTCACGACCGGATACGTCTTCCAGTCATAACGCTTCTTCTCGATCTTAAGCCCCTTGAACAGCTCCCTGCGTCCCTCGAAGATGCACTTCAGGGTGTCGAGCATGAGCGACTTACCGAACCGCCGCGGCCGAGAGATGAAGAACATCCGGTCCAACGAATCGGAAACGAGCCGCCACAGCATATCCGTCTTGTCAACGTAGCTGTACTTTTCAACAAGCGTTTCGAACGAGCAGAAGGATGTTGCGATCTTTTCCATACCGGGTATTATACCAAAAATCTCACGGCCACGGCATGGCGGAATCGCCGCATTCAAGCGGGGCACGAATCATTTGATGAAAAGCCGGCCCGGACACGACTGCCAGCCCGTGCCTTCCTTCCAGTAACGGAACTCTTCGGCGCCGGGCTTGAACTCGTGCCGCGCACTTTCACCGGGCGCAAGTCGGAACACCGCGAAGTCCACGAGTTCCTTCACCGGCACCTCGGTTCCGTCCCCCGGATGCTTCTCGACATAGCACTCCACGACCGCCTTGCCGCGGCGTTTGCCCGTGTTGACGATCTCGAACGAGATCGAGTCGGATTTCGTCACGACGTTCTTCGTCTCGAAGGTCGTGTAGCCGAGTCCGTAGCCGAACGGATACCTCGCCATGGTGCCGAAATGATCGAACCCGCGATACCCGACCCAGATGCCGTCGTCATACCACTCGCGCGCCTCGAAGATTCCCTTCTCCTCGAGCAGGACGCCCGGGTACACCTTCTCGCCCATGCGGTGGCACGGCCAGTCTTCGAGCTTGTCCGCGAAGGTGTACGGGAGGCGTCCGCCCGGTTCGTCGTCGCCGAACATCATCCGTCCGAGGCAGCCGCCCGCGTCGATCCCGGGATACCACATCGCGAAGACCGCCTTCACGTCGTCGACCCATCCGCTCACGTCGATGGGTCCGCCATGAATGAGCGCGACGACGCAGTTCGGGTTCGCCTTCGCGACCGCCTTGAGCCTCGCCTCGGCGTCTTCGCCCTTGATCTTTAAGGTCGCGCGGTCGTGCGGATGAATAATCCCCCAGCCATTCACCTCGCGGTCTTCCCAGTGGTCGGTGCCGGTGCAGAACACGACCACATCCGCCTTCGCCGCCGCGTCGGTCTCGTGCTCCGGATCATACACGACGTTCTCCGCACCGAAGTAATTTTTAATTCCGTCAAGAAATCCGAATTCCTCGTCCGCGCACACGCCTTCGCCGCCGTGATGATTCGGCGCCTTGTTCTTTTCCTTGATGCACGAGAACTGCACGGTCGCCCACGGACCCGTCACCGCGATCGTCTTTACCTTGTCCTTTTCAAGCGGAAGGAAATTCCCCTTGTTTTCCAAAAGCACTGTTCCCTCGATCGCCGCCTTTTTCGCGAGCTCGCGATGCGCCTCGCTCTTGTAGAGTTTCACGCACTCGGCGTTGAGCGCCTTGATCTCTTCAGTCTCGCGGTCGAAGAGTCCCATCCGGAAGTAGGTACGCAGGTTCGCCTTTACCGCCGCGTCGACGCGTTTGGGATCGAGCTTCCCCTCGCGCATCAGCTGCGCCTCTTCCCGGTCGCGCTTTTCGTTCGGACCGGTGCAGCTCTCGAGCGTAGTCCCGGAGTTGAACGCCCTCACCGCGCCGTGCGCCCCGCCCCAGTCGGAAACGAGCATCCCGTCGAATCCCCACTCTTTGAGGAGGTCGTTCTCTTCCGCCGCGTGCGAGGTGTAGCGTCCGTTCACTCCGTTGTACGAATTCATGATGCACCACGGATGCGATTCCTTGATGCACACCTCGAAGGCGCGTCCGTACAGTTCGCGGAACGGACGCTCCTTGCAGATGACGTCCAGCACCGTCCGGTACGCTTCCTGATCGTTGCAGAAGTAGTGCTTCAGCGACGGCGAAACCCGCCGGCTCTGCATGCCGCGGATATCCGCCGCGGCGATCTTGCCGGAGAGTACCGGATCCTCGCCCATGTACTCGAAGTTGCGCGCCCCCGCCGGCGTTCGCGCGAGATTGATTCCCGGCCCCAGAAGCATCGTGGTCACGAGCCGCTCGTCGTACATTCCGCGCGTCTCCTCCGCGAGCGCGCGCCCGATTTCGTAAACGAGATTGGTGTCGCGGCTCGCCGCCCAGGAAACCGGCTCGGGGAAGTACACGGTGTTCCTGTCGCGCGGACCGCCGGGCCCGTCGATCATCCGGTACGGCTCGAGTCCGACCCGCGGCAGATCCGCCGCCGTCTTCACCCCGGTCGCGTGCAGAAGCCGCGTCTTCTCTTCGTCCGTCAGGTACGTCATCAAATCGTCGATGCGTTCCTCGATCGGCAATTTCGCGTCGCGGTACTTCGCCGTCATCGGCGGCTTCGCATCCGCCGCTTCCTTCATCACCACATCGTCGCCCTTCGCCTGTCCCCAGGTTCCCTTCTCAACCCCCGCCGTCACCGCGAGCACCGCCAGCATCAATTCAACCATCTTGTTTTCCTTTCTAAGTATTCATTCGGTCAATCGGTCATTTCAATCTTCAAATCTCTCAATCTCTCAATTCAATCGGTCAATCGGTTAATCGGTCAATCGGTCAATTCAATCGACAAATCGACGAATCGACGAATCGACAAATTCTCCCTGCCGTTCGCCGAATCCGCGGCGATCACGACTTCGTATTCCCCGGCGTCGCACCGGTCGTTCCCCCGGCGGTCGACGTATCCGAGCACGCCCGCGTCGAGCCTGAAACTCACTTTCGCCTTCTCGCCGGGCCTGAGCGTCACGCGCTTGAAGCCGCGCAGTTCCCTCACGGGCCGCACGCCCTCGGCGCAGGCGACCTGATGGATGTAGAGCTGCGCGGTCTCGGTGCCTTCACGCTCCCCGACGTTCTCGATTTCGCAGCTCGCGACGTCGCCTTCGATCACGGTCGGCGAATATCTGAAAGTCGTGTAGGTGAGGCCGAAGCCGAACGGATACGCCGCGCGCTGCTCCTTCTCCGTCTTGTCCCGGTACTTTCCGTACTGCGGACGCCCGGTGACCGGCGAATTGTAGTACACCGGCTGACGGTTCGCGTCCCACGGAATCGACATCGCAAGCCGAGCGGACGGCGCGACTCTCCCGGTGAGCAAATCTGCGATTCCGTTTCCCGCCTCGCTTCCCGGCTGCCCGCAGTACATCACCGCGGCGGACTTCTCCCACACCCGCGGAAGCGCGAGCATCCGTCCGGAAAACACCAGCGTGACGACCGGCTTGCCGCTCGAGGCGACCGCCTCGAAGAGTTCGTTCTGCGCTCCGGTTAGCGTAAGCTCCGCCCGCGATGCGTTCTCGCCCGTCCATCCGGCCGGCTCGCCGACACACATTACGACGAGGTCAGCTTCCGCCGCGACATTCTTCGCCGCCGCGATCGAACTCTCTTCGGCCGTGTCGATTTCCGCGACCACCGAACCGTCCTGCAGGGTCTTTGTTCTGCGACCCGTGTTCACCGCGCAACCGCGGCAGTATTTGATCCGTTCGCCGTATTCGCGCTCGAGCGCCGCCTTGACGGTGACCACCGTTTCCGGATGTCCGCGCCCGATCCACGCGCCGAGCATCTCGCGCGCATCGTCCGCGAACGGACCGATGAGCGCGATCTTCTTTCCATCCGCGAGCGGCAGCACGCCGTCATTCTTGATGAGCACCGCCGACCTCGCCACGCACTCCCGCGCGAGTTTCCTCGCCGCGATGCGTTTCGGATTCTTCTCGTCGTGCGCCGCCGCCAGGCGCGTCTCGTCGACATACGGTCTCTCGAAGAGACCGAGCTCGAACTTGACGCGCAGCACGCGTCTCACCGCTTCGTCGAGTATCTTCGGATCGAATCGTCCCTCGTCGACCTCCTTCACCAGCGTTCCGTACGAGTTCGCGAGCATGTCCATGTCGCCGCCCGCGGCAAGCGCCTTCGCCGCGGCGTCGGCGTGGTCTTTCGCATAGCCCCAGATCACCGACTCGCTAACCGAGTCCCAGTCCGAGACGACGAATCCGGCAAAGCCCCATTCGCCGCGCAGAATGTCGGTAAGCGTGTGCTTCGCCGCGCATGCGGGGATTCCGTCAATGTCGTTGAACGAACTCATCGTCGTCTTCACCCCGGCCTTGACCGCCGCACGGAAAGTCGGGAGGTGCACGTTCCTGAGTTCCCACTCGCCGAACGGCGCGATGTTGTAATCGCGTCCGCCCTCGCTGCGGGAATAACCGACGAAATGCTTCATCGTCGCGGCGACGTGATCGGGATCGGCAGGATCCTTCCCCTGAAAGCCGCGCACCTGTGCGGCGACGCAGAGCGAAGCGAGATAGGGATCTTCCCCGCAGGTCTCCTGCACGCGTCCCCAGCGCTGATCGCGCGCGACGTCGCACATCGGCGCGAACACCCAGTCGATGCCTTCCGCCGCCGCTTCGTACGCCGCCGCACTCTGCGTCCGCTCGAAGAGCTCCGGCTCGAACGCACCTGCGAGGAACGGAGAAATCGGGAAGGTAAGATCGCAGCCGTGGATGATGTCGTTCGCGAAGAGAATCGGTATCCCGAGCCGCGAGCCTTCGACCGCATTGCGCTGATGTTCGTTGCGCGTTTTCGGATCGATATCGAACCAGATGTAGCTCGAGACGAGTCCCTTGCGCTCGCGCTCCGCCGTCTCGGGCTTCTTGAGATCGCTCTTCCATGCGCCGTACTGCAGCAGCTGCCCGACCTTCTCTTCGGTCGTCATCTTTCCGAGCAGCGCTTCGATCTTTCCGTCGGTTTCGCCCAGCACGCATCCGTCCCCGAACGCCGCGGCTGTCCCCGCGAACGCCGAGACCGCGGCAATCACAGTTCTCGAAACTGTCATGATCTCCCCTCCCCGGTCAACGGCGGTTGATCGATTTGAGGTACTTGATGAGCTCGACCGGACGGTCGGTCTGGATCATCGTCGCGCCCTGATCGAGACACCACTGCCACGAGCCCGCCGTGTCGCCCTGCGCACCGCGGTCGTCGGTGTGTCCGGCACAGAGGGACGACCAGAGGGTGTTGATCCAGATGCGCGGACCTCCCGACTTCTGCACTTCGTCAAGCTCTCCGATCACCGTACGGAAATTGTCGCTCTCCTTGTTGAAGATGATCTCGTACGCGCCGCACTTCGCGCCGATCGAACGCCATTCGCGGAAATGGTCTGGCGCGTCCTGCTTATCGGTAGTGATGATCGGCATGTAGAAGAGATCGCCCTTCGCCATGTCCGCCCAGAAATCGGTGCTGTATTTTTTCTTCGCCTCCTTCACCGAGGCGTTGTCCTTGAGGATTATCTCGCGCTCGACGCCGCATTTTTTCGCCACCTTCAGAACGCCTTTGGGATCGCGCCAGAACTTGTCGAGGTTCACGAGAATCTTTCCCTTGGTGAGTGCGAACGCTTCCTCCAGCGAAAGGATCGGATACTCGGTCACGTTGCCCCTGTCGTCTTTGAGCCGATACTGCTGAATTTCCGCGAGGGTGAGATCGGTCGAGCGTCCCTTGCCGTTCGAGACGCGGTCGAGCGCGCCGTCGTGGAGGAGGACGAAATGTCCGTCCTTTGTTTTGGCGACATCGAGCTCCACCACATCCGCCCCCTTCTCGATCGAGCCCAGAATCGCCGCGGAAGAATTCTCCGGCGCGTTGCGCCAGTCGCCGCGGTGCATGGTGACGAACACGTAGGTGCGATCCGCTCCATCGAGCCTCGCACGAAGTTCCTCCGCATGACTCGCCGCCCCGGCGGCAAGAACCATGCACGACACCGCCGCGAACGCGGCAATCAGTTTTTTCATTTCTCCCCCTTTTGAAATCGTTTACCGGAATATGACGATCATGCCTTGCGGCTTGCCGTAATATAGCACAGTCTTGCCGTCTTCGGCAACAACAAAGAAACGATTGCCATCCGTCTTCGCCAGATTCTCCGCTCCGGTGATCGTGCCGGTCGTCGAGAGCACCCTGGTTCTCGCTTTTCCGTCCTGGATGTTCGGCGCCGCGAACGCGGCGGCTTCCTCGAAGACGACATCGCCAGCGAACGCGATCGGCGCATAATCGGTGCGCTCGACCTTCATCGTCGCGCCGCTCTTCACCGTGGTCGCGCCGGTGTAGGACTGATCCGCGGCGAAACTGACGATTCTCGCGGCGATCGTGATGCCGCCTTCGCCGTCTAGCGTCACCGGAATCGTCGAGACGCGGTTCGCGCCCTCGCTCTCGATCGTGAGTCCGCCCGCGGCGAGGTGGAAGATCGGCGTCGCCGACTTTTCATCGTCCCAGAAAAGATTGCCGTCGCGACGGTGGTTGAGCTTCACGCCGTCGAAGGTGACCGAGGCGCCCGCAGAATTCGTGACCGCGTTGATGATGTAGGCATTGACGGTCGTGTTCGCCGCGCCGCCGCCGAAGGTCAGTTTCGCCGAAGCGCTGTTTGTGCTCTGTCCGGTTTCGCCGAGCAGGATCTCGCCAGCCGTGAGCGTGCCGCCGTTCATCGCGAGCGTGCCCTTGCCGCTGCCGCGCGAGCCGAGACGCATCGTCTTCGTTCCGATATTGAACGTGCCGTTGGTGATCGCGAGAATGCCGGTCGCGTTGGCGCGCCCGATCGCGATGTCCGCGCCGCCGGCATACGCGCCGCCGTTCACGAGGCGCATCACGTAGGTCTTGTAGTTGTCCGTGCCGATATACGCGGCCGAAGTGTCGGGACAGTTCAGCGTCGCGTTGTCGAGCGTGAGCGTGGTGTCGGCGTTGTAGAAGAGTCCGAGGCGGAGTCCTGTCGCGAGATTCAAGGTGGCGTTCACGAGCGAGATTTCGCCGTAGGGCTGCCACTGCGCGTTCGCGGACTTGTTGATGGTCACGGTTCCGTTCCTGATCGTCGCGCCGTCATAAAGGACAGGCAGCGTCTTGCCGTTGCTCGTGGTGGTCGTCTGCGACGCGCCGCCGAGATCGAGCGCGCCCGCGATCCGGAGCGAGTCCTCGGCGGTCGAGAACGGATTCGTCCCGACCGTGCCCGTGAGCGTGATGCCGCCGGTGAAGTTCGTCATCACCGGCGCGCCCGCCGCGAAGTTCGCGATCGTGAGCGTGCCCGCGCCCGACTTGCGGATTTCCCCGAGCGAGATTCCGCTTAAATCATAGGTGGTCGCGATGTCGTCGTCGTTCGTAAAGATGACGGTGTCGTACATCGCCGGGGTCGACGCCGGCTCCCAGTTCGCGCGCACCGACCAGCTGCCGTCCCCCGCCGCCCAGGTTTCTTCACCCGAAGTTTCATAGACGTATTCGGGATCGGTGTCGGCGAGCGTGAAGCTCAAAGAGGAAAGCACCGACTCGTCCGTGCCGTTCGCGAAGATGTACTTGAACTCGCTCTCCTCGGTAAAATTCGCCGCGCCGGTGAAGGTGCCGCCCGCGAACTTGACCCCTTTCGCGGCGTACGAAAATGATCCGAGCGCGAGCGTGCCTTCCTCGGCGACGAGCGTGCCGGTGAAGAGCGACTGGTCGTTGGTCGAGAAAGTGACGGTCTGCGAGCCGGTCTTCGTGATCGCGCCGCTGCCGCTCAGCGGAAACTTGATCGTCGCCGCGTTCGCGGACTGCGCGAGCGTGAGCCCGTTCTCGCCGACGACGAACTGCTGCCCTGTAAGCGTCGAATCACGGCAGTTGAGCGCGTCACTGTCCGAGCCGAGGGTGAGCGTCGCGTCGTCGAAACAGACGATGCAGTCGGCGATCAGCTTGTCGTACCAGATCTGTCCGGTCGTCATCGTCGAGCCCGTCGTCACATTGACCCGCGCCTTGGTGCCGGTCTTCGCCGCGGAGTTCGCGCCGAGGACGAGTCCGTCGCCGGTGAAGGCGATGGCGGCTCCGTTCGTGACGTTGAGCGTGAACTCGAACGGACACGCCGAAGCGCCCGAGGAGCTGTTGCGCCCGACGCGGAGGCGCGGCGCGGTGAGCGACGAGCCCTCGCCGTCGACGGTGATGATGCACTTCGGATTGATCGAACTCGAGGAGTTGTAGCAGGCGTAGGAATCCGCGCCGAAGACCGCCGTCGAGCCGTCCGTCACCTCGAGCGCGACCGTGCCCGAGCCGCTGTAGCTCGAGGAGTATTCGCCGGACGTGGTGACTTTCGCGCCGCCTTTGAGACGCAGCGTGAAGGTGTCGTCCGCGCTCGAGACGGCGAGGTTGATCTTGCCGCTCGCCGTCCAGTCGACGCCGTCGAGAATGATCGTGCCGGCGGCCATGCCGCTCTGCGCGTAGTCGCCCGAACTGAGCGCGCCGTTCGTGAGCCGCACTTCGCCGTTCGCGTTATTGTTCAACAGCGTGTTGAAGTAGGTGTTGTCGATCGTGACGGTCTCGCCGTTCAAATCGACCACGGTCTCCGCCATAAGCGGACCCGCGACAAGCATTGTCGTACCGACAAGCAATCGCTCTATCTTCATTTCTATGTTCTCCCCCCTTAAGTGAAATCTTGCAATCCTATTGCCGATTTCGCTCAAAAATAATAGCATTTTTTTTTTCCTGCCCGTCAAGCAGAAATTTCGAAGGGCGGCAAGATGCCGCCCCTCCTAAAACGGTGAGTCGCAAGAGGAGGACGGCGCGGGCGGCAAGATGCCGCCCCTCCTAAACGGTGAGTCGAATGCGGGGGAATGCGATCGATCGCGACCTTCTTAATTTTACATTTTACATTCTACATTCATTCCGCACAGAGCCGTCGGACGGATCGATATCACAGAGGCGCACGAGATCGTTCGTGAAGTTGTCGTATTCGTCGATGAAGAGGTAAAGTTTGTACCCTTTTTTCTGCGCTGCGTAGGTTATGGCGCTAAAAGCCGAACCGGCCCCGCCGGAAGACAGGAACACTTCCAATCCGAAGCTGTCATACGCAGTATTATATCACACCGCCGAGGCGGAGACGACCTGACCCTCGGGCGGGAGATCGGCACGGGAAAAGCCGCAGGCGGCGAGCACCTTGTCGGTGGTCTGGAAATGCGCCTTGCAATGGTTCATGAGCCAGACGCTTCCGTGCCGCTTCACCATCTCCTCGGCGAGCGCGCGCACCCTCGGATCGCTCGAGCCGATCGGAATGTACACCTTGCCCTCCTGATCGACCGCCGCGTCGCTCTCCTTGAGTTCATCACCCATCTTCTTCATGTCGAGAAGAAACTGCTCGCGGGCGATCACCGAGGCGATCGCGACCGCGAGATCGCTCTCGGCCTTGTGATGCTGCTCGATCGTCGCCGCCTTGCCGAGCGGCTTGAGCGCGCGCTGAATCGTCGCCTCGGTGGGCGCGAACTGGTCCACGACGACGCGCTTCACCGACGGATTCTTCTTCAGGAGCTCCTCGATCGCCGTGCCGTGCGCCCACGCGAGCATGCGGTTGATGTTCCTGATCTTGGCGTAAAGCCGGTTGTACGCCGCAGGCCCCAGCTTCACGACCGCGTAGCCGTTCTCGCCCAGAAGCCGCCGCAGCTGCCAGCCGGCGGCAAGAACCTGCGCGTCGCTCATCTGCTTGCAGTCCTTGACTTCGAGCCTGCGCCGGCTCATGTTGCCGTTCTTGTCGGTGACGGTGTACTTGAACTCGTCGATCGCGGAAGCGACCGACTCGTCGACGTAGGCGCAGCAGACGACGAGCGGACCGAAATAATCGCCTTTCCCCGACTCGTCGCTGCCGCCGTGGGCCGCAAGGTTCTGCGGACTCAAGACCGCTTCATATCCGAGCGACGCGCCCCCGAGCACCTGAGGTTCGAGCGTGAACAGAACGAAGTCCTCGGCTTTCGAACCCTGCACGCAGAGCTTGCGCTTCCCGTGCTTCTCCTTCTGGTACAAAGTGGCGTTGAATCCGTCGCCTTCGATCGACCACAGCGAATAGGGAACCTCGCGCTTGCGGTAGTTCCCGTTCACCATGATCCCGAGCAGAATCTCCTGCTGGTCGTTCGTGAGCTCGAACGTGAAGCTGGTCTTCGTTTCGGCCATCGCTTATTTCTTGCGGTTGTCGATGACGCGCTTGATCTTGCCCTGCGAGCGCGGGAGCGTGCCCGGGGCGACGATGTAGAGCTTCGGCGAAAGACCGACCACTTCCTTGATCGCCGCCGCGACGCGCTTCTTGATCGCCTCGCAGGCGACCGCGTCCTGCGCCATCGCGACCGAATTGACCTCGACCTGAATCTCGAAAAGATCCATCGTTTCGGTCGAGGAGAGGATGATCTGATAGTGCGGGGCGACTTCGGGCACCTTCATGAGGCACGCCTCGATCTGGCTCGGGAAGACGTTCACGCCGTGCACGATGAGCATGTCGTCAGACCGCGCGTGAATGCGGTTCATGACCCGCATCGTGCGTCCGCACTTGCACGGTTCGGTCTGGAGCGTGGTGAGGTCGCGGGTGCGGTAACGGACCATCGGGGTGCCGAAGCGGTCCAGAGTCGTGAACACGAGCTCGCCCTCTTCCCCGTCGGGCAGCACTTCCAGGGTGTCGGGATCGATGATCTCCGGATAGAAGTGGTCCTCCCAGATGTGAAGGCCGTTGCAGTACGGACAGTTGCCGGCGACGCCGGGACCGGAAATCTCGGTGAGTCCGTAAATGTCGTGCGCGGTGATGCCGGCGATCTGCTCGATCTTCGCGCGCATCTCGTCCGTCCACGGCTCGGCGCCGAACACGCCGTGCTTCAGTTTGGTGTCGCGGCGGAAGTCGACGCCCATCTTCTCCGCGACGGTCGCCAGGTGCAGGAAGTACGACGGCGTGCAGGCGATCGCCGTGACGCCAAGGTCCTTCATGAGCATGATCTGCTTCTCGGTGTTGCCCGCGCCGGTGGGGAGAACCGCGCAGCCCATCTTCTCGCCGCCCTGATGGGCGCCGAGGCCGCCGGTGAAGAGTCCGTAACCGTAAGAGACCTGCAGCACGTCGTCGCGGGTGATGCCGTACATCGCCAGGCACCGCGCCGCGCCGTCGGTCCAGACCGCAAGGTCGCCCGCGGTCTGCGGAATGCAGATGGGCTTGCCGGTCGTGCCGGAGGAGCAATGGAAGCGCACGATCTCGCTCATCGGCGCCGCGGTGAGTCCGTACGGATACTCGTCGCGGAGATCGGTCTTCTTCATGAACGGAAACTTCGCGAGGTCCTTCAAGGTCACCAGATCGCGCGGCTTCACCCCCTTCTCGTCGCAGCGGGTGCGGAAGAGCTTCACATGCTCGTACTCATACGGAATGAGCTTCTGCAGCTTCTTGAGCTGCAACGCCCTCAACTCGGGTACCGGCATGAAATCCGGCTTGCTGATCTCATTGATCTCCATCGTTTTCTCCTTTGGGTTTAACTTGAAATTGCTCAACATCCATCTTCATCTCAATCGGTCATTCGGTTAATCGGTCAATCGGTCAATCGGTTAATCGGTCAATCGGTTAATCGGTCAATTCAATCTACCAATCTTCCAATCTTCCAATTCAATCGAAGAATCGATCAATCGAAAAATCGAAAAATTCTTCAATTGCTCCTCACTTTCTCACCACTCTCTTCGCCTTGCCCTCGGTGCGCGGCAGCGCGCCGATCGGGAAGACGTCGCCCTTGGGCAGAAAGCCGAGGCGCTCCTTGAGGTGCTTGGCGACGGTGTGACCGGTGACGCCGGGAGCGGCTTCGACATTGATGGTCACATCGGTCATCCCGTTATGCTCCTCAAGGATGATCTGGAACTCGTCCGCGACCCCGGGTATCTCCTTCAGGGCCTGCTCGACCTGGCGCGGATAGAAATTGACGCCCTTGACGATGAGCATGTCGTCGGTTCTGCCGGTGATGCGGTCGATTCTGAGCGAAGTGCGTCCGCACTCGCACTTCTCGCGCGAGACAATGCGGCTGATGTCGTGGGTGCGGTAACGGATGATCGGCATCGCCTCGCGGTCGAGCGAGGTGAACACGAGCTCGCCGTACTCGCCGTCGGGGAGCACCCTGCCGCTTACCGGATCGATCACCTCGGTGATGTACTGGTCTTCGAACACGTGAAGCCCGCAATGGAATTTGCAGTCCTGCCCCGTGGTGCCGATGCCGCCGGTTTCGGTCATCCCGTAGATGTCGAAGCACTCGATGCCGAGACGCGACTCGATGCGCCGGCGGGTCTCGTCCGAGAAAGTCTCAGAACCGAAGATGCCGACCTTGAGCGACGGAATCTCGTGATCGCCGGAGGGATCGGCGTCGAGCTTCTCGATGATGCGCGGCACGTACGAAACGACCGAACAGAAGCCCTTCACCTCGAAGTCGCGCATAAGCTTGATCTGCCGCTCGGTGTTGCCGCTCGAGGCGGGCACGCAGAAAAGCTCCGCCTTGCGGCAGCCGTGGTAGCAGCCGAAGCCGCCGTTGAAGAGTCCGAATGTCGGCATGATCTGGAAGGCGTCTCCCTTTTCGAGTCCGGCCATGGTCATGCACCTGGCCATGCACTCCGACCACTGCTCGAGGTCGTGCTTCGTGTACGCCATCACCACCGGGGTGCCGGTGGAGCCCGAGGACTGATGGAACTCGAGAATCTCCTTCTTCGGCACCGTGAGCATCTTGAGCGGATACGCCTCGCGGAAGTCTTCCTTGGTGAAGAACGGCAGCTTCCGGATGTCTTCGAGCGTCTGCACGTCCTCGGGCGACTTCACCCCGCCCGCCTCCAGCCGGCTGCGGTAGAACTCGTTCGTCCAGACTCTCGCGAGCGACTTTTTGAGTCCCTTGAGCTGCACCGCGGCAATTTCGTCGCGGCTCATTGTTTCCGCTTTTTCATTGAAGTATTTCATTGTTTTAACCTTTCAACTCTTAAATCTTTTCAACCTTTCAACTTTTCAACCTTTTCACCTCACCCTCACGGCGAATCCGCCGTCCTTGCCGTCGAGCGTGAACTCAAGCGGATCCGACGCCTTCGAGCGGTTGCCATCCGCGTCGAACGCCCGCACCGTGACGACACACTTCGATCCTCTCACGAGTCCGCGCAACGTCGCCCGTTCGGTTCCGGCGACCGTCACCGTCTCAAGCGTGTTCGTCACCGTCTTTTCGGGAACATAGCCGGAAAGTATGTCGATTGAATCAATCCAGATGCGGCGGCCTGACTTCGCCGAGTCCAGGTTGGATATCTCGAAATCGCATCCACCCGGAATCGCCGAGAGATCCACGATCGCGGTGGTAAACTCCGAGGTTATCTCCACTTCGGCGATTACGTTTGTCGCCGCGACGATTTCGGAATCACCGCTCTCTGTCACATAGAATACCGAATACGAATCGCACGTGCCGTCACCCGAGTATCTCGCGGCGGTTATCCGGGCGGATTTACCGCCGTATTCCCCAAGCCCCTTATGCACCAGCGTTCCCTTATTGCTCCCGGTCGATATCTGCAATACGCCGATATCGCCTGTCGGCGCATAAAGCAAGGTTCCGCTGTACTGCGGATAAATCCCGGATATGCTGCCAGTGTAATTTTTATTGCTGCCGCCGGTATTCTCCAGTTTCGAAAAATCGCAACTCTCGTACACCTCGTACGACTCCGGAATCGTGACGACATCAATCGCCTCAACCGCGTTCGAAACCGCGTTATCGGGATT
>R11__coassemble_1103_pt1 | contig 15971 bp, 7 predicted proteins | sample R11__metabat2_low_PE_023 | metagenome-assembled genome bin R11
GGAACGACGGCTGCAGCGTCGCGACCGCGCCCTTCTTCTCGATGATCTCCTCGAGGCGGTGGTAGTTGCCGTTCATCCGGCGGCTCTCGGTGATCACATGACGGATCTTCAGATAATCCATCTTGAGATTCGTGTCGATCAATTGCGGCGGCGCCTTGTGGTTCTGGAGGAAATACCGCATGAAATACCAGACGAGCGTCGGGTTCGCAACCGAGGGTACGACCTGACAGTCAACATCCGTGTCAGGCGAGAAGCGGTAGTGGTCGTACCAGTCGTTCATCGTCTGATAGACCTTCTCGACATCGAAGGCGAAGCCGGCGTTCGCGCGGTAGTACTCGAGCATCTCGCGAAGATCCTGCTGCGTGAAGCCGGTCAAGGGCGCGAACATCGGCTCCATCGAGATGTTCGCGCCGATGTTGAAGCCGCTCGTCACGTCGTCCATCGTGAGCGGCGTCACGCCGGTGATGAACATGCGCGTGATCGGCGCGTCGGTGCCGGTCGTCGCCGACTTGAGGACGGTGAAGAACTGCTTGAAGAATCCGTCGCCGTGGCACAGCGCTTCGTAGTTGTCGCGAGAATTGGCGAGAATCGTGTTCGCGAAATTGTCATACTCGTCGATGATGACGTACAACTTGAGCTTCTCCGTCTCGAGTCCGGAGCACAGCGCATTCAGTTTGTCCTGGCAGTTGTGCGCCGCACGAACGGCCTGTGCGCGTTTATCCCCGAGCAAGGTTTCATACTTGTCGACAAACGCCTCCAGCTGCAGGGAGCAGACGAAATTGAAACTCTCCTGGGTTTTGGAAAAATCCTTGTCGACGGCGGAAAAATCGAACTTGAGAATCAAATACTTGTTGCGCTCGTCGGTCGGATTCTTCCCGATCGCGAGTTCACCGAAAAACTCCTCGAACCTGTCCGTGTAATACACATCGTAATAAGCCTGCAGTATCGCGCACAGAAGCGACTTGCCGAACCGCCGCGGTCTGAGGAACATCACATAGTTAGCGGTCTCCTCGAGATCGCGGATAAGCCCCGTGTGGTCGACGAAATACGCCGGCCTCGCCGGATTCCGCATAAGCGCGAAATCCGTCACGCCGTACATCACCTGTTTGATTCTTCCCGCCATGTTCTCCTTAAATCACTTTCGGGAATATTCTATCATCTTTCCCGCCGGCGAACAAGCGGCGATTTCTCTGGAGTTTACCCATTTTTGCCCCGGCCGGATTTGACCAGCCCTGCCGCCGCGCGATTTTTAACTCCGACCAGCGCAGCTCTCACTACCGTTTCGCCGGTTGAAATTGCTTCGCGACAGTCAACCAATTTCCGCTGAATTTTCAGATAAGCCAACATGTCGGAATACGTTGTAAAAAGGCCATTACATAAGTCTCAAGCGCAGTAAAGAAACTATCCGGCCGTTCATGAATTTCATACAGCGGATATCGAATGAATGTCGCGAAGCATGGTACATTCTGCGAAGCGGTAGCGAGAGCTGAGCTGGTCGGAGTTAATCCCGCTCGGCCGGAAACGCCCATTACACTTCTGGAAATGTACTTCGCCCTTATTTTATCGGAGTGAAGTCAACTTTCGCACCGAAAAGATGGGTAAACTCCAGGTGATTTCTCATCAGCCGAAAACCGGAGCGTCACTTTTGCTTCTGAAAATCGCGCGGACAAATGCCGAACATCTTCCGAAACGCGGTTGAAAAGTGCCGCGAGGATGAAAAGCCGTAGCGTTTGGCGAGACGCGCGACCGGCATCTTCCCTCGCCGAAGTTCTTCCCGCGCCTGCTCCAGCCGCTGGGAAAGCAGAAACGCATGGGGAGGCAAACCGGTCGCCGCTTTGAAACTTTCGGTGAACGCCGTCGTGGAAAGTCCCGTCTCCGCCGCCAGTCTTTCGATGGGATAATCGTAGTACGGCTCGCTCTTGAGCCGCTTGATCACCGCCGCCATTTTCGGATCCACCGACGCCGGCCTCTGCGACGGCAGTCCCGGTGCCTCGACCAATGCGAGCAGCATCTCCAGAACCGCGGAACGAAGCTCAAGACAGTATCGAACGCGATCGTCATCGCGACGGCAATACTCCTCCCAAACCCGGTTGAAGGCGAGCTTCACCCGCTCGGAAGCGGGGAAAAGCCGCATGGGGAAATGCGTGAGTTTCCCCGAGAGCCAATTGCTTTCGCGCACGCTCAAACCAAGGATCCGCTCGTTGGGTTTTGGCACCTCAAACAGGAACGAATATGTTTTCAATCCCTTGGGCTTGCCGATAAGACGGTGAGGTTGATCCTGGTTGGAAACGAACACGCGGCCGGGCGTGAACGGATACTCCTGGTCTTCGGTTTCAAATCGAAGATTTCCGTTGAGACAAAGACATATCTCGGTACAGCCGGGATGATAGTGAAGCTCGGCGCCTTCGCGGACCGAATGGAGATTGCAGCGGGCGAAAAGCCGCAGACAATCAATGCCGTACGGTCGCAGATCGAGCCGCACGACTTCGCCGTCCTCGCCGTAAAACACTTTATCTGGTTTTGCCGTTTCCATACTTTGCTCTTGAGAGGTTCTATGCATCATTATTTTTCAAGGACGGGATCTCGGGCGAACGGCGCGGCGTTTACGCCGTGCGCCTTCAGCCACTCGCGATGCTTCCCGGCGCGCTTTCGGAATTCGGCGTAGCGACCGGAAATCGGATTGCCCCCGTGCTTCCAGAGATTGTCGGCAAGCGCGAGACAACGCGGCCAGAGTTTCCATTCCAGTTCTTCCGGACTGCGCGTGAATTCCGACCAGTTCTGCGCGCTCACGCCCGCAACGTTCGACCGGAATTTCTCCGGCAGATCCCAGTCGACGCGCTGCAGCCAGACATCGTGGAACGGATTGTCCTCGGGCTTCCAGGCGATATACTGACAGGGGTCATGCTCAAGCCCCTGGGGAAAATCCCAGTAATAAACCCCGACATCCGCCCGCACCACTTTATACCCTTCCGCCGCGGCGCTCCCCGCCACGATGGCGCTCGGACAGAACACGAGCGCGTCTTTCGGACAGTCCCCCATCGTATACACATCATCCCAGCAGGCTATGCGCCTGCCCTTTGCGCGCAGGCGATCGGCATAGCGCCGCGTCACCCACTTCTGCAGCTCCTGCCATTCCTTCATGCCGTGATCTTTCATGAACTTCTGGCAGCGCGGACATTCATTCCAGTTTTTCGGATTCACCTCGTCGCCCGCGATGTGGATGTACTCGTCGTCGAAAAGTTCCGCCGTCCAGTCGAACGCCTGATCGTACCACGCGATCGCGTCCGGATTGCCCACGCAGATCTCCATGCCGGGCGGAGTCGGTCTGCCGTCTTTATCCAGACAGGCAAAATCGGGATGAGCGCGAATGACGCCGGTGGCGTGACCGGGAACTTCCAGCACCGGGATCACCCGAATCGAGCGCGCCCTCGCCGCGGCAAGCACTTCCTTCACCTCCGCGACCGTGTATGAGAACGGACCGTAATCCGGACCCGTCTCCTTCAGATTGCGTCCCTTAGCCCCCTGCTCCACGTTCGGATCGGGATCCCACTCGGTTTTCGATTTTGCATCCAGCACCGGCGAAAACGGTCTGGTCGCACCTTTCGTCGCCATCAACGGATCGAACGGGAACGGCTCGCGAAAGCCGCAGTCATCGTTCAAATGCCAGACGAGCACGTTGAGTTTGTACCGTCCCATCAAATCAAGCAGTTTGAGAATCGTCGCTTTGCCGAAGAAATGCCGCGATTCATCAATATGAACGCCGCGGAAGCCGCAGTGCGGCCAGTCCTTGATCTCCACGCACGGATACCCCTCGTCGGTTTTAAGCTGTTCGAGCGTTTTGAGGGCGTAGAACCTGCCCGCCTCGTCGCCATGGACGACTTTCACACCTTCCGTGGTTACGGTAAGCGCGTAGGATTCCTTCTTCATCGCGGCATCGAAGACGAATTCAATCTTGTCGCCCGCCGAGACTCCGCCCAGCTCCCGGTATTCCTGCGGCGTGGGAATGATGTTGTGCGCGAACGCGGCGCCGGCAGCACCCGTCATCACCATCGACAGTATCCTGGCTCGTAATTTCATTGCATTTCTCCCGTGTGTCAACTCTTCCCTGCCGTGTCACTTGACCTTCAGATAACCCGAAGCCGGCAGCTCCACTGCGATTATGCCCTTCGGCAAAGACCGATTCTCCTGCCGGGTGCCGAAGGTGTCGTAGATTTCGGCCTCGGCCGACCGCGGCAGTCTGAGCAGCATCTTCCCGGTTCCGGTTCCGTCGATCAGGACGGTTTCACGATCAAGCGCGCCGGCGTCCACGAGACAACTCGGCAGATACGCGGCAATTATCCGGCAGCTCTCGCTCGTGCCGGTCAAAGTCGCATAGCCGGCCTGGGGCGCGGACGCCTCAAGATTCCCCTCGAGGAGCGCCCCGCGGTACTTGCGCTGGAAATCAATCCAATGCCGCGCCATCGCCGGGAACGCCCCCGAAAGATGCTGCAGCCGCATGGAGAGGCGCAATGTCCCGAAGAGCGAACCGATGAAATTGACCGCGGCGCATTCCGGGGACTCGTAGCTCTGCCATTCGATGGGATTGCCCATCACCGCGCGTCCCCCCGCCACCATCCGCGCGTCGACAATCCGGCGTCGGCACTCGGCCGCGTCACCCTGACAGCCCTCGATCAGAATCGCCGACGTCTCGCCGCGGTCAAGAAGCGAGATCCCCAGCAACCGCCGCGCCCGCTCCATTTCATCGGCGATGGCGGTCTCGGATTTTTCCAACGGCCAGGAATAGCAAAGCGAATATCGCGGTTCGTAGTCCGAATCCGGCGGCGCGACGGGTTCTCCACGCCCGGTCCCGCTCCAACGGACGGCATCGACTATCGTTTCGCCCCAGCCAAGATCGCGGTGATCCAGACGCATCTTAACCGAATAACGCTTTCGTTTTTCTCCGCCGTTTCTGAAGAAATCCGCTTTCACGGCAACGCGTGCATTCGGCGATCGAATGCCCACCGAATGCACGATCGGCTCATGAATTTCCGAGAACGCCACCGTCAGCCGGTTGCGGCCGGCAGCGTCCATAAGCTCATAAACCGGCGGAATCTCCCCGCCCGAAACAAAGCCGCCTTCACCTTCCGGCGGAATGCATAGCGAATCGTTCCGGTACCGCCACCAGTAGCGCATGTCGTATTTCGGCACCGCGAACTCAATCGAGAATCGAGGCGGAACGCTCTCGACCGGCGAAGAAAGTTCAATGTCGGCGTATTCCGTGCCTTCCCTGTCGACGCTCCGCTTCATATCGAGCTGCCATAAACCGGGATTTTCGCAGACGAGCTTGAAGTCGGTCATTTCCGCCACCGTCGACGCGGCGATTTCTTCTATGAGCGCGGCATCCGTCCGATACAGTTCAAAGGCGACCGGCTGCGGCTCGCCGGCGGACGCGGTGACCGCCAGCTCGAGTTCCGCCGCCGAAACATCCTCCTTCAGCGTACGGATGCGCTTGATGCCGATGGATTTACCCTTGGCGAGTACGCGGCGTTTCCCCTCCGCCGACACCGCGCGCAGCTCCCAGCCGTCGATCTGCTCTCCCCGGGAGAGATCTTCTTTCATCACAATCACGTTGAACGGCTTCTCCAACCGCACCGAACTCCCGCCCGCGGCAAATATTCCGGCCTGGACGCGATCGGCAAAATAACGCTCCCTGAACGCGGCGAAACCCTTAAGCGCCGCCACGTCTTCGTCGGAGAGCCGTCCCGCCTTGTTCGGAGCAATGCCTAGATTCATCGTGCCGCCGTTGCCGACGGTGCGCAGGTATATCTTCATCAGATACGCCGGCGATTTCGTATAGCCGTCGTGCGCCGCGTCGTAAAACCAGTCCGCCCGCAGGGGAAAATCGCACTCGATCTGCGAAAAATGCTTTCCGTTGAGGTCGCCCATCTTCGGACCGTCCGGCCAGCCGGGAGTTTCCGGCTCGCCCTGGTTCCGGAAGGTCGCCCTCGCGTTCTCATCCATCTCGCCCTTCTCGTTCGCCGGAAAATGAAAGTCGCCCGGCGTGCGATCGAAGAAAACGCAGACGCCGCGCTGGCATTCGCGCACCTTCTCCACCAGTTCGTCAATCCTGTAGTAGCCGTCGGCGATGGAACGCACTTCTCTGGCGCCGCCGTACCATCCGCTGCCGCCGTTGGCGCTGTCGAGCCACAATTCCCAAATATCCCCGTAGGCGCCGCCGCAGACCTCCATCACCTGACGCCAGTAGGTATCGACATATTCCGGCCGACCGTATTCGGCGTCGTGACGATCCCAGGGCGAGACGTAAAAGCCGTGTTTGAGTCCGTACCTGTCGCAGGCGTCCACCATCAGTCTGAGATAGTCCCAGCCGATCCTGTGATCGGTCGTCGTCGTCGGCCACAGGCACATTCCGTCGTGATGCTTGGCGACTATGACCAGCCCTTGGAGTCCGCCGTCGCGGCAGGCACGCACAATCTGTTCGGCGTCGAATTCCGGCGCCTGGACGACAGCCGGGTCCTCATCGCCGGCGCCCCATTGACGCTCGGTGTAGGTGTTGGGTCCCCAGTGCACGAGGCCGAAAACCTCGACCGGATCCTTCAGCCGCTCCGCCAGCTGCGGCGACGGCAGCGGCCGTCCGGGACAGGCAACCGCGGCCATCGACGCTAACAACAATGACAACAAGCTCATGGTTTACTTCTGATACGCTTTGGTCCTGTCCACATCGTTCTCGTGGGTTTTTACAAGTTCGTCATGGAACGGAATTTCTTCATGCTGATAGACGTCGCACGCCTTGTGCCAGGCGATCTTGGCATCGAAGAACGCCTGTCCGGCCTTGTTCTCGGTCTGAATGAAGAACACGCGGCTCTCGCCGGTAACGAGATTCGCCCGCTGATCGGTGCGCATCGCCCCTTCATGTCCGAACCAGTCCCCGTAAAGCCATGAGCCGCAGGTGTAGGGCTGATTCAGCGCCGCGGGAACCTGCAGGACGGAGAAAACCGTGTCGAAGGTCCTGCGGGTTATGATCGTCTTTCCCCTGTATTCGCCGTGATGGGCGAGCATCTGGGAAAAACGGATCATGTCCGCCGCCGTGGAGAAAAGTCCGCCGCCCGGACAGGGCTGAATCTCGCCCTTCTTCGGAAAGTCCAGCTGATGCGAACACGTGTCGGCGGCGGGACGGAACGGTCCGCCTTTGGTGGTATACGCTTTCACCAGCCGCGCGACCTGCTCGTCGTTCGGCGTGAACGTCGTGTCTTTCATGCCGAGCGGATCCAGCACGCGGCGCTTCAGATATGAGTAATATTCCTCGCCGGTCGCGATCTCGATGACGGACCCCGCGACGACGAACCGCGTCGTTCCCTACCGGCACGTCACGACGGGTTCGGCCACCAGCGGCTGCGCGGCATACCACCTCGCCTGCTCGCGAAGCGACGTCGTGATATCGAGGATGGGCAGCTCCTTGCGCAATCCGTCCGTATGCGAGGTGACGTCGCGCACCGTCACCTCGCGTTTCGGCTTGCGTCCGTCCGCGAAGCGCAGATCGGCGTATTCCGGCAGGAACTTCGAAACCGGATCGTCCAGCGAGAGAACGCCGTCATCGATCGCGCACATCATCGCCGCGCCGCAGAAGGTCTTGGACATCGAGAAGACCGCGAAGAGCGTGTCTGGCTTCATCGGCACCTTGTTCTCGGCGTCGGCATAACCGAAAAGATCCCAGGTCTCTTCGTAATTCCTGTCGGAGAGAACGCTGATGACCCCCGCGATTTCGCCGCGATCGACGAAGGGACCGAGCGCGCCGCGCACTTCGGCTGAAGATCTGCTTTGTCCGATCATCAACGGCGCGGGCACGTTCGTCGGCCAGCCGACGCCGTACTCGAGATCGTAAACCTTGATCCTGGCGTCGGCAAGGCCTCCGTTCGGGAAAAACGCGGCGTGCGCCTTGCCGTTGCAGGGTCCGTTCGGAATGTTGCACCGCCGCGGGAACGGACGGGAACCGTCCACCGAGCCAAAGACGCAGCCGTGCCAGATGATCTGGGTGATGACCCGGGTGCCGACATCCACTTTCCGGCCGTCGCAGGCCACTGCTCCGCTCGACTGGGTCGAAAGCAAGCCGCCGATCATGAAGCTCCAGAAATCCCCCGCCCCGTGGAAACCGGCCGCGAACGGAAACACCGTGCCGTTCCTGCCGTCCCAGTCAAGTTTGTAACGGAAGAAATGCACCGTCTGATCGTCGCACGGATGCTTCGCGGCATACTCCTTGCCGATGCGCTTGACCGTGCCGGTGGTCGCCGTGTCGTGGCCCAGCACGCATTCCGGCTGCAGAGTCGGATCTTTCAACGCGATGCCGCGGGGAAAATCGTCGTCGGTGAGCGCTCTCGCGAAAATCTTTCCGTCAAGCGAATAGTAAATTTTCCGGCCGTCCGGCGAGAAACAGCCGTCCTCTCCCCTGCAGAGCCGCTTCACCTCCCAGCTTGAAATATCCTGCAGATAAACGGACCACCCCTCGTCGTCCATAGCAAAGCCGGTGAAGACGAGATACTTCGAGTCTGGCGACCAGTTCGGCGCATAGGCGCTTATCCTGCCCGGCGTCACCGAGCACTGCCGCGCGGTATCGTCGATATCCGCGATCTTGATTCCCCACTGCGAACCGGAGCGGGACATTTCCGCGTAGGCAAGGTACCTCCCGTCGGGAGAAACTACCGGCTGGGAAAGTCCGCAGTCAATGGTCAGATACGGGCGCACTTCCTCCCACCGGTCGTTCGGCTCGAGCGCACTCGTCTTAGCGATACCGTGAAAGTACACGCCGCCGTCCTTCGACTGACGGATGAAATAGATGGTCTTGCCGTCTGGCGAAAACGACGGGGAATAGTTGCGGGAAAGGCCCATCATGAAATCGCTGCAGCCGGCGCCTTTTTTCCACATCCGAAGCCGATAGCCGCCGTCGCGCGCGTTGATATGCCTTTCGAAGCGCTCGTAGGCGGTGTTGGTGATATTCGCGTAGGAGAAGATGAGTTCCCCGTCCGGTCCCCAGGCGGGATGACACGCCTTCTCGTTTCTGGTCGCCGCACTCTCGCCGCGCACGATCCACTCGATCTCGCCGTTTTCGAGGTCCAGCACCCCGAGATGATTGTTGAGTCCTTCCCAGCGGGTGAACGCCAGATGCCTGCCGTCCTTCGAAATCGCCGGGCACTCCCCTTCGACCAGAGGCGCCTCGGAGTCGTCCGCCTGAACCGAGATCGCACCCGAGAGCAGAAGTCCCGCCGTCAATATCTTCGCCGTCACCATTTTTTCAACTCCTCGCAGACGTCCTTTTCACCGTAGGCGGGACAGTCTACGCACTCGTAGACCGCGCCTTCGTACTTCAGTTCGGTCAGGATTTTCATCATGTTCCTTACGGACTCCACGTTCGAACATTTCGCATCTTTGGCGTATTCCCGATACGACGCCTGCCGGGCGCCGTAATCGTCCACGCCGAAGTAGCACTTTTTGCCGCAGGCATTGTCTTTGACGTAGTTAAGGACGGTTCTGAGATGTCCCCACACGTCCGCCGTGTCGCGCGGCACATCCATCACCCACACGCCGTCGATCACGTCCTCCTTGCAGAGCTGTTTATAGTCGATCGCGAAAAGCTGCTGCATGCAGATGTTGTTGATGTCGATGTTGAGTCTGCCCTGGGGAATCTTCTTGAAGTCGACCGCACAATCGCCCTGGTTGGAACAGCAAAGGCCGATGATGAAATCGACGCCGGCGGCGCGGCACTTCCGTCCGTATTTCCGAAGATAATTCATGACCGGACCCGAGACGATCTCCGTCCAGCGCGGATCGGACCAGTGCGGCAGCGGTTCGCCCGGGTGCCGCCTGTTCCATTCTTCGATGTTGGGCTTCACGTATTCCTTGTTCGTCGACCACGATCCGCAGCGCCAGATATCCAGAAAAATCTTCTGGGGCTTCAAGGCGATATGTTCGTCGGCGAAGCGCAGCTTGTGCGCCATCACCTCGGGATACGCCAGCGAACAGTGTCCCGCATACGGCACGCCGTTCTTCTGACAGTGCCAGTATTGCGGATGGCGAATGGTCCACAGCGACTGGGACGAATTGGAGGTGTGGTTCTCCTCGAAAGTCTGGTGAATGCCGTAAGTGAGTCCCCGCTGCGCACAGTTCTCGAAGACGAAATCGAAGACGTCGAAGTCGAGATTGTCGAGCCGAAGCGCCCAGTACGAGCCGAAAATCGGCATGGTGCGGCGCTTGTCGATCACGTACTCGCTCGTGATCGGCGTCAGCTCCTCCTTCGACGGATAACGCATCCAGCCGCCGCCGCCCTTGTCGCGCCAGAGAATGCCGGTCGAGCCGGGACGATTGCAGTCCTCGATCAGCTTGACGGTTCCCGCCTTCGTCTCGACATCGGTCCAGTAGGCCATGTCAAGCGAGTCCATCAGCGCAAGCTTCTCCAGCCCCGCCGCCGCTATGAGTGCAGAAAGCATCACCATTTTTTCAGTTCCTCGCAGACTTCTTTTTCGGTATAACAATGTGGATCGAGACACTCGTAAACCGCGCCGGCGTATTTAAGATCGGTCAGTATCGTCATCATCTGCCGAACCGCCTCGGCGTTGGTGCAATTCGCGTCCCTGGCGTAAGCCGTAAACGACTCGCCGCGAATATTGTACTGATCGACCCCGAAGTAGCACTTTTTGCCCGAGGCGTTGTCCTTCACGTATTTCAGCACTTCCTTAAGGTGTCCCCACACGTCTTTCTGATCCCGCGGCACATCCATCACCCACACGCCGTCGATCGCGCCTTCCCTGCAGAGCTGCTTGTAGTCGAGCGCATAAAGTTGCTTGAGGCAGATGCCGTTTACATCGATATTGAGTTTGCCATCGGGAATCTTCGCAAAGTCGACATGGCTGGCGCCCTGATTGGAACACGGCATTCCCAGGATGAGCTCCACCCCCGCCTCGTGACACTTCCGTCCGTATTCGCGGATGTAGTGCATCATCGGTCCCGCGACGATCTCCGTCCAGCGCGGATCGTCCCATTCCGGCAGTTTCTCGCCCGGATAACGCCGGTTCCATTCTTCGATGTTGGGCTTCACGTATTCTCTGCTCGGGGCCCACGAGCCGCAGCGCCAGATATCGAAAAAGATCTTCTGCGGCTTCATCGCGATATGCTCGTCGGCGAAGCTGAGCTTGTGCGCCATCACCTCCGGATACGCGAGCGAGCAGTGTCCCGCGTAGGGCACACCGTTCCTCGCGCAATGCCAGTACTCGGGATGACGCAACGTCCACATCGACTGAGTTGCATTGGAGGTGTGATTCTCCTCGAAGGTCTGATGAATGCCGTAGGTGAGTCCACGCCTGGCGCAGTCCTTGAAGACGAAATCAAAGACGTCGAAATCAAGATTATCCAGCCGAAGCGCCCAATGCACTCCGAAAGTCGGTGTTGTACGGCGTTTGTCGATCACCGCTTCGCCGGCAATCGGTGTTAGTTCTTCCCTGGAAGGATAACGCGGCGCACCTCCGGTTTTATCGCGCCAGAGAATACCGTTCGAACCCGGCCGCAGACAATTTTCGATCGCCCAGACCGTCCCCTCCTTCGTTTCGACGTCGCAACGACTGGCCAGGTCGAGGGAATCCATCAGCGCGAGTTTCTCCAAACCCGCCGCAGCAAACAGCGCCATCAACAACATTTGATTCCTCCTTATTCAAATCTTGCCGGGGCGGCGACGTTGTTCGGCCAGCCGAGGCCGATTTCAAAGTTTCTGAGCGGCCACTGACCGATCCTGACGGTGTTCTCGCCGTCGAACGGATCGAGTCCCCGGCCGACACGGTGCATCATCGGCACCGCGCCGTCCACGGACATGTAAATCGTCCCGTCACTGCCGCGGATGCCGGTGAGCGTATGCCTGCCCGGCGAGAGCTTCTTGCCGTCATTGGTCATGAATGCCCGTTTGGAGTAATCGCGCGACAGCATCGAGGGCGAACCGGCCAGCATGAACAACTGCAGAACCCCGCCGCCTTCGCCGACGGAACTCGCGACGAGCGGCCTACCGCCCGGATCGTCCGCCCAGTCGATCTCGCACCGGATGAACGCCGTCGGCTCTCCCGTGGCGAACTCGGGGATCTTCATCACCGTGTCCGCCGCGATTTCACCGCGATGAAACACCACCCGCTCCTCGTCCCGGCAGAGCTGTTTCGTTGAAACCGCCGCGGCCGGACGCGACTCCTCCTTCGCGTCACTCTCGCCGTCCTTGAGCGCCCTCCGGTAAATCTTCGCGTCCCTGGAATAGTAGATCCATTTTCCGTCGGCCGACACGCACGCGTCTTCACCGACGGCAAGTTTCTCGATCGCGCCGCTCTTCAGATCGACGATATAAACGCTCCATCCTTCGTCGCCTTCCTGGTAGCCGGTGAAGACAAGGCGCCGCGAATCGGGACACCAGCTCGGCGAATACGCGCTCATCCAGCCCGGCACCGGCGCAAACGCCTGATCGGTGTGGTCGCGCTTCGCGACCTTGAGTCCCCAGATGGAAGGACCGGTATCCTGAACTTCCGCCCACGCCGCCCATTTGCCGTCCGGCGAAATGACCGGCGAGCACATGCCGGAATCGTGGCTGGTGGTCGAGCGGAGAAACTGCCGCGCATTGCCACCGTCCGCATCCATCTCGATAATGCCGAGAAAATCCCTGCTCTGGCGTCCGCAGTAAATCTTTTTGCCGTCCGGCGAATAGGAAGGCGTGAAGTTGCGCTCGAGTCCGCTCGAGAGATCGGTCATCGCACCATCCTTCCACACCCGAAGCCGATAGCCGCCGTCGCGTTCGTTGATATGCCGCTCGAAGCGCTCGTAGGCGGTGTTGGTGATGTTCGCGTAGGAGAAGATGAGTTCACCTGCCGGTCCCCAGGCGGGATGACACGCCTTCTCGTTTCTGGTCGCCGCACTCTCGCCGCGCACGATCCACTCGATCTCGCCGTTTTCGAGGTCCAGCACCCCGAGATGATTGTTGAGTCCTTCCCAGCGGGTGAACGCCAGACGCCTGCCGTCCTTCGAGATCGCCGGCGCCTCGCCTTCGATAACGGATTCGCCGCCGGCCTGGCATTCGCGGAAAGTCACGGTCACCCTGGTAATGCGGGGTGAGCGCAGCGACAGGGTTGCGCCGAGTTCCAGGCGGTACTGCAGGTGATCGCCTTTCCTGAGTTTGAAGCCGCGCGCCTCGCTCCATTCGGCGGAACGGAAGCCATCTCCCGCGGCATTGCACTTTCTCACCATCGCCTTCACCCAGGTCTTTGGCGGAATTTCTCCCTCGATCTTCACGTCATCGATTTCGCAGTCCTCGGCAACCGGCTTCACCTCGCTGTAGTAATACTCTTCCGGACCGCGCGTGAGCTGGTTGCCCGGCTCGACCGTGCTCATGCCGTGCGGACCGCAGGTCGGCAGCAGCGTCTGCTGCCGCGGCGAATCGGAAAAGCCGTCCGGACCGTTCCACCACACCACCGAATCCCCCACATGATCGCCGTAGGGCTTGTGGTTGGCGACCGCAAGGTCAATGTATCCATCCCCGTTGAAATCGCCCGGCACCACTCCGCTTACCGCGTGGGTCACGAACTCCTGCCGGTCGAACTCGTGAAACTGGCCGTTGCGATTCCAGTACAGAAACGAGTTGACGTCCCGATCCCGCTCGCCCTGGTAGGAACCGACGAAGAAATCAAGCCAGCCGTCGTTGTTGAAGTCGGCGATCGCGATCGAGTCGCACGCGTCGCCGCGCATGATCGCCTTGTTGCTCTCGGAGAATCTGCCGTGATCGTTCCAGTAGATGTGGGTGAAGGAATGGTGCGGCATGCAATGCGGCGAGAGGCCGTTCCGCGGCGTGATGGTATGGCCGCCGAGCAGCAGTTCCGGCCAGCCGTCGTTGTTGAGATCTGCCACGCGGGCGCAGGGGCAGCGGTAGCCGCCGACCTTGTAGGAGTTCTCGAGCGAATAGCCCTCGGATCCGCCGCGGAGGACCAGCGAATACGGACGGTACATGCTCGGCACCACGATGTCGAGATAGCCGTCGAGATCGAGATCGGCCGCGATCGGCCAGCGCAGATCGCCGGCGTCCTCGCGCTTGAGGGGCTTCACCGCGTCGAGAATGCCCTGCGAATTGGAGACGTTCGAGGTCTTGGGTCCGGCCTTGGGCGGCTCGTAGATGACAACGTCCTTCACCGCCTTGAAGCCGTCCTTTCCTCCCTTGAAGAACCTGAGCGCGTTCCAGTGGTCGCAGACCGAGCAGATGTCGATGTAACCGTCGCGGTCGAAGTCCGCGGCGATCGAGCCCCACGCGACGTCGGTCCGGAGAAGTTTCGAGCGTTCCGGCTCGAAGCCGTTCGGACCGAAATAATGGATGTTGTTGCCGGGGTCTTTATCGAGCGAGTTTTCGGAATTGTTGCTGACCAAAAGTTCCGCCCAGCCGTCGTCGTCGAGGTCTGCGAGCAGTCCGTCGACCGCGCACCAGCTCGGCACCGGCGTCATGTCGTCGCGGTCGAACTTTCCGCCTTCGCGTCCCCAGTAGATGTAGGTGTAGTTGTAGCCGTCCGAACGCCGTCCGTAATGATTGACCGTGAAAAGCCGCGCCTCGCCGTCCGCGCCGCGGAAGAGGAAAATGCGCCGCGTGTCCTCGCCGGTGTAGCGTTTGGGCTCGGGATCGAACTCGCCGTTCTTGAAGGCGAAAACGAGCTGGTCGTTGGTGTACATTCCGTCGGCGGAGGCCTGACCGAACGCGACGAGATTGTCGAGCGCCGCGGTCGCGCAGGCGGTGCGGGTGCGAACGGCGATGCGGTTCTTTTCGAGATATCCCTCTTTCGCGCCCATCCAGATATATGAGAGCTGCCCGCGCTTGTCCGCCGGGTCCACCACCTGACTTGCAATCGCGAAATCGGTGACGCCGTCCGAATTGAAGTCGCCCGCCGAGATCGAAAGCCCCATCATCACCTCAAGCTCCAGAACGCGCCTGATGCGGCGCTTATCCGTCGCCGGTGTCGTTTCATCGCCGCCCGCCGAATAGAGAATGTACTTCTTGCCGGTCGAGAGCGCGAAGCAGTTTCTGCCGCCGAATTTCACCGTTTCGAGAAGTCGCGGCGCGACGAATTTCTTTTCCAGTTCCGACTGCACTCCTTCCGCTTCCTTCGCGCTCAGTTTTTCCGATTCCTGCACGTCGTCGAAGTCGGTGAAGTTCTCTTCGCAAAGTCCGCTCCATCCTTCCGCGCCGCCCCAGTAGATGCGGGTCTTCGTGGAATTTTCCTCGCGGCAGAGAAGATCGTCGTATCCGTCGCCGTCGATGTCGGCGGCGGAGAGAAGATCGCACTTGAAGCTGATCGTCGCCCACTTCTCCCAGTCGAAGCCGAGTTCCTCCCATTTGAAAATGCGGATTTCCTTGTAGAGCGGAATCGTGAAGGCGTAAAGGTGCACCTTCGCCCCGGTAAAGCGTCCGTGAGTGCAGTCGACGGACCACGGCGTCTGAACGCGCACGCGGCGGTTTTCGCTGTAGCGAGCGTCCTTGCCGCCGAAATAGACTTCCGACGCGGCGAAGGGAACGACCATGTCGTAATATCCGCCGACAATTACGTCCTCGGTTCCGTCTCCGTCCACGTCCCACACCATCCCCGAGCGCGCGCCGAAGCCGTGCACGCCGTCCCGCTCGCCGGTCTTGAGGTTGTAGATGTAGCTGTCGGGGGACTCATGGTGGTTCTGGCAGTTCGCGTAAACGAGATCAAGATATCCGTTGTGATCGAGATCGAACTGATGGATGCGCTGGAGAACGCCCGCCTTCGACACGTAAATGTTCTGCCCGGCATTCCCGAAAGTGCCGTGCCGGAAGGCCTCGAAGCCCTCGGTCGTCCAGGGCTTAAGACCGCCCGCCGTCGCCGGGCGCCGGAGCGCGCCCGCCGCCGGGCTAAACGCGGAAGGCAAAACGGTGATTTTTTTATAGGTGTGAGGCGGCGAAAATT
>R11__coassemble_1108_pt1 | contig 15920 bp, 12 predicted proteins | sample R11__metabat2_low_PE_023 | metagenome-assembled genome bin R11
TCCGGCTCCGGCTCCGATAGCGGCTCCGGTTCCGGCAGCGGTTCCGGCACTACGCCTACGCCTACGCCTACACCTACGCCTGATCCCGATCCGGAGCCGGTGGATGACACGATGCATCTTTACACCAATCAGCTCGAGACGGTGTTCTCCGGCGCGGCCACCTATTACGGCTGGACCCGTGACGCGAACGGGGCGATCTCGGGAACGCTGACCATTACCGCCGGCACCGCCAATCGCAAGACCGGAGTCTCGAAACTCACGGTCGCCTATATTCCCTTTGGCGGCAAGAAAAGGACGATCAAACTCCTTGCCTCGGAGATGCCGGTCGTGGGGGGCAATCCGGAAGTGGCCTTGACCGGACTCGGCACCATTCAGCTCGGCGGCAAGTCGATCGCCGCTCTCGACTTCGAGCTTGAGGCCGGCGCCAATCTCGCCAAGTCGAAGGTCAAGGCGGAAAAGACCGCCTATAACGCGGCGCTGGCGCAGAAGGTCGGGGTCTGGACGTTCGCGCTCGGCACGTCGTCGGGATATGCCGGCTTCTCGATGACCGTCACCAAGGCGGGCAAGGGCACGCTCAAGGGCACGCTCCCCGACGGCACTGCGGTTTCGGTTTCGGCGCAGGGCGTCATGGGCGACAGCGGGCTCGCCATCCCGATCATGTATTCGAAGAAGGCGGCGCTCGGACTCGTCTTCTGGGTGATGAACGACGGCACCGTCGGCCTGAGCGACGTGACCGACGTCAAGCTGGCGGATGGCACGGTGCTCCCGCTCGGCGAGGTCATCGCCCCCAGCGCCAATCACGCTCTGGCCGCGGGCTCGCATACGCTTTACTTCGATACCCTGTCGCAGGCGTTCGAGGTGTCGGGCACGAAGTGGACCTTCCCGAAGTATCAGAAGAAGCTCGGCGACGCGAATCCGAATCCGTATAACGCGAAAATGACTTTCACCGCCAAGACCGGCGTGGCGAAGGGATATTTCACGGTCGTCGACGCGACTACCAACAAGTCCGTCAAGTACACGATCAACGGCGTCGTGAGCGGCGGCAGATTCTACGGCATTGCCACGGTGAAGAAATACCTGCCGGTGACGGTCACGACGGAATAACAGCATAGCTTTGCTTTATCGATTGGAAAATGATATAATTACTTTGACGAAGATTTATCAAAGCAGGGCGAAATATGAAAATGAAATACCTCGCGGCAGTTTCGGCGTTTATGATGGCCATAAGCGCCAAGGCGGATATACGCCTCGATTTGAGTGCTCCAGGAGATTGGGGCACCAACTATGTTGCTAAGGCTTTTACCAATCAGAGCGGAGTGGTAAAGCTCAAACAGGATTTGAGCATTACCAACAAGGTGACGATCACTGGCGGCGGGCGAGCGGTTGCGATGAGCACTAAAGATCTTCGGTTGACAATTGCCACCGGTGGTGAACTCATTGTCGACAACGTAGTTTTCAGTAATGCGACGCAAACCTCTAAAAGTCTTTTCCTTGTTAACGGCGGCAGCTTGATTTTTACTAACGGTACGAGCTTAGCCTCGTGCAAGAACCAAGTAACCGGTGATGCAGCCAAGGGCTCGCTCGTCTATTTGTACTCCGGTTCATTGTGCCTGGCGGGAACGAGTTTCGATAATTGCACGAACTGGTATCCTTATGCCCGTGAGGTGTATGTTGCGAGTACAGATGCGGTTCTTGAATTGGGCGGCGCGGTCAGAGCGACGGTGAGGTATCCGTCGGTTGATTATGCCGCCGCGATCAAATCTTCGATGAAAGGCGGATCGGTTGCGATTTCGTATGGCAGCACCAATGTCGTCGATCAGATCTTCGCGACCGCCACTGGCTTGACTTCGAGTGCTCGCAGCGAATCGGTCGCGGCCTTTACCTGTTCCACCGAGTCTTCGGTTGTCGCTAAAGTCAACACGAGTGGCAACTTCGTCTGGCAGGCGAAGCCGGTTGAAGAGCAGACGCCCGAAGGTAAGCTCGAGAGCGAAACCAATGCCGTTGTGCGGGTGAGCGGCTCGTCAACGACATATTGGGACTCGCTCGAGCATGCGCTCGCCGATTTGTCTGAAGACAATGTGACGGTGACACTGCTGAAGCCGTCCGTCTTCACTTCCGAAATCGTGATCACCAATACCATGAAGCTGTGCGCCTCCGCCTCCGCTAATACGCTTACGCGAGGAACCGGTGCGCGCATTTCGGTCACCGGTGGTGAACTTACAATCGGCAACCTTGAAATCATCGGGCGGACCAGTGACACCGCCGTGAACCATGAACTGATATTGGTTGACGGTGCATCTTTGGTGCTCGATGACGGGGCTTATATCCATGGCGTGAGGGGCAGCGGCGAACGTTCGGCCGGCGCGGTCGAGGTTTGCAACCAAGGCACCTTCACCATGAAGAGCGGGGCGAAAATCTGCGACTGCAGCAATTCGTTCGTGCAACCGTCGGATGGCACCGGCGTCGGCGGCGCGGTGATGGTTGACAGCGGCAAGGCGGTGTTCACCGGTGGAGAAATTTCCGGCTGCTCGGCCTACAAGGCCGGCGGCGTCTTCATCGGCAATGAAGCAATGGTCGAGATTTCAGGGGACGTCGTGATTTCCAATAACGTCACGCTCGCAGGGGCGGATGACAACCTTTATGTCGCCGATCTCGAGAATTTGTCGTTGACCGGCAAGTTGACCGGATGGGTCGGCTTTACCGAGGGCGTGATCGCCGATACCAATGTCTTCGGAAACGTTTCCTCTGCGTACGCCGCCTCGGCGAGCGATGATGAGCTCGTGCTCTCGGCGCGGCAATTCCGTCATGACACCAACGGGGATTACGGCTTTATCGCGCAGAATGCGACGAATGCTGCTGATCGGATACTGGTGTGGAGCATGGCGCTCGATCCGACCGACGGAACATACAGCGACAGCGGCAACGAGTATATCGCGGTGACATCGACCGCGGCCGATCCTCTGGTGGTCGACATCCCGACCTTGGCCACCAACGCGCTTGAGTATACCGGCGAAAGCCTCTCGCCGACGATCATTGGTGCGAGCGCAGGTTTTATAGTCGGTGGCGATGTATCTGCGACTGAAATCAGCACTAATACCATAACTTTCACCAGCGCTTATGGATGGGTGTGGAGTGACGGAACCACCGGTGAGAAGTCAAGCGTTTGGTATATAGTTGCCGCTCAGGAGCCTGATCCCGACCCCGACCCGGAACCTGACCCCGAGCCGGAAGAGGAGCTCGCCAAGGTGCTGCCGGTTGCGTTCACCGCGATTGTCGAGGCGGATGGTACATGGACCCTGACCGCGGCGCCTGGCGTTGTCAAGTGCCGCTACTATCTCGTCGGCTCCGACGACCTCAAGACCTGGACCACCAACTCGCTCTATGCCCCGCTCGTCTTGAGCGAAAGCGATGTCGACGCGGTCTCGAACTTCACCTTCTCGGTCGAGAGCGACGCGGTCAAACGCTTCTGGAAGATCGAAGGCGCGGACGAAAACTGAAATTTCGGCCTTGATTTTATCCGCCTGTAGGCGTATAATATACGCGTGCAGGAGATAAGGTGATGAGGACATTGTATCATGGTTCGATAAATAAAATCGAATGTCCGCAGTTTGGTTTCGGTAAACGGAACAATGACTACGGGCTCGGTTTTTATTGCACCGAGATACCTGACCTTGCGAAGGAGTGGGCGGTCGGCAAAGATCATGACGGTTGGGCGAATGAGTACCGCATTGAAGATTCCGGTCTTACGATTCTGAATCTTCACTCGCGAAAGTACACCATTTTGCATTGGCTGGCGATTTTGCTTGAGAACCGGCAATTCGAGACCGAGTATGGGCTTGCGAGCGAAGCGAAGGAATACCTGGTAGAGAATTTTTCGACACCGTACCGAGGGGCTGATGTGATCATCGGCTATCGTGCGGATGACAGCTACTTTTCATTTGCGCAGGATTTCCTCTCCGGCGCGATTTCGTATACGCAGCTCTCCGCGGCGATGCGTCTCGGCAGGCTTGGCGATCAATATGTGCTCAAGAGCCGTGCCGCTTTCGCCGCCGTGAAGTTTGTCAGGGCGGTACCGGCGTTGAGAGCGGAATATCTTCGGAGTAAAGAAGTTCGTGATCGGCTTGCCCGCGGCGAATATTTCAACACTCTGCGCAAGCGACGCATTCCGGGTGATCTGCGGATCGATCGGATAATCGATGAGGGAGTCAAAGCCGATGATCCGCGCTTACGATAAAAGCTATTTGCTGCCGGCGAAAAAAGCACTCGGAAGGATGCTTGATTTCGCCTGCCATGAACTCGGGTTTGCCGTCGATGAATTCTGGGATTGTTTTCTCAGGTCTGGTGTTGCGGATGCATTCGGCGGCGGGGAGTCGCGGCTGTTGGTCGGGATGAGTGGCGTGGAACTTGCCTACGAGGTGCTGGAACGGTCTGGGGTGCGATTCCGTCGGGTGAAGAATCCGGTCTGCGCGGCGGAGAAGTCGCCTGAGTACTGGGCGGGTTGGGCGCTTGCGCATTATCAGTGGGAACGCGCCTTTACATTTGCGGAGATCGACAACTTCATCGGCATCGATGACATTGTCGCGATGTATCATCCGTATCACGAGATGGATGTATCGCATTTCATTGATGAGCTTGACCGGCTTTATCGTCTGCGCTTTCCGGAGACCAATCTGGCCAGGGCGCGGAGAAGAGCGGGGATTAGTCAGGGTGAGCTCGCGGAACTTTCCGGGGTCTCCGTACGAACGATACAGGAATTCGAACAACGGCGCAAGAGCATCAACAAGGCGCAACTTGAAACCGTCTATTCGCTCTCCAGCGCGCTCCTCTGTTCAATCGAATCGCTTGTCGAGCGGGTCTGACTCAAACCGCCTTGCCAGTCTTGCCATGACGAGTGCGGAAATGATATAATAAAGTGTTCATATGAATCGGCATAAAGGGATTCGTCATGAAATTGAAATCAATTGCTTTTTTCTCAGCGGTCATGTTCGTCGCCGCGGTCAAGGCCGCGGTTGTGATATAATACCCGTCATGAAACCGATACCGAAAGACACAGGCAGCTTTTTGAATGTAAGAACCGGCGGCATGCTGTATGTCGACAAGACGGCGTACCTTCATCGGCTGATTGCGTCCTGCGACAAGTGCTATTTCATTTCCCGCCCGCGTCGTTTCGGCAAGTCGATCATGATCACGACCTTGAAGGAGATCTTCAACGGAAGAAAAGACCTGTTCGAAGACCTCGCGATCGCGAAGACCGATTACGACTGGAGGAAGCATCCGGTCCTGCACTTCAACTTCGGGTTCTGCGCCGAGAAGTCGGGCTGCGAAGATTTCGAACGCTCGTTCGCCGCCCACGTGCGGAGCGTTCTCGGCGAGGTCGGCTGCGGATACGACGAAACGCTTTCGCCGGGAATGAACTTCGGTCAGGCGATAGACTCCCTCGCGGCGAAAGCAATGAAGGCGGCGGAGGAAGAGGTGAAAGTCGCGGGCGGCGATGCACGGACGGTTCGTCCGGTTCTCCCGGTCATCCTGGTCGACGAGTACGACGACCCGGTAGCGAAGGTGCTCGACCGCATTGAAGACGCGGAGAAGGTGCGCAACCGCATGGCGTCGTTCTTCGGCCAGCTCAAGGACCGCACCGAAAAGTTCCGATTCCTGATGATCACCGGCGTCTCGAAGTTCACCAAGATGTCGATCTTTTCGACGCTCTCGAATCTGATCGACCTCTCGTTCGACGACGATTACGCGTCGATGCTGGGCTACTCCGAGGCGGAACTCGAGTAGTACTTCGACGACCGTATGCACCTTCAGGCCGAGAAGATGGGACTCGGCTACGATGCGTACCGCGCGGAATTGCGGAGAGCCTACAACGGCTACCGGTTCTGGAAGCGTCGGGGGGAGAAGGTGTACAATCCGGTTTCCATCAATCTGAATCTCGCGAAGTGTTCCGACGTATTCGAGTATTACTGGACCCAGACGGGGCGCGCCTCGTCGCTCATGAACCTCATCAAGCGCGGCGACATGCTCGCAATCGATCCGGAGTGCATCAGGGCCGTTCCGGAGCGCGCGTTCGACGTTTCCGATCTGAGGAACTTGAAGCCGATCGGGATGCTGTACCAGACCGGATATCTCACGATCAAGAACTACATTCCCGCCCGGATCGGCGGCGGCATCTACGAACTCTGCGTTCCCGATGAAGAGGTGCGAACCGATCTTTCGCTTATTTTCGCCGCGCTCCATGCCGACAAAGACGTCGGGTGGGCGGCACAGACGGGGACGGATCTGCTGACCGGCGATTTCAAGTCGTTCTTCCTCGCGCTCAAGTCGCTCTATGCCGGCGTCGCCTACGGTTCGACCGAAGAGCGCGTGCACGAGGCGTCGTTCGTGCGCAACCTGCAGTTCCTCCTCGCCGGGCAAGGCTTCCGCATGACGCCCGAGCGCACCGTCGCCGACGGCAGAATCGATCTCGTTGCCGACCATCCCTGCGGCACTTACATCTTCGAACTCAAGGTCGACAAACCCACCGCGATCGCGATGTCGCAGGCCGAGGCGAAGGCGTACGCCGAGCCGTATCTTGCTCCCGGCAAGCCGGTCTGGCTCGTCGGCCTCGCCTTCGAACGCGGCACCTGCAAATTTCTTGAAGGCGTGGTGGAAGAGGTGAAGAGGTGAAGACAAATAAAAATATGATCAAGGTATTGACAATATTCGCTGTGTTCGCCGCTTCTGTCGCGGGCGCGGCGGAGGGCGTGATCGGCTTCTGGAAGACGGTCGACGACGAAACCAAGGAAGTGAAGAGCATCGTGCGCGTGTACGAGCACGAGGGCAGGGTGTACGGACGCGTGGTGGAGATTTTCAAGAATCCCCAGGCGACCGCCAAGCTGCCGGGCAATCCGCCTATCAAGGGGCTCGACATTCTCTGGAATCTCAAGAAGGAGAACGGTTCGGAGAAGTACGAAGGCGCAAAGGAGCTTGATCCGCAGAAGGGCAAGGTGTACACCGCTCAGATCTGGCGCGACGGCGACAACCTCGTCCTGCGCGGCAGTCTGTTCGGTTTCGGGAGAAAGCAGACGTGGCTCCCGGTGCAGCCGCCGATTGGTCCGCTCCCGAAACTCGTCCCGTCGATTCCGGTCAAGGACTGATCATGAAAGTCGAGATACTTCCTTCGCTTCTGGCGGCGGATTACGCGATCCTGGGTTCGGAGATTCTCCGCGCCGAGGCCGCGGGGGCGGACGCCTTGCACATCGACATAATGGATCCGACCTTCGTCCCCAATATGAGCTTCGGTCCCGACATCGTGAAGCTCTGCCGCCGCGTCGCCCCGAAACTTCGGCGCAACGTGCACCTCATGATGAACCGTCCTGACCGCTACCTCGAAGCCTTCGCCGCAGCGGGTGCACAGGAGCTTCAGCTGCATCTTGAGGCCGACTGCGACCTGCACGTTGAGCTGAGACGGGTGCGCGAATTCGGAATGAAAAACGCGATCGTCATCAATCCCGAAACCCCGGTCGAACGGCTCGCGCCGTATCTCGGCGAAGTTGACGGCGTTCTCGTGATGACCGTGCACCCCGGCTATGGCGGACAGAAATTCATCGTCGATTGCCTCGAGAAACTCACCTGGCTGCGCACCCGTGCCCCCGGCCTCGATCTTATGATCGACGGCGGCGCCAACGCCGAGACGATTCCCGCGGCGTTTCGCGCCGGTGCGAATCAGTTCGTCGCCGGCAGCTACCTCTACCACCAAAGCGATATGAAAGCGACTATTTCATCCATTCGTCTTTCTTGCGTTCGGTGAATCGTCGCCGGCCATCTACTGTTGCCGGGAATCGCTAAGATATCTTATCTACCCGATTTCGGGGATTGGATGCGGGTGACGGAAAGTGATAGCATATCTTGTAAAGAATGAAAGGGAAAGAAATGATCAACCGAAAATCAATCGTCGCAATTCTCTCGGTCACGCTCGCCTTCGCGTCATTCGGCGCGGTCAAGTCGCTTACCCCCGATCCGTGGTCCGAAAAGGGCGCCGACACTTGGCAGCTGAAGCGTCACGCCGACAAGCTTAAGGAGATCGCCGACAAGGGCGGGGCCAAGGTCGTCTTCATCGGCGACTCGATCACCCACTTCTGGGAGACGAACGGCAAGGAGCAGCTCGCCAAATACTTCAGCGAGGGCGATTACCGCGCACTCGATCTTGGGACGAGCGGCGACCGCACTGAGCATGTCCTGTGGCGGCTCGATAACGGCGAACTCGACGGATACGAGGCCAAGGTTGTCGTCTTGATGATCGGCACCAACAATACCGGTCACCGCGATTTCGCGAAGGAGCCGCCGATCGACACGATTCTCGGCGTGAAGGCGGTCATTGGCAAGATCCAAGAAAAACAGCCGAACGCGGCGGTGGTGCTGCTGCCGATCTTTCCGCGCGGGGCGACTGCGGCGGATGACCGTCGGCGGCGCAACGACGTCGTCAACAAGGAGATCGCGAAATATGCGGATGGCAAGACGGTGTTCTGGTGCGACTTCACCGATCAGTTCCTTACCATCGACGGCGATCTTTCGCCCGAGCTCTTCCCCGACCGGCTGCATCCGAACGCGCTCGGCTACGAAATCTGGGCGTCGGCGATCATGCCTTACATCGACTGGGCGCTTTCGGAGGGGAAGCTGCCGCGGCCGATGAACCGCTACGCGGCCCAAGTGCGCACCGGCGCGATGCGTCAGCGCGAGAAGGCGACGATTTATCCCGCGACGCGCCTCAACGAGCAGATGGGGAAGCGTCCGCGCGACTGGTGGGGCGAGCGCCTTCAGGAGAAGCGTACGCAGATTTCGGAATCGAAGGGCGAGATCGACCTCGTCTTTCTCGGCGATTCGATCACCCACTTCTGGGAGACGAACGGCGAAAGCTATCTCAGGAAACTTAGAGAAACCTATTCGGTCCTCGATCTCGGCTATTCGGGCGACAAGGTGGAGAATCTTCTCTGGCGGCTCAAGAACGGCGAACTCGAGGGCTACAAGACGAAGGCGTTCATGCTGATGATCGGCACCAACAACGGACGCGACTCGGCGGAGGATATCGCCGCGGGCATCAAGGCGGTTCTGGATCTCGTCGCCGAGAAACATCCCGAGGCGAAGACATATCTTCTCCCGATCTTTCCGCGCGGCGAGAGGGCGGATGACAAGAACCGCCTGCGCAACAACGAGGTGAACAATCTTATCGCGAAATTCGCGGATGGCGAGAAGGTCGAGCTGGTGGATGTGGGCGCCAAGTTCGTGGACGAAAACGGCGATACGCGTCCGTTCATGGCCGACCGTCTCCATCCGAACCAGGGCGGCTACCACATCTGGCTCGACACGATGCTGCCGTATTTCCAAAAGGTCTGCGGAAAATAAGAGACCTCCGCCGATGATCGGTTTGTGATATAATATTCGATATGGGAATGTACTTGAACGAAGGAAGCCGACTGTATCGGCAGAGCGTGAATTCAGAAATTCACGTCGACAAGTCGCTGTTGATCCGCGAGACCAACAAGCGGTTGGATACCGACGACAAGTATATCTGCGTATCGCGTCCGCGGCGGTTCGGGAAGTCCATGGCCGCGCACATGCTTATGGCGTATTATTCCCGCGGCGCGGATTCACGGGAACTGTTCAAAGACAAGAAGATATATTCTGATCCGTCGTTCGAAACGCACTTCGGCAAGTACAATGTCATTCATCTCAGAATGACCGATTTTGTTGCGGGCGGGGTCGAGGCGATGATCACCGACATCCTGACGACATTGAAACAGGATATTGACGAGGAATTCGAGCGTGAGACGGCGGCCGATCCCCATCGCAAACGTTTGGAATTTTCCAAGCCGGAAGAGCTCCCTCGGGTGCTTCGGGATTATTATCATTGGAGCGGCGCTCCTTACGTCTTCATCATCGACGAGTGGGATTGCTTGATGCGCGAGACCAAGGATGATTCGGTGTCGCAGAAGAAATATCTCGATTTTCTCAAAACGCTCTTGAAAGATCGCGAATATGTCGCGCTCGCGTATATGACGGGCATTCTTCCGGTGAAGAAATACGGGCAGCAGTCCGCCCTTAACATGTTCACCGAGTATTCGATGCAGGATCAGGCGTGCATGGCCGAGTTTACCGGTTTTACCAAGGCGGAAACGCGCTCGCTCTGCGAGAAGTACGGCGTCGATTATGTTGAGACCGAGCGGTGGTACGACGGCTACAATGTGAACGGCATCTCGGTGTTCAATCCGCGTTCGATCGTGCAGCTCTGCCAGCGGGGGCGTTTTGCCAATTACTGGACCAAGACCGAGACCTTCGAGTCGCTGCAGAATTACATTATGCTTGATCGCGAAGGATTGCGCGGCATGGTCGAGAAATTGATTGCCGGGGAAAAACTGGTGATCGATGCCGATTCCTTCCAGAACGACATGGTGACGTTCACCTGTGCGGACGATGTGCTGACACTACTTCTGCATCTTGGTTATCTTACTTACGATACCGATACGAAAGAATGCTGGATTCCCAATGCCGAGGTCGCTGAGGAGTTCGTGCGTTCGATTCGCCATGTCTCGTCTTGGACGCCGGTGATGAATGCGATCAACGAAGCGGAGAACTGTCTTAAGGCGATTCTCGCCGGAGACGGAGAAACCGTGGCCGATTTGATGGAACGCTGTCATCAGGAGAATACGTCGATCATCCGATACAACGACGAGAATTCGCTCGCCTGCGTGGTGACGCTTTCGCTTTACACCGCCCGCAATAAATACAAAATCATCCGTGAAATGCCGTCCGGCAAGGGCTATGCCGACATCGCTTTCATCCCGCGGCAGGGCGAGAGCGTTCCGGCTATCGTCGTCGAACTGAAGGCCGAGGAGTCTCCGTCGATTGCGATCGATCAGATCAAGCGTCGCGAATATCCGGAAGTGCTCGAAGGCATCACCGGCGAGATGATCCTGGTGGGCATCAACTACAAGACCGATCCCGCCAACCCCGGCTACAAGCATCACACCTGCACGATCGAACGCTGCCGCCTTGATGCTCGTCGTTGATGGCTGAACCGTCCGTCAAAATTTCATCTACCCGATTTCGGGGATTGGACGCGGGTTATGGATTGTGATATACTTCGACCATAAACTTCAACGAAGGTGTCAGAAAATGAGCAGCAACAAAACCAGCGTTCTCTTCGGATTACTTCTCGCCGCCGGCTTCGCGTTCGGCGAAGACCTCGCGGTCACGAGCGACATGACGCTTGCGCTTTCCGCGGCGGCAAGCTACGAGAATGTTTCGGTTGCCGAAGGCGCGACATTGAAGATCACCTCGTCGAATAATTATGCCTATCTTCTCAGCGTAACCGGCGATTTGACGGGTAACGGTACTATCGAACTCGATAAGGGACGGCTCGGATTTGTGAACGAGGTGCCCGATACATTGAAAGTCAAGATTACCGGCGCCTATACCGCCTCAGTTTCCGAGAACCGCATTTTCTGCAATAAAGCGTCATCTGTCGTCAGCTTCAAGGCGGCGCTTGTCGGTGACGGCATCGTGAGATTCGGTTTCAACGGCGGCTCCGGCGTCGGCGGCGTTTCGATCGATGGCGACAACAGCGATTTCGAGGGAACGATGCTCATCGACGGCGCAACCAACTCCCGTATGAAACTCGGCAGTCTTAAGGCCGGTTCGCCGAAAGCGCGTATCGTGATCTATGGTAATACGTCCGATAACGGTACGGCGACTTACACCACGGATGGCACGCTTCAGTTCGGATCCGTCTACACCGACTCGCGCACGACGACGAATTACGCCTGGCGTTTCAATGACGCGAGCACGACACTGGAAGTCGGCGCGCTCAATCGCGACGACGACCGCATCTCGATCAAGATTGGCGAGGCGAAGAATTCCGGCGGCAAGGTCAAAATCCGCAAGGTCGGAACCGGCACGCTCGAGCTCTGGAATCCCTATCACCGTCTCGGTACGATGATCGATGAAGGTACGGTGCTGGTTACCAGCGACAAAGCGCTGACCATCGGATACGCGCAGAGTGGAGATTGCCCGATCACCTTCGGCTCGACCGAAGATTCCGTCGGCGGCACGCTCAAGTACGGCGACGACCCGACCATCACCGAAGGTGACGCATCGGTGACGACGGACTATTCATCGTGGATCGTCAATTCGCAGAAGGCGATCAAGATCGATACGAACGGCAAGGACGTGACCTACGCGGGTGTTCTCGCGGCGAGCAATGTCGGCGGCCTTGTGAAACTCGGCGAGGGAACGCTCGAGTGCTCGGCCAACAATCTTTACACCGGTCTTACCAAGGTCGAGGCGGGAACCTTGAAGGTATGTCAGCATTACGCGACGAGCGCCGCGACCGAATTCCCGGTGAACGGCAATACCTACGAAAAGGCTGACGGCGCGAACCTGGAACTGACGCTTTCGTATAATCAGTCCGGCAGCAATCGTCCCACCTTCGACTTCACCAAGTTCCCCGAAGGAACAATCATCAACTGCGCGGTCAACAAGGCCGCCGTGATGCCGCGGTTTACCGAGGTCACCGGCTTCAAGGGAACCTTCAATTTCCTTAATGTCTATGATATTTCGAGTTCGGCCGGCGGATTCGTTGGCACAACAGTCTCGAGTTTCGGCAGCGATGACATCGACTGGGGCATCATCGGCGAGCCGTCCGCGCAGACGAAGATCTTTTCGGTCGAGACCGCGAACGGCGGCGAGGTTAAGCTCGGTGCGCTGCGTGTTCCGAGCGAGAATGCGGTCATCAATTTCAAGAACCGCTCGATTCTGAAGATCGGTGCGCTGAACACCGCGAGTGTCATCAACGGGCAGATTTCCGGCAACAACATCACCATCAACAAAGTCGGCTCCGGCTCGCTCACGCTCGGCGCGAAATTCGCCGATATCGGCAGCAACACGTACCGTGCGCTCAATATTAACGCGGGCAAGCTCGAGAACCACGCCGATCTCTCCGCCTGGACGGTCACCCTCGCCGATGGCGTGACGCTCGCGGGCGATGTTTCGTCGATCGCGGCGGTGGCGAGCGCGAAGTACAATCTCGAGATTCCTGAGCTTGAGAAGGATGCGGAAGGCAATGTCGACAAGACGAAGGTCTACGAACTCCTCACGGTCGCCGAAGGCGCCGCGGAGCCGCAGAACCTGACGAGCGCGCTCGAATCGCTCAACGCGGGTGAGACGAAGGGCAAGTGGAAGATCAAGAAGGTTGATAACGTCTACACCCTCATGTATCAGAAGAACGGCTTCGTTCTTATCATCCGCTAATCACCGCGGGGACTGTCCCCAAATAATTGCGCGTGCTGGAGTTTACCCATTTTTTGTCCAGGCCAGATCTGCCCCATCTTGCCGTCGTGCGATTTCAACTCCGACCAGCGCAGCTCTCACTACCGTTTCGCCGGTTGAAATTACTTTGCGACAGTCAACCAATTTCCGCTGAAGTTTCAGATAAGCCGATGTGCCGAGATGCTTAGTAAAAAGGCCACTACTCGGGTCTTAAGCACGGTAAAGAAATTGGTCGGCCGCACTTGAATCTCTTTCAGCGTATGCCGAATGAATGTCGCGAAGCCTTGATTATTCTGCGAAGCGGTAGCGAGAGCTGAGCTGGTTGGAGTTAATCCCGCTCGACCGGGAGCGCCCATTACACTTCTGGAAATGCACTTCGCCCATATTTTATCGAGGTGAAGTCAATTTTCGCACCGAAAAAATGGGTAAACTCCGGTTGCGCGTGCTGTTGACTTCTGCTCGGGGGCTTTGCTATACTTTTACTTGATCTGGTCAGACTAGGTCAAGGAGGTCTTGATGGCAGTTGATGCACAACCGATTCCGGCTTATATACAGTCAATAAGCGAGGCAAATCACCGCGGGGGACTGTCCCCGTCAATAATGCCTGTATGAAAAAATTGATTGAAGCGATAGCGGGTGCTCGCTGTGTCGGGTGCCTTACCGGTGCGGGAATTTCGACATTGTGTGGAATCCCTGATTTTCGCGGTCCGCAGGGGCTCTACAAGCAGCCTGATGCCGAACGGATTTTCGATATCGACTGGTTCGATCGCGATCCGTCGATTTACTATAACGGATGCCGCGAGCTAGTTTACGGACTCGGACGGTACGAGCCAGGTCCGGTGCACCGGGCGCTTAAACACCTTGAAGACATCGGCAAACTCAAGGGAATCGCAACGCAGAATATCGATATGCTCCATCAGAAGGCCGGCTCTTCACACGTTTACGAGGTCCATGGCTCGCCGATAATGCACCACTGCCGCCGCTGCGGCAAGGCGAAGACATACGATGAAATTCTGAAACTTCTCAACCCCTCGCCCTCTCGCCCTCTCACCGTTCCCCGCTGCGAATGCGGCGGCGTCTACAAGCCCGATATCACGTTCTTCGGCGAGGCGCTGCCGGAAGAGGCGTTCATGAAGGCGCAGGAACTCGCGATCAAGAGCGACGTGTTTCTCGTTCTCGGAACTTCGCTCACGGTGTTCCCTGCTGCCGGACTCCCCCGGCTTACGCTCCAATCCGGCGGCAAGGTGTTCATCGTCAACGCGCAGCCGACCCCGCTCGACGACTACGCCGTCGAGCGCTATGACGATCTCTCCGAGTTCGCGGAATTGTTCGGCGGAACTGTCCGAGACGAAGCGCGCTGAATTCTTATTGACTAATAGTCCCTCAAGATGATAAAATGCCTATTGTAACAGTCTCAAAAGAGACTGAAAAACAATAATTGAATTATTAACGGCTCTAAAATAAGCCATTATGCTGATAGGCAACATAGATGAGATCATAGCCGATATCGGCGCGATGCTTAAGGCGGAGCGTCTTTACCGGAATCTTTCGCAGCAGACCGTTGCGGACAGAAGCGGCATTTCGCTTACGGCCGTGAAGCGGTTGGAAGGCGGCAAGGGGGCGACGCTGGAGACTTTTGTGAGGGTGTGCCGTACCTTGCGCAAAGACGACTGGATCATGCGGCTTGGTCCGGCGGCGGCAATGTCGCCGGAAGATTATGTGAAGCGTCCAGACAAGCCGCCGCGCCAGCGGGCCGGGAGAAGGACGGTATGACTTTCAAGCATGCTTCGGCGGTCGAGGTATGGCTTTGGGGAAGCCATGTCGGGACGATCGTTCCGTTCCGTGGGCCATACTACCGATTTGTGTACGATCAATCATTTCTCGCGACGGGTATCAAGATCGCGCCGTTCGAGCTTCCGCTCGAACCGGGCGAATTCATGTTCACCGATCGTCCTGCTTGTGCGTTCTACGGCCTCCCCGCGGTTTTCGCCGACTCGCTGCCGGACGCCTTCGGCAATTCGGTGATCGACGAGTGGATGCTGCGGAAAAACGTGCGGCCAGATTCGGTGACGCCGCTAGATCGGCTTGCGTATGTCGGCTCGCGGGCGATGGGGGCGCTCGAGTACGAGCCGGATCGCGGACCGCGGATGCGGCCGCAGCTTTCGCTCAACATGCGCCGGGTCATCGAAGAATCGCGCCATGCACTCAATGGGCGCATCGAAATGCTCGATCCGGAGGCGCAGCTGCGCGAGATTTTCCGCGTCGGCACTTCCGCCGGTGGGGCGCAGGCGAAGGCGGTCGTCGCCTGGAACCGGGAAACTGGACGGTTTATGCTGCCGTTCGGCGAATTGCCGTCGGGCTACGAACACTGGATCGTGAAAATCACGCCCGAGGAACGTCCGTATACCGGCGAGGCGGAATTTCGCACCTACGAACTCGCGCGCCGCTGCGGGGTCGAGATGAGCGAATCGCGGCTTCTCGAGCTTGACGGGCTCAGACATTTCATGACGAAGCGTTTCGACCGCGGAAACGGCGAGCGGCATCATCTTTTGACTTTTCGCGCGATGCGGACGCTGCCTCCTGACGCCGCGACGCAGATGAATTCCTACGAGCAGCTT
>R11__coassemble_1115_pt1 | contig 15874 bp, 16 predicted proteins | sample R11__metabat2_low_PE_023 | metagenome-assembled genome bin R11
CCTGACTTTCGATTCATTCTTCAGCATTCCTAAGGCCAACGAGAAAGAATAGAAAACCATCCCCGAAGCTAATTGAACATAGGCAAATCCGTGTTCTACAGCCAATGGCAACTTTAACAGCATATAGTATAATGGCATAATCCAAAATACAACGCCTGACGCAAATCTTATGTATGAAAGTATTTCCATATATCTACCCCTCGTTAATCTTTACCACAGAAACTACCAACATGATAAAATGGTGTCCAATCGCATTGCAAACAAGTTTCTGTTGTGATCACCAACCAAGTGACAATCTCACCTTTTGCCGAACGGCTTGTAAAACCTGGAATACCTTTGATATCAAAATCATACAGATCGTTAATTGAGAAGCAATAGGAGAAACATCCGTTATCACAAGCAACTTTGACATTTATTGACACACCTCCAATAGCCAAATCCCAGGGGGCCGGCGCATTTCCACCAATAGAAGTTGAGACCTCGAACTTACCGCCGTTCTTGCACAATTCACGTTTGTTCCTGATATATTCAGAAACGTCATTAATAGATGTTGCAATGTATCGAACATCTTCCGGCGACAACTTAATATTTCGATCTTTGCCGCGCCATCCATGATTGGTATACCGTTCCCAGGCAGCTCGTTCTTGCGAAGTGTGCAAATGTTCCAATGCATAGTTATACGCTTTTTCACAATACCCACTTTGTAAAATGCCTGGAAGACTCGATCCATACATTCCACGGACATCAAAATATAAAACCGTATTATTTAGGCACAAGGAGTAGCCATTCGCCCCTCCTTCTTCCTCTAACGGATCCCTCTGAATCCACCTTCCCGTCATCGGATCATAGTGACGATAGTTGTAGTACATCATTGCCGTCTCGTCGTCCGCAAACTCACTTGAAAAACGCCAAGAGTTCATAGCGGCAAACTCACCATGTCGCGCGGTCATCTCACCGAACGGTGCATACTTGTAATGTGCGTCAAGAGTGCCGTCCGCAGCGACGACTTCACTCACGTTCTTGTTGCCGTCGTGCGTAAAATAAGCGACGATTTCACCACGCTGCCACACAATCGGACACGTCGCCACGCTCTCCGACGGATCCCACGCATACGCATTGCCGGAGCAGTCCGCAATCTGAAGATAGCCGTCATAGATAAAACGTTCGGCGTTCTTTATGACGCGACGGCCCATACGGTCGAAGGACATTGCGATAAAGTTCGTTCCGCTTGTCCACATAATGGGTCGGTTCTCGCCATTGTAGGCGATCTGCCACACATCGGTCGAGGTCTTCACCCGCATCACGTTGCCGTCATCATCAAATTCAGGTTGAAAGTTAGCGGTCGACAGCTGAAGATTGGTGATCGCCATGTACTGATTGAGTTCATTGGCTACGTAAAGGTAATTCGTTCCCCGCTCCGCAGCCGTCATGCGATTGCCGATATCATCGTAGGCGTAAGAGAAATCGTAAGCGGAATCAACCGAAGAAACCGCGTTCGTGAGTTCGCCCCTGTCATTGTATCGGTAATTGATCGTATCTTCTTCATCAAATACCGTTCCCGATCGGTCACAACCGATACGCCGCCCCGCGGCATCGTAGATATAATCGTATTGCGAAATCACATTGGTCGCGGTCGCATTGCAGACTTGCAGAAGATTTTCATCCGCATCGTACGACCAAGATGCCGTCAACCCATTCGGATACGCAAGCGACGATTTCAAATCGGTGCCGTCAAGATAACTCCAGCTGAAAGCATTTGTCGAACCCGCTGCGAGCATCGTCGAAATGCGCCCGGTCGCTTCGTCGTACCCGAGCGTCGACTGCCGCTCGCCGTTCAGCGCATAACCGTAAAGTTCATGCTCGATGGTGACACCATTGAGACGCACGAGTTTCTCGAGCGGACGCCGATCAAGTCCGCTAAAAACTCCGAACGGATAGCGAAAAGTCGTCATCTCCACGATCCTTCAGTCCAGTCGTAATCCGTAGTATTGACGCGCTGATATGCGCTCTCCCCGGAGGCGAGCAGCATCACGGCGCTTTCCGGTTCCGCCTGCGCGCCCCAGCCCGAGGGAATCTCCGCGCGCGGACCGAGATCGAATTCCTCCGCCGAGGTCAATGTCCGCGTCCGCTCGTCGATGTCGGTGAGTCCGTCGCCGTCGGTGTCCCTGTAGGTCTCGAGCGTCCAGAACCGCCGCGTTTCATTGGTCGCGACCGCCGCCGCGAATTCGTAGTAGTTCATCCCCGGCCACACGCGCTGGACGATGCACTCGCTCCATGTCGAACCGGTCAGCGACGTCGCGCTGAAAATGCCGAAGAGGTCGCGTTCGAGGGTTGCGTTCGGGAACGATACGCCGAGCGTCATGTTCGTTGCGGACCTTTCAATCAACGCGAATCTCGCCGACTGCGAATCTTCACCAGCTGTCACGTCCGTTTCGCCATCATCCGCTTCGGCCGACATTCTGACAAGCCGCATCAATCCCCCGGCATTGTTTGTTCCGTTCGTCTTCTGTGCCTCGATCGTCGCCACCGCGCCAAACAGCAACGCCACGACGATTTCGACTATGGTCGAACTCGTCATTTTTCTGCGCAGCCAAACATCAAACCGGCAAAAACAAATCAGCGATATGCAGATCATGCATATCGCCAATCCAATTTCACATAACATAGCGCTCAAATGGGTCATAGAAGAGATTAGCGTTTCATGAACTCCTCGTAACCGCGGCGACGGAGCTTGCAACTGGGGCACTCGCCGCATCCGTCGCCGGGCACGCCGTTGTAGCAGGTTAGGGTTTCGTTCTTGACGAGCTCGAGGATGCCAAGCTTATCCGCGAGAGCCCACTCCTCGGCCTTGGTCTTATGGATGAACGGGGTGACGATCTTGATCGGATAGTCAAGGGCGAGGCGCATCGATTTTTCCTGCGCCTTGATGAACGCCTCGCGGCAGTCGGGATAGCCCGAGTAGTCCGCCTCGGATACCCCGGTGTAAAGATAGGTCGCGCCGAGCGATTTCGCCCACACCGCAGCGGAAAGCAGGAAGAACGCGTTGCGGCCCTCCACCACGGTGGTCGGACACTTCGCGCCCTTTTTCTTCTCGATCTTGATCGCCTTGTCCATGAGCGCATTGGTGGTGAGATGACGGTAGAAGTCGAGCTTCACCACCTTGTGCTCGGCGATGCCGAAACGCCGCGCGAGCTTTCGGGCGAACTTGGTCTCGAGCGCGTGGCGCTGTCCGTAATTGAATGTGATCGCCGCGACCTTTTCCGCGCCGAACTTCTTCACCGCGAGGGCAAGCGCCGTCGCCGAGTCCTGTCCCCCCGACAGCACCACAATCGCCCGTATTTTCACCGCTTCACTCATCGCTTATCACTTATCGCTCATCACTTATCACTTATCACTCATCACTTATCACTTATCACTTAATCTCGCGACTTCCCGCTCATGAGTCGCAGCAGGAAGAGGAAGAGGTTGATGAAGTCGAGGTAGAGCGTGAGCGCCCCTAGAATGCCGACCTTCTGCAACGTCACAGAATCGTAAGCGCCTTGGTTATCGGCAAGCGCCTTGATCTTCTGCGCATCGTACATCGTAAGCCCGGTGAACGCGAGAACGCCGACAATGGAGACGAGCCAATCAAGCTGCGCAGAGCCGACAAACATGTTGACAATCATGGCGATCAGGATTCCCCAAACCGCCATGCCGCAGATGGATCCGACGCTCGAGAGATTGCTCTTGGTGATCGTTCCCCACACCGCGAGACCGGCGAACATCGCCGCGGTGACGAAGAACGTGGTCTCGATCGTCGCGAGCGGATAGATAATGAAAATGACCGACAAAGTCACGCCGTTCAGCGCCGCGTACACGAAGAACATCAGATACGCGACCATAAGCGGAAGCTTGTTGATGGCCGCGGAAAGCACAAAGACGAGCGCAAGCTCGGCGATCGCCAGACCCAGGAACATTCCCTGCCCCATCTCGGCGGTAAGTCCTTTGCCGGCAACGAGAAGCGCGACCACGCCCGAGAGCGCGAGCCCCGCCGCCATCCATCCGTACACTAGCTTGAACGCCGAAGCGACGAACGTCTGCCGTCCCGCCGCGATCGACCCGAACCTTCCTTCATAATCTATCATCGTTTTCTCCTTTCAACCTAATTTTCAATTCTCAATTCTCAATTTTCCATTTTCCATTTTTAATTTTCCATTTTCCATTTTTCATTCTTCACATTCTCCCCGACAGCGCGTCGATGAGGTCGCACAGCCGTTTATAGGCCATCACCAGTTCGTCGTTGGTGACCTTGTACATGTATTCGTCGGCGCGGGCGATTTCGCCTTCGGCGTTGGCCATGCGCTTTTCGATGACGGCGGCGGAATCGGTGCCGCGTCCCTCCAGCCGGCGGCGGAGTTCTTCCATCGACGGCGGAAGAATGAAGATGTCGACATAGCCGATTTTCATCGGATCGGTATTCGGGAGGTTTCTCACGTATTCCCTCACCTTCGCCGCGCCCTGCACGTCGATGTCGAGAATCATCGAATTGCCCTCGGCGAGCACTTCCTCGATCGGACCTTTCAGGGTGCCGTAGTAGTTGTCGTGCACCTTGGCGTATTCGATGAAGGCGTTCTCCTTGATGAGCTCCTCGAAACGCTCCTTGGTCTTGAAGTGGTAGTCGAGTCCGTCCTCCTCCTCCCCGCGCGGGGCGCGGGTGGTGCAGCTGATGGAATAGACGATGTCGCAGTATTCCTGCAGGAGCATGTCGATGAGAGTGGACTTTCCGCAGCCCGACGGTGCGGAAAGGACGATGAACAATGGTTTCGTTTTCATTTACGGTCTCAGGATTCCGAGTTCGTAGGCCTTGCCGACCGCGCTCACCGCATTCGGACAGCCGAGCTTGGTCATGATGCCTTTCAAATGGGTCTTCACCGACTCCGCGCCGATGCCGAGCGCGGTCGCGATCTGCTCGCGCTGGTTGCCCTGGGCGACGAGCTTCAAGACTTCCATCTCGCGAGGAGTAAGGAGCGAAGGCGCGGCCTGGAATTCCTCGCACTGGAATTCGGCGTCGTCGCTGCGCGCGATTATGCGTATCGCCTCCGCGAGCCGATCCTGGTCGACGTCTTTGGGGAGATACCCTTTCGCGCCGTCCTTCTTCGCGCGGTACTCTTCCTCCTTGAGCGGCATTCCGGCAAGGAGCAGCACTTTCGCCGCGGGGAGCTCGGCCTTGAGCCGGGCGAGCATTCCGAAGCCGTCCAGCTTGGGCATGCGGATGTCGCTTAAGACAACATCGGGCCTGAGTTCGAGCGCCTTTCGAACCGCCTCCTCGCCGTTCACCGCAAGTCCGGTCACCTTGAAGCCGGCCTCGGAGTCAAGCATCGCCTCGAGACCTTCCCGCACCATCGGGTGGTCGTCGGCGATCAGAATCGAAATGTCACCTTCAGTCATCGTCAACCGAATTCTCCACCTTCTCGTATTTATTGCCGACCCTCACCACATCATAACCTTCGCAGAGCCACTTGGTGAGCTCGACCTCGGTGCTCTTGGACGAGTTAACGGGACGGAGAATCTTGTCGACGTGTCCGTCGGCATACGCGACATGCGCATAAGTGTATCTGCCGTCCTCGTGATTGAAGCCGATGCGTTCCTGCTTGGTTCCGTCGCCGTACTCGAGCACGCAGTCGGCATAGGCGTCGCCGGTTCCGCCGCCGTTAATGTCTTCCATGCAGATCTCGGCGAACATGAGCCGGCGGTCCGGACGCTCGAAACCGATGCTTCTCCCCGAAAGATCGGTCTCGGTGGCCTCGCTGCCCTCGCTCGTATCGTAGCAGAAGAACGAACTCATGGCGTAGGTCCACGCCATTTCTTTCCCGTTCTTCGTATTGTCGCGCGCCGTTGTCGGGCACTTGTACACGTCGGAGTTACTGCTCACCGCCTTCCAGATCGCCCCGTTGGTATAGGCGTACTCGATTTCGTCGTCGGAGGAATACACACCCGGATTCTGACAGCTCTGATGACTCGACGCATACCCTTTGTTGTTATACTTGCCCTTCGAATACCAGCTAATCCAGCCCGGATGCTCACCGTACTTCGCAGTACTCTCGCCCGTCGTCGATACGGAGACGTTAATGAACTCGCACGAGCCGGCGTGCGGATAGCGCTTGTAGCTGTCGTTCATCGCCGCCGAATAACACGCCTGCGAAATCGACCTCAAGTTCGACATGCACTTCGCGCGACGCGAGCTCTCGGTCGCGCCGCCGAATTTGCCCACCAGAACGCTGACGAGAAGACCGATGATCGCTATGACCACGATGAGTTCTATAAGCGTGAAGCCGAATTTCAACCGTTTCATGGATAAAGCTCCTTAATCGAATTGATGATAGAAAAGGATGCGCGTCTTGTGCGGCGGCGTATCGTCCTCCGCCTTGTCGCTGGATGCGTTTTCCGGCTTCTTCGGATCGCGCCAGACGAGCGCCACGCCCTTCGCCCCCAGCTGCGCCGGGGTCTGTCCCTCGCCCACGCCGCCGCCGAGCACCACCGGTTCGGCACGGAAGAAGATGAGGAAGAGGTTCTGCTGATTGGCGTAGCACTTTCTCCAGTAGCTGTAAAGATACTTGCGGTCGACATCGTGAAGCTTGATGCCGAGATCGACACCGCAGATTTCGGTGTCGCTGCCGCCGTTCCAGTCGAGAGTGCGGTAGGCGTCATACCAGTTGCCTTCCGTATTCGACCTGATCGCACTCGAAATCGCATCGGCTAGTTCCTTGATCTTGTCCTTGTCGACCTGCATCTCGGTGCCGCGCGGACCGATTGTGTACTTGAGCGTAGTCTCCATGTTCGGCGAATACCCGTCTTCGTCAATCATTTTCGACTTTACCTCATCGGAAAGATTTGTGCCCGCCGCCCACCAGTCATAAGGCGTATTCATAAACGGGGCGAGCTTGATGATGTCGTCGCTGCTGTACGGGTTAATGTGAAAACCGGTCGGCGGCTGCGTGAGTTTGAGATTGTCGACATTATTGTCATCATTCCCCCACACATTGTAGGTGCGCCACATGAGCGCATGGTTGGCGAGCGAGCCGATGTCAGCAGGTATCGTGCCGTTCTGCGCATTGACGACAGGCTGCATTTCCGTCGGATTGTTAAACCCGCACACCATCGGCAGAAACGCAAATTCGCCCGCGTCCTGCAGATAGCCCTGGTTCGAAACGCTCATGAAGATGTCGTTGGCGTTGTCGGCGTAGTTGGCGGCCTGAACCTTCTGCAGCCAGTCGGCGCCGAGCGCGCCCGAGGCATCTCCGGTTTCCGGGTACCAGTTCTCCGCCGCGTAGTTGTAGCGGGGATCGTCCGTAAGGTAAGTGCCGGGCGTGAACTGCATCTCCGTCGCCGTGGCTTTCTCGACCTTGTCGGCGAGGCTCTCGTATCCCGTGAGCGTCTCATCGAGTGCGATACCGGCGGTCTCGTCCGAAATCGAGAATCTGAGCGCAGGGCGGCCGAGCGAGCCGAGCCAGCTCTTCAAGTCGCCCGAAGGCGCCTGCGTGTCGTCGTTCACATGCGCGGGCGCCATGTCGACGAGATTCGAGTTCTTATCCGTCAACTTCACCGCAAGCGCGATCTGAGGGTAATAGGTGCTGCCGCTTACGAACTTCTCCGCCTTCCCGTTCTTGAACGAGACCGAATGAAGACCTTCAAACGAAGCCTTGCCGCCGTTCTGATTCGGGTCGAGATACCACTCGCCGTATTCGACCATGCCGGACTGCGGATTCTCCTTGCCTTCGCGCACGAGCCAGTACCTGGCCAGGTAGACCTCTTTGAAATCGATGCTCTCGAAGCCGCTGATCGAGAGGCGCACATCCTTGAGCTGTCCGCCGGAGGTCGAAACCGCATCGGTTTCGTTCTCGATCGTCCCCGTCGGCACACCAGTCGCCATCGTCTGAGAGGCGAACTGAACGAGCGCGTTCTCCTTGAGCGCGGTGCCGCCAGAATTGGAATCAACCCACGACGAGAAAATGCCGCCGATCGGGGAGCGGCAGCCGTCGGTGGTGTCCTTGACGGTGTCGAAGTAAAGTCCGCCCGTCGCCTGAGCGGTGAAGTTGCCGAGCGACTGGTTGCGCTCCTGCTGATGGAGGAACGGAAAAGTAAAGCCGACATTCACCGCGAATTCGCCGGAGAACTGCGGATAGAACGTCACCGTCTTGCGCTGATAGTAGATGCCGCTCGCCTCGTCCTTTTCATCGGAGACATTGTTCTCGCCGTCCGACATGATCGTCATCGTGAGGGCGCCCTCGTTCTCGAGTTCGATGCCGACGATCATCGGGGTGCGCTCTACCGTGGGGAGTGCCACCGACGCAGGCACGTTGTCGCGGTCAAGATAGTCGTAAAGCGCGACCGATTCGGCGGGATTGATCTCCTTGACGCGGTCATTGAGCAGTCCCTCGGTCGAATCGATGATCTCCGCTGCGGACATGTCGTTCTTCGTCTCGCTGTCGCTCGAGGTGAGGAGCCGCGGGAACGGCTGCTTCTTCTGATCGGTAATGTCGATGTATTTCGAGTCGTTCTCACTGGCAGAGCCATCGTCCTCGTCAAACCATTCTTCCCGCTTGAGGTCGCTTCTGCCGTCGGTCACGAACCGCTGGGCGGCGTACTTGAGATATTCGGGAGAAGTCTCGCCCGGGAGCGAAGTAAAGCCGTAGAATCCGCTTGCGCCGCTGCCGGTGAGATAATCGCAGAACGGCGAGGTCATCTTGCCGGCGCCGTAATTCTTGAGCGCGAGGTTGTAGTCGGCGATCGAGACGAAGGAACCCTCGGTCGATTCGGCGACTTTGTCCAGAAAGTCCTGGAATTCGGACGGCTCCTGCCAGTAGCTGGTGTGGTTGCCGTCCTCGAACAGGTACGCAAGCGTCACCAGATTCGACTCGCTCGATCCGCGCGGCATCGTCACCTGCACCCGGGAAAGGTCGAAGCAGTCGGAGACGTCGACGGCGGTGTAGGCGTAGCGTCCCGCGGCGTAAGGGAGCGACTTCCATTGCGCGGTCGGTGTCTTGCGCGAGTAGTAGCGCACGTCGTTCACGTAGGCGGGTGGCAGATAGGCGAGCGCTTCAAGCGTCAGGGTTGAGACGGTCGAGAAAGTTCCGGATTTTTCCGGACAGAGCACGTGGCCGTACCACCGGTTCTCACTCGACACCCCGCCTACACCCGGATAAGGCGAAGCTTCGCCCATGTAATACTCAATGTTGGCGATCGCCCGTGCGAGCGCGGTCTTGGCGAGCTGGCGCGCCGCGGTGTTGCGCCGCAAAAAGCTCGAAGGCGCACGGTTCTGACGCATGTAGACGGCAAAGCCCACGGCCGAGATAACCATGAAAGAGACCATGCCGAGCACCACCAGGAGGGCGCTGCCGTTTTTAAAAGTCGGCTTCTTCATTTCTGAACCTCCGCGCGCCGGTGGTAGCGGTTCGGAACGAACACGCCGGTGGTCATCGACTTTGCGACCTGGTCGCTCGCTTCCTCGGCGCTCGCCGCCTTGATGCGGATGCGATAGGGCTGTCCCCACGGGTCGTTAATGTTCTCGCCCACCGTGTTCGCGTTGTAAAGAACCGGTATCTGATTGCCGCTTCGATCAGTGCCATTCCCGAGCAGAAAGCCAAGCGAGGATTTGGTCGCCTGCACGTCGCTCATATCCTGGAGTCCGTCATCGACGTAGGTCTCGTAGGCGCGGATGGCGTTGGTGATCTCGTTGATCTCCTGTTTGGCCTTGCCGATTCTCGCCTGCTTCTGCGCCTCGGCGACGCTTACGCCCAGAACGCCCATCAGCGTCGCGACGATCGCGACGACCACCATGAGCTCAATCAATGTAAATGCTTTTTTCATAACTTGTCAATCCGCTGGCCAGGTTGTGAGATCATCCCAGGTGTTGGCCTGGCCGTCGGGTCCGTAACTCCACACTCCGACGACGTAACCCTTGCCGTTGCCCATGCCGGTGCGTTTGTCGACACTCTCGGCGCCGCCGACCGAGATGCCCGTCCAGGAAGTTGGCTGGGCCATGTCAATCGAGCCTGCCATGCTGCCAGTGCCGGTCGTGGATGAGGTCACAGCGCGCTGATTGAGTTTCGATCCGCTTTGATCCTGGAACACGCTCTGAACATAAAGCGTTTTCGGTTGGGTGGCGATGAGATTGTCGGCAAGAATCTGCAGATCAGACATATCCTTGCGGGTTTCGTTCATGTCCACGACCGACGCGGTGCCGGTCGTCCAGGCGATGGACGACTGGGAGAAGAGCGAGGTCAGAATCGAGACGAGAATGCCGAGCAGCATGCTCGCGACCATGAGTTCGATGAGTGTAAAGCCCTTTTTCATTTGTCCGGATCTCCCTGGAAGTAGACTTCGGTGTAGAAAAGCGGCTGGAAGACGAGCGAACCGGCGCGGCGCGCGGCGCGGAAGGCGAGCGAACAGACAGGTCCTTTGCGGTAGGCGACGAGTCCACACTGCAGGTGGCCGGGATCGAAACTCGCGTCCGAACCCGTCATGCCGCTGCAGGCCGATTTGATCTTGGCGAACACCTGCTGCGCCTTGCCGTTGGTGGTGCCGGTCGAGGAGATGGAATCGTCGGTCTGCTCCACGTTGTAGTATCCGTTCGCCCCGCCTTTCGCGCACCACTTCATCGCGTTGTCGGCGGTAGGGATTTTCTTCCATGCCGTCCAGGTCATGTTGGTGTCGCTGAGCATGGCCGCGAGCGCGTTCAGGTTCTTATCCGCGAGCGCCGAGGCCTCGACGTCTTCGCGGCTCTGACTCGATTCGCGGTAGCCGAGGGAATAGAGGGCGACGAGTCCCAATACGCCGAAGGCCATCACCATCACGGCGAGGTTCACCTCCATCAAAGTAAATGCTTTTCTCATCATCGGTTAATTCGCTTTCTCCGTAGTGCCGACCTTGACCGTTCCGTTGCCCGAGGGCTTCATGCGGTAAACCGTAATGTTTTTCGCGCCGCTGCCCTTGGCGTCGATGGCGATCGGGTTGCCTATCTGCTTTCGTCCGATCTGCGTGGGAGCGGAAGCGCCGAAGAAGTATCCGTTCGGGAGCCGCACCGTCGGACCGAACTCCTTTCCATACGCATCGCCCACATTCGGTTTGGTGCCGCTCACCTGGCGATAGGCGTAGGCCGGTATTTCCTTGGAACCGGAGCCCGAACTTTCGTTCGTGTTCTCGGTCGAGGTGCCGGTCACGAGGTAGACCTCCTGAATCGGCTGGCTCACGACCGAGGGGGCGACGAAGAACGTGTCGCCTGAGTCGCTGTTCATGAGATAGAACTTGACCTGGGTTTTCTGCGAGCCTGAAGTCTGAGTCGCCTCTTCTTCATCCGGATTCTCCTCGCTGTAACTCATGTCGAGATCGCCGAATTCATCGTAAAGAAGATTGCCATCAATCGCGGTGATGCGTCCGGCGGGACGAACCGCGACGGCGACGCCGCTCCCCTTCAGGTCATGTCCCTTCGATTCGTCGGCTTTCTGCAGATAGTCGTCGTAGAGATAGATGAAGACCGGCTTGCGGTCGATTTCGGCGCGCTGCTGCGCGAGGTCGACCAATGTCTGCACCACGTTGAGCGCGGCTTTGTCCTTCATGCCCTGCGCCGCCGCGCGATAGCCGGTCACCGAAGCGCCGCCAAGCATCGCCATGATGGCGATCACCACCAGCAGTTCCAGGAGAGTAAAAGCTTTTTTCATCAGTCACCATCTCCATGCAAAGTATCATCCGAGACCCAGGTCACGTCGACGGAATCGGAGGCCGCATTGTAGACAATGCGGTAGCGACGGAAGTGCCCGGTATCCGGATGCTGAAAACCGAATGACATTTCGCTCACGCCGATCTTGCGCTCGGCCTTGCCGTAGCCGGTTCTCGCCGCGCTGAAATCGACGCCAAAGGTTTTGTTATCCGACACTCCCGAGGGGGCGACGAACAGGGAAGAAGGCGAGAGGTACGGGTTCTTGCCCGCGCCGATCGATCCCTTCACCACTTCACGAAAGACATTATCGGCGGCCGACCCCTTCAAAGTCGTCGAAGTGCCGTTGTCGGCACAGCTCTCGAGCTGTCCCGGCCACTTGCCGTTGCGCGCGTGGTAGGTGTTGATGCCTTCCCTGAGGACGATCGCCATCGACTGACGGCGCTTGCCGCGGGACTGCTTGATCTGACTGCCGGTGACGGTGACGACGATCGACAGCAGTACGCCGATGACCGCCATCACCACCATCAGCTCAAGTATGGTAAACGCCTTTTTCATTGGATGATCTGGCCCTTCGTGAAGCTGAAGATATCGTCGCTGCGTCCCATCTTGGAGAGGTCGTCGAAGACGCCATCGGGTCCGCAGCTCCACACGATCGCCTCGGCCCGGACGCGGATCGTCTTGCCGCACACAGTCGCGGTGGTGATGCCGGTGCCCTCTTCGTCGATGGCGTAACGGATGATGTGGTCATTGATCGTGCCGCCCTGGGGAACGGGAGTGGAAAGATTCGCGGACTGATTGCGCTTCATCACTTCCTGTCCCCACGGATCGAGCACTCCGAATTTGTCGAAGCCGGTGAGGACATATTTGCCTTCGCTGTTGGTGTTGTACGAAAGCGAAAGCCCGCCCTTGCGCGCGACCGCGGCGCCGGGTTCGGGTCCGAGCCGGTTCTCGTTCGCGCCGTTGCCGTTGACGATCGACTCCGGCCAGCGTCCGTCATGAGTGTACATCGAAACGAGCGCTGTCTGGACATTCGACACGAGTTCGCTGCCCTTCGCGATTTCAGCCTGCTGGGTCGCACCGCCGAAATTCGAGACCAGTACGCCAAGAAGAATGCCAAGAATGCCGATCACGACCAACATTTCAACAAGAGTGAATCCTTTTTTCATGTTTCCTCCTTCAGTGCGTCAGATTTTCCACGTCATCAGACATCCACGACGCGGCGGTTTCGCGGTCGCTGCCCTGCAGCGAGCTCAGATCGATCCACGGCGGGAAGGTTTTTCCGTTCGAGCCCGCGCTCCAGAGCCGGTAGCTCTGGTACGGCGAAGGCGAGTAATAGTAGAGGTCGCGCCACCAGCCGTCGCGGATGGACATTCCGTTCAACACGTACTGGTTCGACCGGTTCTCGGTCGGACAGAATATTTCCGGATTCGGATCGCTCACCGAAATCGGCGCCGTGCCCGCCTCGTGGGTGTTGATGCCGAAGAAAGTCGAACCGCAGCAGATGATGCCAGCGAAGTTGGGCATCCAGCGGGCGCAGACCGCCTGCGACGGGAGCATCGCGACGTAGCGCCAGTGTCCGCCCTGGATATCCCTCTTCATCTGCTTGTAATCGTAAGTCGATTCGCCGTCGCCGGCACAGTCGACCTGATCCTCGTTGTTCGCCATCCACTGTTGCTTTGTGTAGCACTCGTCCTCGCCCAGGGTCATGAACAGGTAGCGCGGCAGCAGATAGCTCAGAAGTCCGAACTTGAAGATCTGCACGTCGCGCCAGTCCGTCGCGCTGGTGTCGCCGACTTCGGCATCAGGACGCTCCAAGGAGTCGAAACCGTTCTGAAGAATCGCCGCGTTGGCCTTGTACGCCGCAAACGCGCTGTCGTCGCTCTGCGAACGTCGCTTGAGCTCCTCGGCGATCGCCCGAATCCAGTTCTTCGTGCCTTCGTCGCTGGAGAACGGATAGCGCGCGGCGATCGGCTGCGACCGGCACGCCGCATTGACGCTCGACCAGTTCAAGGTCGAAATCTCGCTGTCTTCCTGAATGCCGTAGTCGTTCGTCTTGAGATAGATGTCGCGGCTGCCATGCAGCTTCACCGGCGGATAGCTGCCGAAGGCCGCATAGTAGCCCGAAAGCGCGTTTTCGACGCACTGGAGGCGCTTGATCGTGATCGAGCGCGCCTCCTGTTCGCCGCCGATCGAGCCGAGGCGGAAGACGAGCCCCATCAGGGTCACGAGCACCGCGACCGTGATCATGAGTTCGATGAGCGTGAAACCTCTGCGGTTCATTACCTTAGCCTCCGGCCTGGTTGATGCCCGAGATGAGTTCCAGCATCGGCAGGAACATCGCCGTGACGATCGTGCCCACGAGGAGCGCGAGCACGATGATGAGCGCCGGCTCGATCGCCGCGGTCATGCCCGCGACCGCGTTGTCGACTTCGTCGTCGTAGGTGTTGGCGATTCGCGTGAGCATGTCGGCCAAGGCGCCGGTTTCCTCGCCGACCTCGACCATCGAGGTGACCATGGGCGGGAACACCCAGCACTGCGAGAGCGGACCCGTCATGCCTTCGCCGTCCTTGACCGCGTCGTGAATGGACTGGATCGCCTTCGACACCACGAGGTTGCCGGTCGTGTCGCGCACGATGACGAGCGACTGCAGAATCGGCACGCCCGAGGAGAGCAGCGTGCCCAGAGTGCGCGTGAGGCGCGAAACCGCCGTGCGCTGCGCCAGCGTGCCGATGATCGGCGCCTTTAGCGCGATGACGTCGTAGAGATACGCGCCCTGCTTGGTCTTGCCGATCACCTTCTTGATAAAGATCGCGCCCGCAATCACCCCGACGATGATGAGGCCGTGATGCTGCACGAATTCGGAGGCGTCGATGACGAACTGGGTGATGCCCGGGAGCGGCTTGCCCGCGAGCATGTCGGTAAAGACCTGCTGGAACTTCGGGATGACCGTCACCAGCAGGAACGCGGTGATGCCGAGCGCGGCGATGAGAACCACGATAGGATAGATCATCGCGCCCTTCACCTTGTTCTTGATCTTCTCCGCCTTTTCCGCGAATTCCGCGAGTCGTCCGAGAACGACTTCCAATACGCCGCCCGCTTCGCCCGCCTTCACCATGTTGACGTAAAGGTTGTCGAAAATCTTCGGATAGGCGGTAAGCGCCTCGGAGAAGGTACCGCCCGCGGCGATGTTCTCGGTGATGCCGTCCAGCGCCTCCTTCATCTGAGGATCTTTCATCTGGCGCTTCAAGACCTCGAGTCCGCGCATGAGCGGCAGGCCAGCGGTCACCAGTGTCGCAAGCTGACGCGTGAACTGCGTCAGCACCTTGGTCTTGATCTTGCCGCGCAGAAAGCCGAGCCACTTCGGCATCTTGAAATTGAGATTAATCTCGGCGTTGAGGCCCTTGCCTTTCTTCTTCTCGCCGGCGGCCGGTTTCTTCGCCGCGCCCTTCTTCGGCTTCGCCGCGGGCGCCGCCGCCGGGGCCGCGCTCTTCACCTCGCCGAGCGCCGTGGGCATAAGCCCCATGCCGCGCACGGCCGCAATGGCCGCGGCGCGATCGCCCGCTTCAACCTGTCCGCGGGTCTCGTTGCCCGCGGAATCTTTCGCGATGTATTGAAATGTCGCCATAAGATCCTTTTTGTGATTGCACCAATTATATCACAAAAAACTACCTGTGTGAAGCGGAGAATACGCCTCGAACTGTGTGGGGCAATTCAGGCAATCGCCGAGAGGGCGAAATCAACATAGCCGCGGTAGATCGCGGAGGCGTCGAAAAGGCGCGCCATCGCGGCGGCGCCGCGTGAAAGTTCGGCACGATCGGCGCGAGAAAGTCTGCCGACCGCCTCGACGAGCGAGGCGGCGTCACCGGCACGATAGTTGAAGCCGGCGGTGTAGCGGTCGACGAGCGCGGCGGTTTCGCCCTCGAGCGAGTTGAGAACCGGGAGCGCGGCGGCGGCGTAATCGGCGAGCTTGTACGGAACCCCCACGCAGCTGTCGCTCCACATCGGCACCACCCCGGCGTCAGCTTCCGCCAGGAGTTTCTTCATCTCCTCGCCGGCGAGATAACCGGTGAAGCGAATGTTCTCGAACCCGGCCGCGAGCATCTGCAGCCGTCCCCGATCGGGTCCGTCCACCGCAATCGCAAGCTCCACGCCGGCGCTCCCGGCGACCGCCGCGATGAC
>R11__coassemble_1117_pt1 | contig 15853 bp, 12 predicted proteins | sample R11__metabat2_low_PE_023 | metagenome-assembled genome bin R11
AACACCATTCCGGTTTTGCTCGCTACAGCATTCCGGTTTTGCTTTCACCGCGACATAGGGTATTTTCCTGGAGTTTACCGATCACCGCTAAAGGCCATATCGACCCTATCGACCTTAAAGACCCAGTCACCCCTAAAAACCCTAAAGACCTTACCATTTCCCCGAAAAAACAAAGGGCGGCGGGAAAGCCCGCCGCCCTTCGGTTCTATTGACGCGGTGGTTTGGGAATGCCGGCTCCACGGAAAATCGAAAGTAATGTACCTTGTGGAATCGGTTTACTTCCGTGATGCGGTACCGGAACGGCGCACCCTGTCAGCGGATTAATCCAAATATAATGACTACCATGCACATGATCCAGCATATAGCCATAACGTTTGAGATACAGCTCGACTTCTTTGGCTGTCAATGGCTTCATGCATTCACCCGAGCACGGCTGCGGCGGCGTTTAATAATCGGATTACGCAGACCCGACGCACGAGAAAGCGCCCATTTGAGCTGCGCCATAAGCATGCCTTCCGCGGCTTCAATTGCATTAGCGCGTGCTTCTTCTATAGTTGCGCCATCCGAAGCGCAACCTGGAATAGCGGGAATTTCGCTCCAATACCCGCCATCTTCTGCCTCGTGAACGATCACTCGCCAATCGCCATTTAGGAATATTTCAGACATTCGAGACCTTCAGTATTTTACGAAGATGCTGTATTATACCATATTCAACTGCGTTTAGGCAACTGGAGTTTACCCATTTTTTGCCCAGACCGGATTTGACTGTGGATGGCGCAAGTAACGGCACCGGTTTCGGTGCGGTTAGCAGCGCGAATCATCATCTCCGACCATTTAGTTGGGGAAATGGTGCGCATGCTTTTGGGAAATGGTGCGCATGTTTTCGGGAAATGGTGCGCATGTTTTCGGGAAATGGTGCGCATGTTTTGGGGAAATGGTGCGCATGTTTTCGGGAAATGGTGCGCACCATTTCTTTTTCCTCGCCGACAGGGGCAAGAAACAAAGAAGAGCGGCAGAAAATTCCGCCGCCCTTCGTTCGTGCAATTTGATAGAACAGGTCAGACCTGTTTTATCAAAATGTCGGTTACTTCGTGACCTTCACGCGATAGAAGAACGCGTCGCCGCGGGTCGAACGCGAGGCATCGGTGAGCGTGACCTTGGTCGAAGTCGCAAGCGCGGGCTCGACCACCGTGGTCGCGAACGCCGCGTCGCCGGTAAGCGTCGCGCCGCCGACAAGGCCGTACTTGAGGCCGGGGATCGACTTCACTTCGACAACGCCTTCGGCAACTTCGGTCGCGGCTTCTTCGCCCTCGGTGAACTCAGGATCGACCGCGATCGTCTCGCCGTTGATCGTAACCGAGCCGTTCTTGTCGAGCGCGATCGTGACGCCCTCGGTCGCATCGCCGGTCAGCGTGAACGCGCCGGTGATCGCAGTACCGTTGTAGGCGACGACAATCTGCTCGGCCGCAACGCCCTTCACGGTGTCAACCGAAGTCGGGACCGCAACCGTCTTGCCCTCGGGAAGGTTCGAGACGGTGACAACGGTCTGGTTCTCGGCCGGAGTGACGACATAATCCGCCGCGCCGCCAAGCTCGCCAGCCGCCTCGATCGTGCCATCGCCATCAACCGACGGCCCCGTCGGCGCCGCGAGCGTGTAGGTGGTCGAAACGAGCGTGGTGCCGTCATCCTCATCATAGTTCGGCGTCGCGACGACCGTGTAGCCCTCGAGCTCAGTGGTGACCGGGGCCTCGGTATCAATCGTCGTAGCGTCCGTCGTCAGCACCAAAGTGCCCCCGTTGAGAATGTATTGATGGACGCCTTTCACCGCCGAGGTAAGCGTGCCGGTACCAATCTTGCGCAGGTACGGGCTACGAGTTGAATGGCTGACAAGCGTACCAGTAAGCGAATCGTCGAGGTTGAGCGCGCCGATTTCGATATACGCGTGCTTATTATTAGAAAGGTTGGACGCTTCCTGATAGACATAACCCGAAAGTGAACCGAACTTATAGGTGCGGTCCTGACCATAGTTCGTGAACATCTTGCCGCTGGTGCGTGCAAAGTCCGCAATCACCTTCGCCTTGGAGAAGTCGCAAACATAGTCAAACGCGGTGAAGTTACGATTGATGTCATTATTAACCACCTGAATCGTACCCGCAAACTCGCTGGAATCGCACGAGAATTTCACGCCCGTCGAGTTGACCTGGCTAGCGTTGACGCAGTTAACCTTGCCGGAACCGGTGAGTTTGCCGGTGACATTGATCGCCAGATTGGAAGTTCGGGCCGAAATAATCGCCGGAGTATCTTCAGAAGCCGTCACTTCAATCTCGCAAGAATAGTTAGCCTCCGCGCCATAGTTAGCGAGCTCACCCGCGTCCGCAAGCACAATCTTGCCTTCGCCGACAATCGTGTTGCAACGAAGCACTGTATTCGCGAGCGTAAGCGTACCCGTCACATTCATCGCGCCATCGACACTAATCGTACCCTTGTCCGTAAGCGAAACCTCGCTATCAACCGTAAGCGATTCGACAAAGGACGCAATCCTGTCACCATCCGTCGCCGCCGCAAGTGCCGCAGCGATGGTCTTATATCCAGTATTGCCGATTGCCGCCACAACCGAATCATCAAAGGTTAGCTTAATTGTGCCATCCTCAAGTTCTTCCGACTTGGTCTGCGCACCGAGTGTAAGCGCCGTGCCCGCGGGAACGATGAGCGCACCCGCCTCTACAGCGGTCGTGCCTGTATATGCAACCTCGCCAGTGAGTGTGAGCGTGCCCTCACCCTTCTTGGTGAAACCGCCCTTATTAGTGCTATCAATCGCAGTAGCAATAGTCATATCCTCGGCATTCTCGATCTGAATTGCCTTGGTTGAGTTCTTAATAGTCGGATCGACATCACCGGAAATCTGCAAGGTGCCGCCCTTGAAGCAAACCGCTGCGGTCCATCCATTGGTAAGCGAATTCTGCGAAGCGATTGCCACTGCGCCATCTTCAATATCAATGCCCGCGGTACGCTTACCAACAAAGGTCATCGTGCCCGTCCCCTTCTTGATAATCTTATCCGCACGATCACTACCGGTACCAAAAACGCCGTCGGTTGTAAAGTCAGTGCCCAACGCACCTACATTCAAATAACCAACGCCAGCCCAATTTGAAGCAACTTCGCGCCGGAAATAACCAGTAAGTTCACCGAAATTGGTCGTGCCCGTAGCACTGGGTGTGCAGTTTGCCGCGCCCGAGTTGTAGATTTCCCACTTCGCCTTGGCGCTGGAAGCATTCGTCGACTTAATGGAAAGCGCATGACGCGGTGCCTGATCGTTCCAAACGAGAATAGAGCCCGCAAATTCACTGTTATTGCCGCTCAAATTCGTGGCCGCGCGACAGGTGATAAAGGCGAGCTTACCAGTGCCGGTAAGATTGCCGCTCACATTAAGGTTGCAGCCGCCCTGATCTGGCTTGCCGCTCTTGGTGGTGTAATAGCCCTGGATACGCGCATACTTAGCATCCGAAGCAGTAATCTCAAGATTATTTTCAATCGTTATCGGCGTGTTGTTGCTATCAAGCGACCGAAAGCCGGCATAATCGCCAAGCGTAATCTTGCCATCACCGGTCACGGAAGTCGTGCGGATAAGCTTTGAAGAAGTCGCGCTCTCGGCGGCGGTGAAAACAGTATCGCCATTGACCACCACCGTTTTTGCATTACCCTCGACATCCATCGTCACGCTCCATGCTTCGGCATCTTCCGCAAGCGCAGGAAACACGACATCGACGTCATCAACCGAATTCGGATATTCCGTCGCCACTACCTCCGCCTCGCTGTCGTCTAAGACAGTCCAGTTCCCAGCCGTAGACCACTTTCCGTCGCCACTTGCGCCGGTCCAGGTGTATGTCGTCGCCCACGCGCCGGTGCTCGCAAGGAGCGCGGCAGTCGAGGCCAATAATGTTTTCAGTTTCATGTTTGAGTTTTCCTTTGGTTTATTATCAAATGCTAATGATCGGCACCCCGTTGACATCGGTGACGCCTTGTAGTAAAATATCTCCAGCAATCGAGGTAAGCCCGGTGGGGTCCGTAGCGAGTTTTTGCTTGCCGCCCAACGTTCCCGGGATTACCTCGATTTCGTTTACCCGATACGCGTACGCTTTGGCAGTGCCGGTCTGCTGATACTTCTTCAGTGTGATGCGCACTCGAAACGCAACGCCCAAAATCATATAGGCGGCATAAGCGATTGCGATTGAAATTTCATGGTTGACATTCTCGCCAGGAGTGCGCTTACCGGTATTGTCTTTTGAATAATCAGGATGCTCCTCAACAATCTTGCTCTCCCGAATCAGGCCGCGCAAACTGGTTAATGCGGCGAAATGAATTTCCTCTGACACGCTTTTTTCGCGCTGCCGCGGATTAAGCGATTCGCGGATGCTTTCCCCGCTAATCGTGACAATTCCCTTCCCGTTGGTCTCCTCATCGGTCATTTTGCCGATAAGCCCGTTGGTACGCGCCCAAACAAGCGCATCACGAGTGTTGTTGAAAGGCGCAGGTGAACCTTTCACCACGACAAACTGATATCGGGCAAGATCATTCATAATTTGATTGCCATGAAACCGCACGTGCCGCCGCACGCGAGGAGCGCTGCCACCGAGGCCAATAATGTTTTCAGTTTCATGTTTGAATTTTCCTTTGTATTTAGTTAGAATTCGTTTCAACTTCTCATTTCAAGATTCTTGCATAATCCTGCAATGAATGAAAGTACCGCAAGACCCGAACAGTGTTGATATTACTTTCGTACCGATACACCAACAGATAGTTGTTAATCGGAACCACACGATAGCCTTTGACCCTAAGGGCGGGATCTCTAGCGAACTGAAACGCCTCCGGGTCGCTCTGCAGCACATTATAAACTCTCGCCACCTCCGACAGAAGATTGTCGGCCGCCAGAGGATTGCACAACTCCTCCATCAGATAGTCCAGTATCCGCTCCAAATCACGCTGCGCGAACTTGTTGATGGCGAGTTTAGACACGCGTCTTCTCCCTAAGCGAATTCAAATGCTCGATTGCATCCATTTCCTCGCCGCTCGCAATTGCTTTCTCGGCCTCATCCAGTTTGGAATAGATTTCGAGCTTCGCCATCACCTTGCGATAGTAATCCACGTTCATGAGAACCATGTCCTCGGAACCGTGATTCATAACGAATATGGGATCGTCAGTTTCGCGGCAAACTGTTGAAACGTAATCGACATTATCAAACTTTTCTATTTGCATAACTCTTGGCATACACTCACTCCTAGGTTGTCAATCATGCATATTATACCACAATCACCGAAAACCTGTCACGCGCCCACGCGCCGCCGCACGCGAGGAGCGCTGCCGCCGAGGCCAATAATGTTTTCAGTTTCATGTTTGAGTTTTCCTTTGGCTTATTATCAAATTCTAATGCTCGGCGCACCATATCCCGCCGCTTTTTCGTTTCTAATTTTACCAAAGACATTCCCCTTTGGTGGTACACCAGTGGGTAGGGATGGGGAGATTGACCGATTGTATTGTTCGATTAATAAATCGTGTCACCGGTGCGGGCCTTCGGAAGGATCGGCCCGGTCGCTTTGCCAGGGAAAGCCGCCCAGTTTCACCACCGCTTCTCCCGCAAGAAAAAGCGAACCGCAAATGAGGACGGAGGGAGAGATGATTGTATTGATCGATTGACCGATTAACCGATTAACCGATTGTATTGGAGTATTGGGAGATTGGTTGATTGAAGAGGAGCGGGGGGCGCAGTCGTCACAGGTCGCAGAAGTCTCATGCGTCCCATGCGTCCCAGAGAGCGATCCCGAAGAACCGCCAGATTTTTTGATTCGGGCGAGGGCGGCGGAGAGCGAGGGCGCTGCGACGGCGGGAATACCAAGGGAGCGCATTTTCGCCGCGAGGTCTTCCGGAGAAAGCGAACGCGGATTCGTGGTCTTGACCGCGATGGCGCTAGAAATGTGGGGCTTAAGAATGCGCAGTGTCTCGTCGATGTCTTTGTCAGCGCAGAACCCGGCGATCAAGGTGAAAGCGCGGTCGCCGTACTCTTCGCTCAGCGCGGCGGAAAGTGCGCGAGCGGCGGGTGGATTGTGCGCGCCGTCAACAATATAGCGCCCGATCTGCTGGAACCTGCCCGGCCAGACAACACGGGAGAAGCCCGGGGAGAATTTTTCGATTTTTCGATTAATCGATTTTTCGATTGAATTGAGGAGTTTCAGGGCGGCGAGGGCGGTGAGGGCGTTTTCGCGGTTGAAGCTGCCGCGGAGGGAGAAGTCGGACGGTATCTCCGATTCGTCGGCGAGGTCGGGCGCGTAGTAGAACGGCGAGCCGAGGGAGCGGGCGCGGCGTTCGACGACCTCGCGAACCGAATCGACATTTCGGCCGAGGAGGATCGGGACGCCGGGCTTGATGATGCCGGCTTTTTCGGCGGCGATTTTCTCGACCGTGTCGCCGAGCCAGTCGCAGTGGTCGAGTCCGATACGGGTGATGATCGAGAGCGAGCCATCGGGGAATGGGGCGTCGGCAGCGGGATCGCGCCAGGCATTGGTCGCGTCGAGCCGTCCGCCGAGTCCGGTTTCGAGAACGAGGTAGTCCGGATCGAGTCCGACGTACACGAGAAAGCCCACCGCCGTGAGCGCTTCGAAGAACGTGAGCGGGGAATCGCCGCCCTGGGATTTGAGCGAAGCGACTTGGAGCGCGGACCGCTCCAGCGTCGCGTCATCCAGCGGGGCGCCGCGGTAGAAGAAGCGTTCGTTCAATTTAACGAGATGCGGAGAGGTGTAGCGTCCGACGCGGTAACCGGCCGAACCGAGGCAGGCGTCGAGAATCGCGGCGGTCGCGCCCTTCCCGTTGGTGCCGGCGATATGAATTACGCGACGAAGCCGACATTCGGGATTCCCCAGCTCGTCCAGCACCGCTTTGATCGAGTCGAGTCCCGGCTTCATTCCGAACCGACGTTTGGCGGCGAGCATATCGAGCCATTCGGTCATACCAGCACGACGGAGATGGCGGAGAGCGCGTAGCCGAGGAGGATCAGCCAAAGGATGCGGTCGGTGAGGAGAATTTTCTCCGGGCGGCCGGTGTCGCCGTTTTTCCAGGCGAGGATGCTGTAGCGCAGAATGCCGAGCGCGACGAATACAGAGGTGGTCCAGAGCCATGGAAAGTTGTGTCCCATCGTCGAGCGCATGGTGTAGGCGAAGTATTCCGCGACCGAGGCGACGGCGGCGAAAACGATAAGGGCATCGAGAAGCCGCGGATGGTAGTGCTTCAAGACCGCGCGCGATTCTCTGGCGAGTTCAAGTTCGTTCTTTCGTTTGCAGAAGGCGAGGAACATCGAAAGCGTGAAGGTGCACACCAGAAGCCAGGGCGAGATGTAGGCGTCGATGATCGCCGCGCCGGCAATCGCTCGCAGAACGAATCCGGCCGCGAGCGTCACCACGTCGACGTAGGGGACTCGCTTCAAAAAGCCGGTGTAAAGGCATTGCATCACCGTGTAGGCGAGAATCGTGCCGAACGCCTCGGTGCGCGAGGGCATCACCATCACCACCAGTGCGGGATAGGCGAAGCCGATCGCGAAGAGAACGAGCGCGGCGCGGACGGCGGTGATACGATTCAAGAGATTGGCGGCGATCGGACGAAACCGCTTGCGCGGATGCCGCCGGTCGGCGTCGTAATCGGAGACGTCGTTCAGAAGGTAAAACGCCGACGACAGGAGCGAAAACGAAACCGCCATCGCGAGCGCCATCGCGAACGACATCCAGCTGCGGTCCAGATCGCGCTGGGTGGCGTCGGCGACGGAGAAGAACCACGCCATCATCACCACGCCGTTCTTCGTCCACTGATCCACTCTCACCGCCTTCATCCACAGGCGGACAACATTGCCGATTTTCATTTCCAGCTTCTCCAGCGAATGATGCCCCACAAAAGCGAATGATCGGTGTAGACCGGGGTGGAATAATTCTCGTAGAAGGTCCAGAACTTCGCCCAGTTACGGTCGACCGCCGGAACCCAGCGGATCGGGAAAAGCGCGAGCGTGCGCGAAGTCGACACGCCCTTCTCCGGCTCCCGCGTCGTTTCCCAGAACGGCCACACCCGGGTGTAATCGTCGCCGTGCGCCACGAACGGGAACACCCGCCACTCGTCGTCGTAGAGTTCTACGAGATACCATCCGAACCGGGTCACATCCGTCGATTTCTCGCCTTTCTTGTAGTCGATGTCAATCGACCTTTCCCAGAACGGCCACACCTGGCAGTGCCAGCGCGACGGAGTGGACTCGTAGGTGAAAAACGGCCACGGACATCTCACGAGCGTCGACTGCGACGGGAGAGGATCGCCTTTCTTCGCTCCCGGGAGCGGTTTGCCGTAGGTCTTCGAATAGGAGAAGAGCGGCGGCAGGAACATTTCCGTCGCCTCGCGCTCGCGGTCGACTCTGCCGTACAGCGGCCACACCATCCAGGAATTTCCCTCCCCGGCGGTGTCGCGGTCATCGCGGTAGGTCGCCCAGGTCACGATCGGCCAGAGCGCGTAACGGTGATCGCTTTCCCGCTGATGATTGACGCCGTAGATCGGCCAGAAGCCCCAGCTGCCGTCGTCGCGCCAGCTGAAGAACGGGAATAATACGGCGTTGGAAGTCATCCACTGCTGCTCGCGTTTCCCGTCGCGGTAAACAGAGCGCGGCATTTTGTACTGATGCCAGAGCGGCCAAAGGCCGAACTTGAAATCGTACATCATGCCGACGTGCGGATGATATCCGGCGAAGGGGAAAAAGCCGTAATAATCGCCCTTCTCTTTGTCGCTGCCGTTGAACCAGAACGGAACGACCGAGAACTGGTAGCCGTCGTCCTCGTGATAATCCTGATAGTTTACGAGGTAAAGAAAGCGCCACCAGTCCTCGTGACAGGTGAAGACCGGCCAGAGAACATCGGTCTCTCCGTTCTCGACGGCGGTGAAGGGACGCACCGCGACGTATTCGCTTTTCTGCTGGTAGAAAGGTCCTACCTGAAAGGAAAGCGCGAGCAGCAGGTTAGCGAACACTCTTTCTGAACTCCTCGAATTCCTTGCGCTCGTAATCGCTCAGTTCGTCGATGCGCGACTGCACCTTGCGGAACGTGACTTTGCCGCGAACGGTGTCGCCCTTCTTGATCTGGATGCGGGCTAGCGAGATGAGCATTCGAACGTCCGCCTCGCGTCCGTTCGCATCCTTCGAAAGGTCGCACGCCTTGCGCACGCACTTTTCGGCCTCGTCGAGATCTTTGTTCGCATCCATCAAAATCGCCCCGAGCGTCTCCCAGGCGACGTAAAGCTGAGGCTCCTCAGCAATCGCCTTGCGCGCGACCGATTCGGCCTCGTCATAGCGACGGGTGCGGCGCAGCACTTCGGCGAGATCGTTAAGCGCGAGCACTACCGGCTTCTTGCCGGCGACGGACTGGCGCAGGAAGGTTTCGGCCTTGGCGAGATCGCCGTTCTTGAGCGCGAGCGAACCCATGACATAGTTCGCGAGCGGCGCCTTGTAATTGCGGCTTAAGACCTGGCGGGCCTGGCGCTCGGCGTCTTCGGTGTCGTCAAGCGAGATGTCAAGCTGCAGAATGAGGTCGCTGGTGGCGCCGACATCCGGACGATCTCGGCTCGCCGCGATCAAGGCGTCACGCGCTTCGCGGCGCTTGTCGTTGCCCTGACGCATCAGCACGAACGCACGGGTGGTCTGAAGATAGTAGTCGGAGGGCGAGCGCGCCTGTTTTTCCATGGTGCGCAGAATCTCGTCCTTGAGTTCACGCTCGTAGACCTTGACCTTGGCCTGGTCTTTCTCGGCGTCGATCTGCTGAATCGTCACCGCGGCGAGCAGCGACCAGGCCTGAAGATTGCCGCGATCGGCATCAGTCGCTTTTCTGAGCGCGGTCTTCGCGTCGTCAAGACGGTTCTCCATCAGACTCAGCATCGCGATCTCCACGAGCGCTCTCGGGTCGTCCCCTGCCGCGTCAACCGCGCGTTTCAAATACCCGATCGCCTTCTCCTTGTCGCCATCGATAAGCTCGAGGCGCATGAGTCCGATCAAGGCGTCGTGATTTTCCGCATCGGACGAAAGCACGCTTTCGTACATCTCACGCGATTTGACGCTGTCACTGTCATTGGCCATCAAAGCCGCCATCATGTTCATGACCGCGGCACGACGCTCGTTGGGGACGAAATCGACGGCGCGGCGGAGGTAGCTCAAGGCCTCGCCGGGACGTCCCGACTTCGCCCAGGTCGCGCCGAGGCGCACGAACACTTCGACATTGCGGACGTATCCGTAGTAGTTGCCGAGCGGCAGCAGACGGTAGCGGCGATCAGGATCTTTCACGATCGATTCAATGCGCGTGCGATATTCCTTGAGATGTTTCTTCGCGGCTTCTTCGCCTTTGGCCGAAAGTTCGAAGGCGTTGAACAGTGCGCAGACGTTGTCGCAGTCGATTTTGGAGAGCGCGAGATCAAAGAATCCGAACGCCTCCGCCGCGGCCCCCGCCTTGTTCTCGTCCAGCAGCCACACGCCGCGGTTGTTCGCCATCATGCCGAGATGACGGCGGAGGTTGCGCTTGAGCGCAAGGACCGGATCTTCCGTCGCGCGATCGATATCCTGATGGCTGCCCCAGTTATCCGGCACATCCAAAAGACTGTCGACCGCTTCGAATTCGGACCAGTTGGGCTTGAAGTCGACGCCGCCGCAAAGGAAGAATCCCGGCACTGGCGTCATCTGGGCGCCGACCCAGAGATCGGGATAACCGAAACTCGCGAGTTTATCCGAAACCGCAGAATCGATCTCCAGCCAGCGGGTGAGGAACCGCCACACGTCGACTGAAAGCGCCGCGGCAAGTTCATTGGTGTTGACGTCGCCGCCAATTGCGCCCGAGGCGATGCGAGACTCGAGTTCTTCACGGTATTTGTCGTCGTCCCGGCGCAGATTCACCAGCTCTATATGCTTCTGGGCGCGAACCGCGGCCTGACGCAGGTGGTCGTCAAGAGTGCCGTCGGTGACAAGCCAGGTGCGATCGCCCATCTCCTTGATGACCCGATCGGCGACTCTGTCGGCGAAGGCGCCGCTCCTGCCGTCGAAAGCGGAGATTTCGAAACCGAGAGTGAAGACGACGACCATCACGAGCAGTCCGCCGACCACATAGGCGAGCGAGGGGACGATTTTGGGAATCAAGTCCCCTTCACGTCCCTCGACGTCTTTATACTGCGCGTGAGGAACGAACCACCAGTACGCGGCGATGTAGCCGATAAGCACCGACACCAGCGCACAGCTCGCCACCGGCAGCTCGCCGAACGGACGCATCACTTCGGATGGCGACAGCGGCGAAGCGCACTCGATGATCGCGAGGAAGGTCATCAGCAAATGGAACAGCAGGAGCGAGAGATTGCTGCGCTGATTGAACGAGAACCGGCTCGCCAAAAGCGAAACGACAAACAGCAGCGAAGCGACCGGACCCACCCCCCAGCGTCCGCGGCCGAACCATCCGACGACAATCTTCGAATGCGAACGCACCAGGGCCTGGAATCCGCCCTCGCAGAACGCCGCGCCGACCGTAAAGGCGATGAGCGCGATCGCAAGGAAGGTCGTGGCCGCGTAATACGGCTTTTCTTCACGTCTGAGCGAGGTCATCCAGGCGACGGCAACGCCGAAAAAGACCAGCGGGAGAAACACCGGCGCATCCACGAGTCCCACGCCGACGATCACTCCGGCAAGCGCGGTCAAAGCGAGCGAAACACCCTTGGACGCCGCGCGACCGGCGGGAATGAAAAGCGCGAAAGCGCACAGCGCAAGCGCAATGTCGAAAAGCCGCGGCTCAAGATGGGTCGCGGCGGAATGCACCGCCGGGGTGAACATGAACACCACTGCCGCGACGACGCCGCCGATACGAGCGGTGATCGCCGCATGCCGCTCGCCGTCGGCATCGTTGATGCGCTCGTAAATGAAGAAGCTCACGAGCATGTAAAGACAGATCACCGAAATCGCACCGAAGATCGGACCCATCAAATTCACGTTCCCGAGCGAACCGGCGACCGCGGAGCCGAGCGGATGAACCACAAGATCGGTTTTGGTCAGTCCCTGCCAGATCGAGAGCAGTCTCGCGCTGGACCCGGGCATCATGTAGTCGGCCATCGAAACGAAATACACGACGGCCGCGATCACGGCGAGCACGCCGGCGACGGACCAATCGACGAGACGCGAAGCCGGTTTCTTGAACATATTCATGAGTATGATCTCTCCTGAGGGTTAAAAATTGACAAAGACCGGATTGTGGTCGGAAATATCTTTGGCGGGCACAATGACCGGGGCACCGAAAGGTTTCATTCCCCGGGTGAAAACATAATCGAGCGTGGAGTCGCCCCATTTGCCGCGACCGGGATGGGTGGCGCGCTTGTCACTCGCCGCGAGTTCGAAGCTGTTGAAATATCCGCCATCCTCAAGCGTCTTGAAAATCGTCTCTTCCGCGAACTCCGCGCTCCAGCGGTCGGCGTTGAAATCGCCGGCAATGATCACGGGGTGCGGATTTTTCTCGGAGCGCTTCGGCTTTTCCTGTCCGACAATCTGCTCGATCGCCTTCGCGCGCTTCAACCGATTCGACTCCGCGATTTCGGCGGTGGTCGCGCCGTAATTCGATTTGAGATGCACCGAATAGACCGACGCGGTCACCGCCGGCTCTATGACGATGAGCGCATGGGCGTAGCCGCGCGGCGGAGTGTTCTTTTTCGAATTCTTCCACTTCGACCAGTTCGACTCGGCGACCGGCAGCGTGGTCGCGATCACGTCCTGCTGCTGATCAAAGCGGTCGCGGCGGCGGTAGCCGGAGACGACCGCGACTTTGAGGTCGCTCCGTCCGATCGCCTTCACCAGTTTCTCGGCGGTGTCGTCATGGCGGAATTCGTTGAAGCAGAGGATGAGATCATTCTTGCCGGTGGGATCGGCCTTCGCGAGGCCTTCCTTGATCATTCTGCCGGCCTCTTCGATCATCGCCTGCTCGACCGCCTCGGGCGCACGGTGCTCGGCGCGGCCGGACGGAAACCAGTTTCCGTTCCAGGTGCCGACGGTGAGCGCCGAAAAAAGTACTGCGATTGAAAATGTCATGAGATAGTCTTGATTACAGGCGCCGGGGGCTGGTTGTAGACGCGGGAGTTCGGGGGAACGGACGCCCTGAGCCAGACATTGCCGCCGATTTCCGAGTCATGTCCGATCACGGTCGATCCGCCGAGAATCGTCGCCCCGGCATAGATGACCACGTTGTCTTCGACGTCGGGATGCCGCTTGACGCCCTTCACGAGCGCACCGGTGAGCGGATCTTTGTCGAACGAAAGCGCGCCCAGGGTCACGCCCTGATAAAGTTTCACGTTATTGCCGATGACGCAGGTTTCTCCGATCACCACCCCGGTGCCGTGGTCGATGAAAAAGCGCTCGCCGATCGTGGCGCCCGGATGGATGTCGATGCCGGTCTTCGAATGCGCAAGCTCGCTCATGATGCGCGGAATGATCGGCACCTTGAGCGTGTAGAGCTCGTGCGCGAGCCGATGGATCGTCACCGCGAAGAGTCCGGGATACGCCATCACCACTTCCATCCGGCTCGATGCGGCGGGATCGCCCTCGTAGGCCGCGGTAATGTCGGTTTCGACGAGCCGGCGCACCTCCGGAAGCCGCGCGACGAAAGCGGCGACGATCTCGTGCGCGTCGCGCCCGGGACACAACAGCGCGATCTCTTTCTCGAGGTCGACCGCGATGTCTTCGATCGCGCCGGACGAGCCGAGCTCGCCGTAAACACAGGGATGCAGCGCGGCGAGACCGTGCTTGACGATGTGGGCTATTCTCTGAGGCAGTGTCATACTTGATTCCTGAAAAGAATATTATACCATATCCCGGGCACCGTTGAAGCGCAAAATGAGCTGGGTGCAGTCATCGGACTGGTCGAGTCCGCCGGCATGCACCGTGACCGCCTTCTGCACCACTCCCAGTAGCCGGCGGATGTCGACGATTCCGCACGCGCCGACGATGTCCAGCGTCCGCGCCTCGCCGAAAAGTTCGCCGTGCGAATTCTGCTGCTCGGTGATTCCGTCGGTGTAGAGATAGACGCCGCCGCCCTTTTCGAGGGTGAATTCGCCGAGGCGGTACTTGACGCCGGGCAGAGCGCCAAGAACGAGTCCGCACACCTCACGGCGATACTCGGCGCGTCCGTCGGCGGCGAGGACGAGCGGCGGATTGTGTCCCGCATTGACGTAGCAGACCTTGCCGGTCGTGAAATCGATCACACCGGCCCAGAGGGTCACGAACATCGAAGCGTCGTTGCCGTCGCAGAGCTGGTCGTTCGCCGCGGTGATCACCTCGTCGAGGGGCCGCCCCGAAGTCGCAAGATTCTTGATGATGGTCTTCGCCTTCATCATGAAGAGCGCGGCGGGGACGCCTTTTCCCGAGACGTCGGCGATCAGGAAGAGCACCTGGGTCGGTCCCACGAAATAGAAGTCGTAGAAGTCGCCGCCCACGTCCTTCGCGGCGATCATCTGCGCGAAAATGTCGAACTCCTTCACCTCCGGGAACGGCGGAAAGACGCGGGGGAGCGAGCCGGACTGTATCGCGCGGGCCATTTCCATCTCTTTTTTCCGTTCCGCCATGATGCGCTTTTTGACGTAGCGCGAAATCGCAAAGCCAACCACTGCCGAGACCAGCAGCAGCGCGAGCGCGGTCATGATCGCCGAAACCGCGAACTGAAAGTTACGATCGTCAGCCGCATTCGATTTGGGAACCATTCCGTAAATGGTGAAGCCGTAAAGCTCCTGCTTCTTCCAGTAGAACGAGTCGTCCGGCTCGACCCACAGCGAGCCCTCGAGTTCCGGATCGGTCGCCGAGAGGACGAGTCCGACCGGGGTGATGATCGCGAGCGAGCCCTGCTCGCCGATGTGCCAGAACGAGGCGATGCTCACCATTTCAGTCTGCACCATCCGCTGCAGGGTGTCGACCTTGGCGCCGACCTGGATGAATCCGCCGGAAGGAATCCACACGCCGGCGTATTTGCTCAGCTCCCCGCCTACCGCGTCATCGCGCATTTTCTGCGCGTACTCGCTCTCGGTGTCGAGAAGGCAGAGGAACTCCTGATAATCGCCGCCTGGTTTCTTGAAGTCGAAACCGATGTTCTCGGGTATCGAACTGTAAATGATGACGCCGTTCGTGTCGACCACGTTGAGTTCTTCGATCTCCATTTCGAAGGCGATCATTCTGAGCGATTCGACGGATTTGTCTTCGAGTTTTTTGAGCCTGTCCCGAAAAACCATCGCCTCATGCACGAGATGAATGTCGACGGTATCGACCATGTCGGTCGCGACGTCGCGGAACACCGCGTCGATGTCGTTCATCGCATTGCGCTCGGCGATGAGCGAGGAGACGAACCAAAGCGGAATGAGCGAAACGACAAGCACCACCGCGATGGCGGCGGCGAGAGAGGACATGAGTTTGCGTTCAGCCGTCATTTCGTCACCTTCTTCAAATATTCGTCAATCGCGGCGTTGGCCGCCTCGGTGGCCGCGTCGTCGCCCTTCCTGAGCGCTATGGCGTAATTCTCGCGGGTCTCGCGCTCGCTCACCGCGAGGGACGGATCCTCGGAGGCGTAAAACGTAATCGCCGAGAGATCATAGAAGAACGTGTCGATTTTTCCGTTCTTGAGATCTTCGATCGCCTCGCGCTCGCCGCGATAACGGAACGGGGAGAGTCCGTGATGGCAAAGATAAAGATCGGCTTTCAATCCTTCCACGGTGCCGATGCGAATCGCGTCGGCGGTGATGATGGTCGGTTCTTCCTCGCCTTTGCGGTAAAGAAACGGACTTCCGCCC
>R11__coassemble_1124_pt1 | contig 15714 bp, 15 predicted proteins | sample R11__metabat2_low_PE_023 | metagenome-assembled genome bin R11
GAACGCGCAGTCGAGGATTAGGGGTTATAGGGTTTATAGGGTTAGCGGGGTTGGTCGCGATAGTGGGTCTAGTGGGTCTAGCGATTCTAGCAGCTCTAGTGATTCTAGTAGCTCTAGTAACTCTAGTGGCTCTAGTAACTCTAGCGGCTCTAGTAACTCTAGTAACTCTAGCGGCTCTAGTAACTCTAGCGAGTCTAGTAGTTCTAGTGATTCTAGCTATTCTAGAATAGCCGAGCCGGTGTTGCCGACCTATCGCGACGAGGGGCTCGCGGCGGGCGATTACAGTTACGAAGTGTCGAGCATGAGCCGTTTCTACACCGCGGGCAATTCGACGCCGACGGTGAGCGAATCGCCGCGCACGGCGGCGGTCACGGCGACGATCGGCGGGGTGAGCTTCTTCTGGAACGACGTCAACGTGAAGCGGGGCGAGACGGCCGAGGTGATGCTCTCGATCGAGAACTCGAAGGGATTCGAGATCACGAGCATGACCGAGCAGGTCAAGTACGATCCCGCGTACCTGACGCCGATGAAGGTGCTGACGACGGGCCTCACCGAAGGGTTCGAGGTCAGCTGGAGCGCGACCGGCGGGGTGATGACGGTGACGATCGGGGCGCCCGGAGGTCGTCCCCTACCGGCGGGCGCGGGCAAGTTCTTGACCTTGGTGTTCGATACCGTGAAGGCGGGCGAGACCTGGGTGGGCGCGCTCGAGGGACAACAAGCGTACGACAACAATTTGGGCGCGGCCGAGGGACAACAAGCCCACGACAACAAGCTGGGGGCGGCGGTGACAATCGAAGAGAGCGAGGCGAAGTATGCGCTTGGCGATGTCGATGGCGACGGCGAGCTCACGAGCGCTGATCTACGCGAGATGGTGAAGCTCTGCTCAGCGGCGGGTCGTAAGTACACTGCCGATCAGCTCAAGGCGGGTGACTTCAACGGCGACGGCAGGCTCACCCAGGCAGATTATCAGTTGATGAGGGTTTACTTCAAGGAGAGAGATCTGGTAAAATGAAAGTCGATTTTCATGTGCATTCCACCGCGAGTGATGGAACTTTCGCGCCGTCGGAGCTCGCGGCCAAGGCGGATGAGGGCGGTTTTCTTGCGATGGCGCTTACCGATCACGACAACACCGACGGCGTCGCCGAGCTGATGGCCGCGGCGAAGGATCACGCCGGGGTCAAGTTCGTTACCGGAACGGAACTCTCGATCGATCCGGGCGAGACCTTCCACAAATTTCATCTCCTCGCGCTCGGGATCGACCCCGGGAACGCCGCTTTCAACGCGTTTCTGAAGCGCATTCTCGACGGACGCAACGACCGCAATGCGCGCATTGTCGCGAATTTCAACCGTATCGGCATTCCAATGCAGTACGGTACCGGCGTAGAGCGCGAAGACATCGCGCTCTACGCGCACGGCGACGTTCTCGCGAGACCGCACTTCGCCCGCTGGCTGATGGTGCACGGCTATGCGCCGAGCATTGTCGCGGCGTTCGAGAAATACCTTCTGCCCGAATCGCCGAAGGCGACGCGGTGCTACGAGGAGCGGTTTCATCCCGGGCAGGAGGAGACTTTCCGGCTGGTGCACGACGCGGGCGGAATCTGCGTGATGGCGCACCCGAAGTACTGGCGGCGCTACTGGAAAGATAGCGGGGTCGAGTTCGACGCGGCCGAGCGCGGACTTGCCGCGCTCAAGGAGAAGGGACTCGACGCTCTCGAGTGCCACTATCAGGCCGACACCGTCGACGAAGACGTGCGCTTCACCCGGATCGCCGAGAAACTCGGGTATCTTAAGTCGGCGGGGAGCGACTTTCACGGCGAGAACAAGCCGACGATTCCGCTCGGCATGGAGGTGAGCGAAAGCTTTATCGGTCCGTTGCTCGAGCGGCTTGGAAAATCATTCATCCGTTAACATTGTCTTAATCTCAATAAAGTACAATGGTGCCATCAACCTAAGAAAAGGAGGCATCATGATCAACAAACAGACTATCGTCGCTTTGACTGTCGGCGCGGTAATGGCAGTCGCGGTTTTCTCGGCTTGCGGAAAAGGCGAGAACAGCGGAGCGGTTTCGGCCAAGACGTCCGAGGCCAACGTTTCCACCAATGAAAACGGAAGCGTCACCAAAGCCTTCACCGAATGCAACGTCACGACCAACGGCAACATGGTCACCGAGCGCCGCCGCGAGACGCGCACCACGACCGACACCGCCGGGAATGTGCTCGAGACTTCGACGAGCGAATACGCCCAGAGCTACACCGTGGGCGACGCTCTCGCGTCCCCGCTCGTGCCGGCGGAACGGAAGAATCCGAGCGAGCCGGCGGCGGATAACTCCGACTCCTTCCTCGGACTCAAATTCGGTTCGGTCTTCGAGGGCACCAACTTCGTGAACGACGCCGACGAACCCACGATGCTCCGCGCCGTCTTCACCCCGGCGAAGACGCTTGCCGGCTTCGATGACTACTACGTTTACGTCACGCCGAAAACCCACAAGGTGGTGAAGGTGTACGCCTGTGCGAAGAACGCGGTCGAACCGGGATTCCGCTGGCGCCGTCATTACCTCATCGAGGCGTTGGAGAAGCGCTATCAGACCTGGGCGCGGCTCGCGAGCTTCCACCGTCCGCTCTACGCCTTCGATCTCGGCAACAGCCGTTATGTGAGCGCGTGCCTCGCCGGGGCCTCGCGCGATTACGAGACCGTGCTCGTCGGCTGGGACGAGTCGGTGGTCAAGACCGCGCTCGACGAGACGGAAGAGATTCGCGACGAGCAGCGCAAGGCCGCCGCGGAGAAGCGCAGCCGCCGGGTGAGCGAGGCGGCCGACGCGTTCTAAGGCGGCTTAAGGGGACGCTCACGAAAGAACGTCCCGGAATTTCGACAGGGTCATCGGCTTCAGGAGAATTCCGTCGAAGCCGATTTCCCTGAAGTTTTTATTGGCTTCGACGTCGGCGGTGAGCGCGATCACTTTCAGCGCCTTGAACCGGTCGTCGCCGCGGATGGCGCGGCAGAGCTGCTCGCCATCCATCTTCGGCATCCACATATCGGTCAGCACGAGATTGACGGGGTCGCCCTTGGCGTGGCACTCCTCGAGTTTCTTGAACGCGTCGTGTCCGTCCGCCGCGCTCGTCACTTTCTTGACGCCGATCTTGCGGGCGAAGACTTCGAGTAGCGCGAGGTTCACCGGCACGTCGTCGACCGCGAGGACATGCAGCTCTTTGGTGATCGGCATGATTCTTCCGCTCGAGGTTTTGATGTACTGAACGTCGACCTCCTTGGCGATGACGTTCGGTATTTCGAGCGCGAAGGTCGAGCCGACGCCGAGTTCGCTGGTGACCGTCATCTTTCCGCCCATCAGCTCCACGAGCTGCTTGCAGATGGGGAGCCCGAGGCCGGTGCCGCTCGCGCCTTTGTCGGCGGAGACCTGCACGTAGGGCTGCAGAATCATGTCGATCTTGTCCGCCGGTATGCCGCGTCCGGTGTCGGCGACCGAGAGTTCGAGCGTTTTGCCGCGCATGCCTAGGCGCACGGTGATGCTGCCCTTGTCGGTGAACTTCATCGCGTTGCCGATCAGATTGAACAGAATCTGGCGCACGCGCTGGGGATCGATCATGATGAACTCGGGCACTTCGCCGAACGACGCCGACACTTCGACGCGCTTCGACGATTTCACGATCTGGAAGGCGTTGACCACTTCGTCGACGAGGTGCTTCACGTCCGTCGGCTCCGGGGCGATCTGCATCTTGCCCGATTCGAGTTTGGAAAGATCGAGAACGTCGTTGATGAGTTCCAGCAGCAGCTTGCCCGAGGAACGGATCGACGAGACGTAGTTTTTGCGCTCCTTTTCGTTCTCGACGCCGAGTTCCAGCACTTCGGCGAAGCCGCAGATCGCGTTCAAGGGGGTGCGGATGTCGTGGCTCACCGTCGAGAAGAAGTAGCTTTTGGCCTCGTTGGCTCTGACTTGGTCGTCGATGTCGATGAACACGCCGTTGATCGCGACCACCTCGCCTTGTCCGTTCTCCCGCGCCGAGCCGGCGGCGCGGAACCAGCGGTAGCCCTTGCCCTCGACCTTGATGCGGTATTTGACATCGTAGATCTTGCCGCCGGAGGGATCGGCGACAGTTGAAAGAATCGCGGTCTTGATGCGGGCGAGGTCGCTTGGATGCAGGCGGTCCATCCAGGCGTGAATGTCGGTGCCGAATTCTTCCGAGGTCATGTTCTCGCAGCCGACGAGCTTGCGGAAGGCGGGGCTCCAGTAGCAGAACCCCGGCGTACCGTCCGCATTGCGCGAAATCTCCCATTCACCCGAGCCGAGCGCGGTGTGGATCGCGTTGATGACCGAGCGCCGGTCGTACGCCGCCTCGGTTTCGAGCCGCCGACGCTGGTCTTCGTCGCAGTCGACGAAATACATCATGAGCGAGTGCGCCTCTTCGTCGGCTGCCTCCGCCTTGACGAGCGTCATCTCTAGCCACTGCTCGTGATCTTCGATCGAACGGACGTATCTGACGATATGGCGCTTCGTGTGGCGCATTATTTCGCGCAGGTAGTCGATTTTTCCGTACGCGGCCATCCGGTCGTGGAAGTCGGGATGCACCCGGTTTGCGGACCATTCGACCATCAGTTCGGAATATTTTACATGCTTTTCAAGAAGCGGTTTGATCGACTGCAGGTCGCGGTCTTCGCTCAGCATGAGCGTGGTAATGCGGTCCTGATCCAGATCGATGCGGTAAAGCGAGAGGAATCCGGAGGCCAGCATCCGGAAATTTTCATCTTCAATATTCATATATCCATTCATGGTGGCCAAATATTATAGCACATTCGATGCCTATTGTGCCAAGCCAGTTTCAAGGCATCGCCCCCGCCGCCGCGGTTTTTCGCGTGTTATTCGCAATGTTCACGGGGCGGAATTTTTGATATAATACTACCCATTATGGCAATGACTATGACTCAGAAGATCTTCGCGGCGCACGCGAAGAAAAAAGAAGTGCACGCCGGCGAGCTTATCATGGCTAAGCTCGATCTCGTGCTTGGCAACGACATCACGACTCCGGTCGCGATCGGCGAATTCCCGAAGTTCGGCAAGAAGAAGGTGTTCGACAAAAACAAGATCGCACTTGTCCCCGATCACTTCGCGCCGAACAAGGACATCAAGGCCGCGACCCAGTGCGCCTGCATGCGCGCGTTCGCCAAGGACCAGAAGATCAAGAACTACTTCGAAGTCGGCCACGACTGCGGCGTCGAACACGCGCTGCTGCCGGAAAAGGGCCTCGTCACCGCGGGCGACCTCATCATCGGCGCCGACTCGCACACCTGCACCTACGGCGCGATCGGCGCGTTCTCGACCGGCGTCGGCTCGACCGATATGGCCGCGGGCATGAGCGCGGGCGAAACCTGGTTCAAGGTGCCGAGCGCGATCAAGGTCGTCGTCAAGGGCAAGCCCCGCAAGTGGGTCTCGGGCAAGGATCTCATCCTGCACCTGATCGGCCTCATCGGCGTCGACGGCGCCCGCTATCAGTCGCTTGAATTCACCGGCCCCGGCATCCGGAACCTTTCGATGGACGACCGCTTCACCATCGCCAACATGGCGATCGAAGCCGGCGCGAAGAACGGCATCTTCCCGGTCGACGCGGCCTGCCTCAAGTATCTCAAGGAACACGGCGCCAAGGCGCCGAAGATCTACGAAGCCGACAAGGACGCCGAGTACGAGCGCACGATCGAAATCGATCTCGCCGAACTCCTCCCGACCGTCGCCTTCCCTCACCTCCCCGAGAACACCCACACGCTGCATGAAATCAAGCGGATGAAGAAGATCGCGATCGACCAGGTCGTGATCGGTTCGTGCACCAACGGACGCATCAGCGACCTCCGCATCGCCGCCAAGGTGATGAAGGGCCGCAAGGTCGCGGAGGGTCTGCGCTGCATCGTCATTCCCGCCACCCAGCGCATCTATCTCGAGGCGATGAAGGAAGGTCTCCTCAAAGCGTTCGTCGAAGCCGGCTGCGTCGTTTCGACGCCGACCTGCGGTCCCTGCCTCGGCGGCTACATGGGCATTCTCGCGAAGGGCGAGAAATGCGTCGCGACCACCAACCGAAACTTCGTCGGCCGCATGGGCCACGTCGAGAGCGAAATCTACCTCGCCTCGCCCGCCGTCGCCGCCGCGAGCGCGGTCGCCGGCCACATCACCTGCCCGTGCGCCATCGGCTGCAAGTGAGAGAAATGAAGAATGGAGATTTAAAATGAAAGTAAGCGGAAAATCTTACAAGTACGGTGACAACGTCGACACCGACGTGATCATCCCCGCCCGTTATCTCAACACTCCCGACGCGAAGGAACTCGCGAAGCACTGCATGGAGGACATCGACGCGAAGTTCGCGTCCGTCGTCAAGCCCGGTGAAATCATGATCGCGGGCAAGAACTTCGGCTGCGGCTCGTCGCGCGAGCACGCGCCTCTGGCCATCAAGACCTGCGGCATCGCGTGCGTGATCGCCGCGACCTTCGCGCGCATCTTCTACCGCAACGCGCTCAACATCGGGCTCCCGATTCTCGAGTGTCCGGCGGCCGCCGAGGCGATCAAGGCGGGCGACGAGGTCGAAGTCGATTTCGACACCGGCGTCATCACCGACAAGACCTCCGGCAAGACCTTCCAGGGCGAACCGTTCCCGCCGTTCATGCAGGAGCTGATCGCCGCGGGGGGACTCGCCGCGTACCGCTGCAAAAACTCCAAATAAGGCAATTCCGCCATGGGCATACGCATTCTCGGCACCGGGAGTTATCTTCCCGAACGCGTCGTCACCAATGACGACATCGCCGCGTCGCTGGATACGAACGACGAGTGGATCTATTCCCACACCGGCATTCATTCGCGGCACGTGGCCGGCGAAGGCGAGAGCACTTCGACGACGGCCGCCGAGGCCGCGCGCCGGGCGATGACCGCCGCCGGGGTCGGACCGGAGGAGATCGGTCTCATCGTGCTCGCCACCTCGACCCCTGATTACAATCCGTTCCCCTCCACCGCCTGCGTGGTGCAGGGACTCCTCGGCTGCAAAAACGCCGGCGCCTTCGACCTTCAGGCCGCCTGCGCCGGCTTCGTCTATGCGCTCGAGCAGGCCCGCGGATTCGTCAATTTCTATCCGGACAAGAAGGCGCTCGTGATCGGCGCCGAGACTCTGACCCGCATCCTCGACTGGACCGACCGCTCGAGCTGCATCCTTTTCGGAGACGGCGCCGGCGCGGTGGTCCTCGGCAACGACGAGCCGCCGGGCGTCGCCTCGCTCAAAACCAAGGCGCACACGATTCTCGGGGCGGACGGACTCGGTTCGCACTTCATCACCCGCACCGGCGGCTGCAAAGATCCGCTCCCCGCGTCCGCGAGCGGAATGCCCGCGAAGCCCGACCCCATCTCGCCTCAGCTCGTTCTCATGGGCCACGACGTCTTCGCCTTCGCCGTGCGCACCCTCTCGAAGGTCGCGAGCGACCTCTGCTCCAAGCTCGGCACCACGCCCGAAGAACTCGACCGCGTCTTCGCCCATCAGGCGAACGGACGCATCATCGAGGCCGTGGCGCGCCGCATGAAGCTGCCGCTTGAAAAATTCTGGCTCAACCTTGCGACCACCGCCAACACCTCCGCCGCCTCCATCCCGATCTCGCTCGATCAGGCCGTCAAGGCCGGCGAACTCAAGGACGGAATGAAAATCGTCATGGTCGGCTTCGGCGCCGGTCTCACCTACGGCGGCACCTACTGCATCTGGCCGGAACTGTGAGAGAATGGAAAATTTAAAACATATATTTCAAAGACAGGAGAAAACAAAATGAAGAAAGTAATGATCACAGGCATTGGAATGGTTACCGCGGTCGGCAACGGTAAATCTGCCACCTGGGAAGCCGTCAAGGCCGGAAAGCCCGGTATCGGGCGCATCACCAAGTTCGATCCCTCGCGCTGCACCTCGCAGGTTGCGGCGGAACTGAAGGGATTCGACGAATACGCTCTCGGCTCAGGCCTTCTCGACAAGAAGGCGGCGCGCAAGATGGCGCTCTTCTCTCAGTATGCGGTCTGCGCGGCGAACGAGGCGTGGGCCGACGCGGGCTTCGCGCCGCGTCCGGCGGAAGGCGCCGAGGCGACGGGTCCGCGTCCGGACATGGATCGCGTGGGCACGATTCTCGGCGTGGGCATCGGCGGACTGGACGTGACGGGCGAGAGCTTCAAGACGCTCTTCGACCGCGGCCCCGACCGTCTCTCGCCGCTCGCGATTCCCGAACTCATTTCGAATGAAGGCGCCGGCAACATCGCGATCACGCTCGGCGCGAAGGGTCCGTGCCAGGTGGTCACCACCGCGTGCGCGAGCTCGACGGACGCGCTCGGCTTCGCGCTCGACCTCATCCGCGCCGGCCGCGCCGACGTGGTGGTCGCCGGCGGCAGCGAGGCGGTGATCATGGAGTTCTGCGTGGGCGGATTCATGAAGGAGAAGGCGCTCGCGACCAAGTTCAACGACACCCCCGAGAAGGCGTGCCGTCCGTTCAACGTCGACCGTGACGGATTCGTCATGGGCGAGGGCGCGGCGATCTTGATTCTCGAATCGGAAGAGCACGCCAAGGCGCGCGGAGCCAAGGTCTATGCCGAGCTCGCGGGCTACGGCGCGACCTGCGACGCGTACCACGTCACCGCCCCCGATCCTTCCGCCGACGGCGCGGTTAAGGCGATCGAGATCGCGCTCAAGGACGCCGGCGTCACCGACAAGTCGACCGTCGACTACATCAACGCGCACGGCACCTCGACCCATCTGAACGATCAGATGGAGACGACCGCGTTCAAGCGCGTGTTCGGCGACGAGCAGGCGAAGAAGATCAACATCTCCTCCACCAAGCCGTTCCACGGTCACTGCCTCGGCGCGACCGGCGCGATCGAAGCGGCGATCTGCGCACTCTCGATCAAGGACGGTTACTGCCCCGCCACGATCAACTACGAGCACCCCGATCCCGAGCTCGACCTCAACTACACTCCGAACGTCGGCGTCAACCGCGACATCCGCGTCGCCATGAGCTCGTCGCTCGGCTTCGGCGGCCATAACGGCATCCTCGTCTTCAAGAAGGTCGAGGGTTGAAGGGTTGAAAAGTTGAAGGGTTGAAAAGTTGAAGGGTTGAAAAGCTGAAAGGTTGAAAGGTTATGGAGATTCCGGTACTGAAACAGGTCTTTAACAAGCCGGGCATCGAACTGCTGCCCCACCGCGATCCGTTCCTCTTCGTCGACACTCTTTTGAGTGCGGACGAGACGGGGTCGGTCGCGGAGTACACGTTCACGACCGAGAAGAACGATTTCTTCCGCGGACACTTCCCGGGCTTCCCGATCGTTCCCGGCGTCGTGCTGGTAGAGACGATGGCGCAGGCCGCCGGCGCGGGACTCGTCGCGCGCGGATTCTTCGGTGACGGCAAGCCCGGCTTCCTCTTCGCCAAAGTCGAGGAGGCGAGCTTCCGCAAACCGGTCCGTCCCGGCGACAAGTTCGTCACCGTCTGCACCAACATCAAACTGAAACGCATCATCGGCGTGTTCGGCGTCAAGGGCTACGTCAACGGCGAGCTCGCGGCCGAGGCGACGATCAAGTGCATGCTGGGCGAGAACAAGTAAAGAGAATTGACCGATTGATCGATTAACCGATTGACCGATTGTATTGATTCATTGGTCGATTGATAAAATGGGGTTGCGATGATTAGAATAGTCGAGAACGGGGACAGGCGCATCGAGAAGTTCAACGCGCGGCCGGCTTTTCCGGAGGAAGCGGAAAAAGCGGCCGCGGAGGTTCTCGCGGCGATCAAAAAGGACGGCGACAAGGCGGTTCGCGCCTACGTCGCCAAATTCGAGGGCTTCAATGGCCGCGAACTCAAAGTCGAAGTCGACATCAAGGCGCTCGAGAAGTCGATCGATCCGAAACTCGTCAAGGCGGTCAAGGATGCGCACAAGCGCGTCATGGCCTTCTCGAAGGCATCGCTCCGCAAAGAGTGGTCGATGAAGACCCCGAAGGGCGGCAGCGCGGGCGAATTCTATTCGCCGATGGATCGCGTGGGCGTCTACATTCCCGGCGGAACCGCGCCGCTCGCCTCCACCTCGGTGATGACCGTCACCCTCGCCAAGGCGGCGGGAGTGAAGGAGATCGTCGCGTGCACTCCGGCCGGAAAAACCGGCGAGGTGAATCCCGTCCTCCTCTACGCGCTCAAACTCGCGGGCGCGACCGAAATCTACCGCGTGGGCGGAATCCAGGCGATCGGCATGATGGCCTTCGGCACCAGAACCTGCCGCAAGGTGCAGAAGATCGCCGGACCCGGCAACGCGTTTGTGACCGCCGCCAAGCGCCAGGTCTACGGATACGTCGCCATCGACCAGGTGGCCGGACCGAGCGAAATCGCGGTGCTGACCGACGGCTCAGTCGACATCCGCTGGATCGCCGCCGACCTCCTCTCGCAGGCCGAACACGGCAGCGGATGGGAAAAGTCGCTCTGCGTGTGCACCTCCAAAAAACTCGCCGAGGCGATCAAGGTCGAAGTTCTCAAACAGACCGAAAAGCTCTCGCGCAAGGCGCTCGTACAGCGGGTCATCGATCGCGAGGGCATACTGATCGTGGTCGCGAAGTCCGTCGCCGACGGACTCGAGGTCGTGAACCGCTTCGCCCCCGAGCATTTCGAGATCATGACCAAAGACGCGATGAAGGTGATGAAAGGCGTCCGCAGCGCCGGCGCGGTGTTCGCCGGTCCCTGGACGCCCGAATCGGCCGGCGACTTCGTGGCGGGTCCTTCGCACGTCCTTCCCACCGGAGGCGCCGCGAATATGTTCAACGGACTCACCCCCGACGATTTCCGCCGCCGCCACAGCTTCGTCAACTTCACCGAGGCCGACCTCCGCGAAACCCGACCCACCATCGAGGCGTTCGCCGCGGTCGAGGGGCTCGACGGACACGGAAGGGCGGCGACAATCCGATTTACTTGATTTTTCGATTTTTCGATTAATCGATTTATCGATTTATGATAGCGATATGGGATTGACCTTCGTTCAGAGACATGCGTATGACTGGGGCGCGAAATTCGCCGCGCTCCTGTGGCCGTTTTTCCCGAAACGGCGCAAAGTCGCGGTCGAGAACATCCTGAAGGGCGGCGTCGCCACGGACGTGAAAGAGGCGAAGCGAATCGCGAAGGCGAGCTGGTGCCATCTTGCCGGACACATCGCGGAGGCCTTGTGCGTCCCGAACGTAATCACCAAAGAGAACTGGCGCGAACACCTCGACGTCGAGGGGGCGAATCCCGAAGCGGTGAAGCTTCTCCTCGACACGCCTGATCAGCCGATACTGATCGTTTCGTCGCATCACGGCGTATGGGAGGCGTCGACCAATCTTCTCTCCTTCGCCCGTCCGATGATCGCGATCGCGCGCACCCTCAATTCGAAGTGGGTGGCGGGATGGATGAAGAAGCATCACTTCCGCGGAAAAATCACCATCATCGACAAGAACCACGGCTTCACTCCCGAGGTGATGCGTCAGTGGGAGAGCGAACGCGCCGCGATGACGATTCTTATCGACCAGCATACCAAGAAGGGGTCGAAGCTTAAGTTCTTCGGTCGCACCGCCTACACCTTCACCTCGGCGACCCGTCTCGCGATCAGGACTGGCCGCCCGATTGTGGTCGGCTCGTTCGTGCGCATCGGTCCCTACCGCTACAAACTCGTGGGCGACGCGCCGGTCAGCTTCCCCAGAGACGCCGACCGCGACGAGGCGACGCAGCTTCTCAATGACCGGCTGGAGAAGGCGATCAGGGCTTATCCCGAGCAGTATCTCTGGTTCCACAGGAGGTGGCGCTGTGATTGACGGTTCATGGCATGAGGATATCCGTCCGCTCATGACGGTCATGGAATACGTCGGCACTTTCGCCGGCGCGATGTCTGGCGTGCGGCTCGCGTGCGTCAAGCGCTTCGACTGGTTCGGCGCCTACGTGATCGGCTTCATCACCGCGCTCGGCGGCGGAACTCTGCGCGACGTGCTGCTCGACGTCACCCCGTTCTGGATGGCGGCACCGAGCTATGTGCTCGCGACTTTCGGCGCGGTGGTCGCGGTGTGGCTGTTCGGGCGAAGGTTCATTTCCGGACAGATCACCTGGTTCATCTTCGACACCATCGCGATTTCCGTCTTCATGGTGATCGGTCTTGAAAAGACGATCAACGTTCTCGAAGCCCACAATCTGGCTGCGTCCGCCGGCGCCACTTTGTACAGCAGAACCGCGATCTGCATGAACGCGCTCACGATGGGTGTCATCACTGCGGTGTTCGGCGGGGTTCTGCGCGATATCTGCATCAACGAGGTTCCGCTCATTTTCCGCAAGGAGCTTTACGCGCTCGCCTGCGCGGCGGGCGGAATGTTCTATTACATTTTGCTGTGGTGCGGCGTCGACGACGCCTACATCCGTTATCTCGCCAGCGTCGCCCTGATCTTCATCATCCGCGCGCTCGCGATCAAGTTCCACCTGGGCGTGCCGGTCTTGACCGGACGCGGCAGCGTGCATATTCATCACAAAACGGGAAAGAAATAAAATGGGTGAGTTCAAATTGTCGGATCCCTTCGGCACCGCGCCGAAAACCGCCCCGTTCTCTCAGAGCGTCTCGCAGGGCGTCGCCTGGCACAACCTGCCGGTCACCCGCGATTACACGCTCGGACAGCTTCTCGATCAGACCGTCGCCCGGTGCGGCGAAAACGACGCGCTCGTCTACGCCGACCGCGACTACCGGCTTACCTGGTACGAGTTCTCCGAAGAAGTCGACCGCGTGGCGCGCGGACTCATGGCTCTCGGCGTCAAGCACGGCGAGAAGGTCGCGCTGTGGGCGACGAATGTTCCGCACTGGATCATCCTCATGTTCGCGACCGCCAAGATCGGCGCGATACTTCTGCCGCTGAACATCAACTACAAGCGCGACGAGATCGACTTCGCGCTCAAGCAGAGCGACGCCGAGAACCTTTTCATCATCGACGGCTACCGCGACTGCAATTACGTCAATGTCATCAACGGACTCATTCCGGAGCTGAAGACCTCCCCGCGCGGCGAGCTCAAATCGGCCCGCTATCCGGCGCTCAAGCGAGTGTTCTTCCTCGGCGGCGCGAAGTACCGCGGCATGTATTCGCTCGACGAGCTCAAGTCGCTCGCGGTCGAAACCCCGTGGGGGGATTACCTGAAGCGCCAGGGCGAGTGCGACGTCCACGACGTCGTCAACATGCAGTACACCTCGGGCACCACCGGCTTTCCGAAAGGCGTTCAGCTCACCCACTGGAACATCGCCAACGACGGCTACTGGATCGGCGCGTGCCAGAATCTTTCGAGCCGCGACAAGATCTGCATTCCGGTCCCGCTCTTCCATTGCTTCGGCTGCGTTCTCGGGGTGATGAGCTGCGTCAATCACGGCGCGACGATGGTATTACTGGAAAAGTTCGATCCGCTCGCGGTACTGAATTCGATCGAGAAAGAGCGCTGCACGGCGACCTACGGGGTGCCGACGATGTACATCGCGATCATGGATCATCCGGCGTTCGAGAAGTACGACCTCAAATCGCTCAGAACCGGCATCATGTCCGGCTCGGCCTGTCCTGTGCACAGAATGCAGCAGGCGAACGACAGGATGTACATGCGCGAGATCACCAATCCGTACGGACTCACCGAGTCGGGTCCGGTGATGACGATGACGCGTTATTTCGAGACCTCGATCGAGCGCAAGTGCGCCACCATCGGTCAGGCGCTCCCGGGCGTCGAAGTCGCGATCATCGATCCGGAGACCAGGGAGCTTTCTCCGGTCGGCAAGGACGGCGAAATCTGCTGCCGCGGCTACGGCAACATGAAGGGCTATTACAAGCAGCCCGAGGCGACCGCGAAGTGCATCGACGAGAACGGATGGCTCCACTCCGGCGACATCGGCCACATGGATGCCGACGGCTACTACTACATCACCGGCCGCCTCAAGGACATCATCATCCGCGGCGGCGAAAACATTTCGCCCAAGGAGGTTGAAGATTTCATCGGCACGATGCCGGGCGTGAAAGACGTCGCGGTCGTGGGCTGTCCGTCGAAGAAGTACGGCGAGCAGCCGGCGGCGTTCGTGATTCCGCAGCCGGGAGCGAACCTGAAGCCGGAGGATGTCGGCGCTTTCTGCAAGGACCGCATCTCCTGGTTCAAGATTCCGAAGTACGTTAAGCTCGTCGACACCTTCCCGATGACCGCGTCGCAGAAGATACAGAAGTACAAGCTGCGTGAGCTCGCGCACGACCTCTGGCCCAACGCATGACGATCACGCCCGGAGAACTGCGCGACCAGTTCGCGGCGCTTTTCGCCGATCTGCTGGAAAATCCGCGCGAAGTGAAAGTTCCGGTTTACGCGCCCGGTTTCACGCTCGACCTCGTCGAGGGCGAGATCGTCTTCCGGCTCGAGGGGCATCGCGCGGCGAAGGGCACCTTCGGCCGTCGATGGCTCGCGGAGCATCCGGTGCCGCTGAGGCTCGGACGAAAAACGGTTTTCAAATTCATCCCCACTACCGGCGAACGCGTGAAGGTGAGAGTCTGACATTGCGGGAATCCTTCCGTCGGCGCGAAACAAAGAAAGTGAGAGTCTGACATGCTGGAAAAACTGGCCGAATCCCTGACCATGATCGCCGCGCTTGCGCCGGCGTGGAAGTTTACCCTCGTATTCGTCTTCATGGCGGTCGAGTCGAGCTTCATTCCGTTTCCGAGCGAAGTCGTGATGATCCCGGCCGGATTCTTCGCCGCGACCGGCGCGCTCGGTCTGGAGTCCGTCAGCGCGCTCGCGCTCGCGGTCGCGCTCGGGGTGGCGGGTTCGCTCGCGGGGGCGTACGTCAACTACGCGCTATCGCTCTGGCTCGGCAAGCCGTTTCTCGTCAAATACGGAAAATGGTTCTTCGTGAAAAGGGCTCCGCTCGAACGCGCCTGCGAAGTCTTCAACCGCTACGGGGCGGCGACCACGTTCGTGTGTCGGCTCGTTCCGGTCATCCGTCAGCTCATTTCGATTCCGGCGGGAATCGCACGGATGCCGCTCAAATCGTTCACCGTGTTCACCGCGCTAGGCGCCGGCATCTGGTCCGCTCTCCTGGGCGCGGTCGGACTCGTTCTCGGCCGAGCCGCCGCGAACTACCGCGGCGAAAACGGAGCGGTCGATTACTTCCGGCTGGTCTCCGACGGCAAGGCGGCGGTCTCGCAGAACCTCGTCTGGGTTCTCCTCGCCGCCGCGGTTCTGGTCGCGCTGTACTACATCGCCGGCAAACTGGTGATGGGCAGACGCAAACAATGAGCGCCGGCGGCGGCATCGGTATTGCCACTGCCGCGCCTTGATATTTCACGCGACCTGCGTCGGTCGTAGCGCGCAGAACAAAACGCACCTTTGCGCGGGTAACCGCACCGACGCCGCGGTAGGCAACTCCGACCAGCTCAGCTCTCACTACCGTTTCGCCGAATGATCAAGGCTTCGAGACATTCATTCAATTTACGCTGAAAGAAATTCGTAGTGTGCAAAACTAAGAGCACCACTGTTCGGGTAATCGCACCGGTGCCGCACTTTTGAACTCGCAAAGCTCCCATCACCCTGATACCCACAGGACTTGCCATGCCTCATATCCTCATTTGAAGATTCAGCGGAACTTGGTTGATTGTTGCGAAGCTCTATAAAACCGGCGAAACGGTAGTGAGAGCTGCGCTGGTCGGA
>R11__coassemble_1130_pt1 | contig 15653 bp, 12 predicted proteins | sample R11__metabat2_low_PE_023 | metagenome-assembled genome bin R11
TTCTTTGAACGTGCGCGCGGACTTATTGGGACAAAAAAGCTGGGAAACGGTGAGGGAATGCTCATTTTGAAATGTAATGCGATTCATACATTCTTCATGAGCTTTCCGATCGACGCGGTGTTCCTCGACCGGAACGACCGGGTGGTGAAGACCGTTCGCGGCATTCGTCCGTGGCGGCCGTTCGTTTGGGGCGGCTTCAAGGCGGTGAAGGTGCTGGAAACAGCCGCTGCAGATCAACCGTCGAAGTAGTGCGGCGACGGAGAGCTAATCATTTAGAGCTTTTGGTTCGATTGCAAACGGAAGTTTGACATTTCTTTTCGATGTCGGCGATGACGAGACCGGCAAGGGAGAAGCCGAAGATGGCGGTTGTATGCGCGACGGTGCCGTTGATGCGCGCCTTGCGTCCGCCCCAGGTGTCCCCGGCTTCGGGCTCGATGGCATCACCGAGATTTTCGCGGCGCGCGGGACTCCATACGCAGGTGAATTTGCGGGCGGGATAGCCGCCGGTCTTTTTGAATTTCTGGCGGAGTGCACGGGCGAGTCCATCCCCCTCGATTTTGCGGAATTCCGAGGCACGGATTTGGAACGGATCCATTTTGAGCGCCGCGCCCATTGACGCGAAGAGCGTTACCGAAGGAATCGACAGCGCGTCGCGTATGAGCAGGGCTTTTTCGGCGAGCGAATCAATTGCGTCTATCACGTAGTCGTAACGCTCGAGGTGAAAGCCTGCGGCGGTCTCTTCGTTGTAAACCTGTGCACGAACATCGAGTTTGACAAGCGGATTGATTTCCTGGAATCGTTCGGCAAGCACTTCGACTTTGACTTTTCCTACGGTCTTCACGGTCGCCATCAGCTGACGATTTACATTGGTGATTGAGACCCGGTCGGAATCGACCAGCAGAAGTTCGCCGACTCCTGAACGGACGAGAGATTCAGCGCACCAGCTGCCGACACCGCCGAGTCCGATGACGGCGACCTTCGTGCTGGCGAGCGCGTCTTGTACAGCGGTGCCGAGCATCAGCTCGGTGCGCTGCAGGGCAGCCGGTCGGCTTGGCGCGGTTGCGTTGCCGATGTGTTCGCTTGCGAGGCTTATCATCCGTTCTTCATTCATGATCAAATCGTCCCGATGTAATCCGTTTGATTTTGCTGCGGAAAAGTTTAGCATAAATCCGGTAAAAACGCCACGAAAACCGGTTGCCATAATTCTTGTTCGTCATCGAAAGCGTACGAACAAGAATTAAGGAAAGTGCGTGAACGAACATGAACTCAGGAATGATTGTGTTGTGTTTGTGTTTGACTATTATTCAAGAAGATGATAAAATGTAGCAAAAATTATCTCTTTTGAATTTGCAATACTGATGAAATTCGATACGCTTCTATTTGATCTTGACGGGACGCTGACCAATCCGGCGCTGGGGATCACCAACGCGGTGATGGCATCGCTCAAGGACTTCGGGATCACGGTCCGGGACCGGCGCGAGCTGTACCCGTTTATCGGTCCGCCGCTTGTCGACTCGTTCCGCGAGGTGTACGGTTTTAGCGATGCCGAGGTCGCGCGGGCGATTGACGTCTTCCACGATTATTTCGGCAGGATCGGCAAGTTCGAGAACGAGCTGCTCCCGGGTGCCGTCGAGCTTCTCGGCTCCGTGAAGGCGTCCGGGTACCGCGTCGCGCTTGCGACTTCGAAGCCGGAGATCTTCGCGCGGCAGATTCTCGACCACTTCGCGCTCACGCAGTACTTCGACGGAATCTTCGGTGCGAGTTACGACGAAAAGAAAACCGCGAAGGCGGATATCGTGAGAACCGCGCTCGAGTGGTGCGGACCGAATGCGCGCGCGCTGATGATCGGCGACCGCAGGCACGATGTGGAAGGCGCGCGGGCGAACGGCATCCCGTGCGCCGGCGTCCTGTGCGGCTTCGGCTCCGAGGAAGAGCTGCGCACGGCCGGCGCGGCGTTTGTCTTCGCCGATCTCCCCGCGCTAGAATCTTTCCTGAGACCCTGACCCTTTTTTTGAAATTGCGTGTACGCGCTGTCCGGAAATATGGTATAATTTTCACAACTGCTGAAGTAGGGCTTGCGGTCACCGGGGATCGTGGAGCGGATTCGGCGCAAAAAATATAAGGAGTATAAGATGGCTACCGATCGCAGAGAGTTTCTGAAGGGTACATTCTGGATGGGTGCGACCGCGGCGCTTGCGGGTTGCGCGATCACCAAGGGGGCGAAGGCGTGCGCGCCGGGCGCGATGACGACGTTCGCGGCTTCGCCGCTCAAGAAAGTGCGCGTGGGTGTGGTCGGTCTCGGGATGCGCGGACCCGGCGCGGTGCACCGTCTCTCGGCGATTCCCGGCGTCGAAGTCGCCGCGCTGTGCGATCTTTACAAGGGCCGCGTCGACCGTCAGGCGAAGTTCCTCCTGGGCAACGGCAAGCCGGCCCCGCGCTGCTACTACGTCTACGACGGCGAGAAGGGCGAGGGCGCTGATGAAACGCGCGCCTACAAGGCGATGTGCGACAGCGATCTCGACCTCGTCTACATCACCGCGCCCTGGCAGGTGCATGTGCCGGTCGCGCTTTACGCGATGGAGCACGGCAAGCACGCGGCGATCGAGGTGCCGGCGGCGATGACGATCGAGGACTGCTGGGCGCTCGTCGAGACCGCCGAGCGCACCGGCCGTCACTGCATGCAGCTCGAGAACTGCTGCTACGGCGAGATCGAGATGCTCACGCTCAACCTCGCCCGCAACGGAAAGCTCGGCGAGATCATGCACGCGGAGGGCGCGTACATCCACGATCTGCGCGAACTCAACTATCTCGATCCGGTCGCGGGCGGATATCAGGGTTACTGGCGGCTCAAGTGGAACGCGAAGCACGGCGGCAACCAGTACGCGACCCACGGACTCGTCCCGCTGATGCAGACGATGGGCGTGAACCGCGGCGACCGCCTCGACTATCTCACCTGCGTCGCGACCAGCCAGTTCGGCATGGATAATTACGCGAAGATCAAGTTCGGCGAAGATAGCTGGCAGGCGCGGCTCCACCCGAAATGCCCTGACATGTCCACGACCGTCATCCGTACGGTGAACGGCAAGACGATCATGATTCAGCATGACGTCACCTCGGCGCGTCCCTACAGCCGCATCAACCTCGTCTCGGGCACGCAGGGAATTCTGAACGACTATCCCTACCGCATCGCGCTCGCCGAGAAGCCGGGCGACGGGGCGCACGGATGGTACTCGCCGGAGCAGGCCGCACAGGTGCGCGAAGAGTTCAAGCATCCGCTCTGGAAAGCGGCGGGCGAGCTCGCGCAGAAGATGGGCGGGCACGGCGGAATGGACTTCCTCATGGACCTTCGCCTCTGCTACTGCCTGCAGAACGGCCTCCCGCTTGACATGGATGTCTACGACCTCGCCGCGAGCTGCTCGGTCGCGGAGCTCTCGGAGCGTTCGGCCGCGAACCGCGGCCAGTCGCAGGACGTGCCCGACTTCACCCGCGGCGGATGGGAAACCGCGAAGCCGCTCGGCATCGAATCGGTCGACCTCGGCAAGCTCGGATTGAGCGACGTCAAGAAGGACGAGTCGGCGCTCAATGTCTGAGATGGGACTTATAGGCAGATTTCTGTCGCATGAGTGCGGCGCCTTCGCGCAGTTCGTCAAGTACGGCGTGATCGGCGTCGCCGCGACGCTGGTGGAGAAAAGCGTGTTTTATGCGCTCGCGGTGACGGTTCTGCCGTGTCTGACAGCGGACGATTGGGCGGTGAAATTCTTGTCGCTGCCGTCCGCCTCGGTGTCGGACTCGGTACGGGCCTTGCGTTTCGTGGTCGCGACCGGGATCGGCTTCATATTCGCAAACATCTTCTGCTGGCTCATGAACCGCGCTTTCGTGTTCCGTGCCGGACGTCACCGCTGGCAGGTTGAGCTCGCGCTTTTCTTCGGCGTTTCCGGCATCGCGTTTCTCCTCGCTATCACGCTCAGCTGGGCACTCATCCATTGGTGCTCGCTGATGACGACCTTGGCGGTTCTGATCGAGATCGTGGTCTCTTTTCTCTTTAACTATTTTCTTCGTAAATTCTTCATCTTCAAGGGCTGAGATATTTGGTATAATTATAGACTTATGCGACAGAGCTTTTTGTTGATTCTCTCCTTGCTTTTTCTGTCCGCTTTCAGCGATGAAGCGGACACGTCGACTAATGCCGTCGAAACCGCGGCGGTGGATGTGAAGGCCGAGGTGAAGAAGGACGAGGTGAAGGCAGATGCGGAGGTGAAGGACAATGCGAAGGCCGAGACGGAGGTGAAGGTCGATGGGAAGACCAAGGGTCAGATCGATACCAGGATCTTTCGTCTGAACAACTGCAGCGCGATTGAAGTCGCGGCGAAATTCAACGAGATGTGGAACGGCGAGTTCGGTCAGGTCTGGAAGGTGACCAAGATGGCGGTCGCTTTCCCGGAATCGAATTCGGTGATGGTTTCGGCTCCCAAGCCGATACTCGACGCGTGCGAGAAGGCTATCAATGAGCTCGACGTGGAGGCGCAGCAGGTCTACATCGAGGCGAGGTTCGTGGAACTTTCGAACAATGCTTCGCACAAGCTCGGCATCGACTGGCAGATGCTGGACGGTTTGAGCGGAACCGCCAAGATCGGCGGCGGCATCAATATGACGCGGCTCGGGGCGGCGGTGAACGATTACAGCAGGAAGGTGCAGGACGCGACCACGACCACGTCGTTCGGACTTTCCGGCGGCACGGGACGCGACGGCGACATCAATTTCTTCAACGGCACGCTCGACTTCTCCGAGATGAGCATCGTTCTGAGGGCGCTCGAGAGCAATTCCGACGCGCGCACCTTTTCGAATCCGAAAATCATCGTCTCCTCGGGCAAGAAGGCGACGGTCGACATGACCGAGAAGTATCCGAACGTCAAGATTTCGGCCAAGCGCACCAACTCCGGCAGCGGCAGTGATTCGCTCGACCTCGACATGCAGATGTCGGCGATACCCGGCGAGGACAAGTTCATGTTTGCGAAGGAGGCGTTCTTCAGCTGGGGCATCACGCTCGAGGTGACGCCGAGAATCTCGACGAACGGACTCATCAACGTGTCGATCGTCCCTACGATTTCCGACGTCGAAGACTTTGTCACCGCCGGCACCGAGGCCGACCAGACCAGTTCGACCGGCACCTACTCCGCTAAGTATCCGGTCATCAACGTGCAGCGGCTTGTCACCGAATTCAATCTCGCGAGCGAAACCACGGCGGTCATCGGCGGACTCTCCCGCACGATCGAGAAGCAGGTCGACAGCGGCATACCGCTTCTGCGCGATATCTGGTGGATAGGTCCGCGGCTTTTTGGCTCCAAGGTGCGCGTCAAGGAGCAGAAGGAGATCATCGTCTTCGTCACCGTCGGACTCGTCAATCCAAAACGTCTGCATACCGATGCGGGGCTCCCCAAGAACGCGGTGTTGGGACGGCAGTACGTGAGCGGAATGAAACTCGAGCCAGGAGATCGCCCGCCGAAGAATATGGAAGGTATCGGATCGCTGGATATGCGTTCGCTCGAAGAGCAGTCCAAGGATCCGCTCGCGGAAAGCCGTTCCGCGGCAGGAACATCGTTTTTTAACCGGATGATTCCCTTTACGAGGGATCCCTCTTACAACAAAAACAAGGAACAAAAGAACAAATGAAGACCAAACTTCTTGCCGCCTCGCTTATGGCGGCGCTCGCGGCGGTTCAGGCCAACGCGGACAAGGTGACGCTCAAGTCCGGCTCGTTTCTGACGGGCAAGGCCGGACTCATCCAGGACGGCAAGCTCGCGTTCACTTCCGACGATGTCGGGGAAATCAAGATCGACGTCAAGAAAATCGCCTCGCTCGAGTCCGATAAGGACCACGTCGTGCAGTACAAGGACCGCACCGAAGAGACCAAGAAGGTCTCGGTCAAGGACGGCGACTATGTCGTCGGTGAGGAGAAGCTTGACATGGCCAACGTCAAGGCGATCGATCCGAACGTCGAGACTTGGCACGGCAGCGTGAACTTCGCCGGCACCGTCACCCGCGGCAACACCGTCGGCGAGTCGGCCACCATCACCGCCGACGTCAACCGCCGCTGGGAGAAAGACCGCTTCACTGCGGACGGCGGCTACTACTACTCTGCAAAGGGCGACTCGAAGCAGACCAAGACCAAGGATACCAGCCGCTTCGCGCTCAAGGCTCAGGAAGACCACTTCTGGAACGGCGAGGGCTTCTACACCTACGTCAACGGCAACTACGAGTTCGACAAGATTCTCATGCTCGAGTACCAGGCCCGCCTCGGCGTAGGTGTTGGTTACCAGTGGTTCGAAAAGCAGGACTACGGTCTCGGCAAGATGAGCTTCAACCAGGAACTCGGCGGCACGTACGTCTTCGAGAAGTACGAGCACAAGGATTCCGACGAGTACGGAACCGTCCGTTACGCCCACCACTTCTCGTGGGATCTCATGGCGGTCGAGAACCTCGCCTTCACCCACAACCTCGAATTCCTGCCGCAGCTCGACGAGCCGACCGACAACTATCTCTTCAACACCGACGCGGGTCTCACCTACTCGTTCTCCAAGAACTGGCAGCTCACCGCGAAGGCGGAATGGGATTACAAGAAGAAAGTCACCGTCGGCGCCAAGCACAGCGACCTCAGGTACATCCTCGGCGTCGGCTACAAGTGGTGATTTAGTGCTTAGTGCTTAGTGAATAGTGCTTAGTGCTTAGTGAATAGTGCTTAGTGCTGGAAAGGAAGGTGAAGAGTGAAAGTCGCGATATGCTACCCGCCGTTCAAAAGCGAGAAGGGTGTTGCGCTCATCACTCAGAACCGACAGTTCCAGTGGTTCAGCCGGCCGACCTACATATTTCCGGTCGTGCCGGCGACCGCGGCGACGATGCTGAAGGAGGCGGGACACGAGGTGCTCTTCCTCGACGGCATCGCCGCCGAAATATCCGAAGAGGAATTTCTGCGCCGGCTCGAGGCGTTCGGTCCCGAACTGGTGGTGCTCGAGACCAAGACCCCGGTCGTGAAGCGCCATTGGCGCTGGATAAAGGAATTCGTCGAATCGTCGAATCATCGAATTGTCGATTCGGAGAAGGGGGATGCGGCGGAGAAATCGGGCTGTGTTTCGTCACGGCCGAAGATCGTGCTGGTGGGCGATCACGTGACGGCGATGCCCGAGGAGTCGATGGAGAACTCGCCCGTCGATTACATCCTTACCGGCGGCGACTGGGATTTTCTCTTGAAGAATCTGGTCGAATCAAAATTCGATCCCGCCAAATTCGAGCCCGGCATCTGGTATCGTGAAATCGGCGTGGTGAAAAACACCGGCAGATTCCGGCTCGACCACGATCTCAATGCGGCGCCGTGGATCGACCGCGAGCTCGTGAACTGGCGGCTGTACGCGAAGAAGAACGGAAACTTCAAGCGCACTCCCGGCACCTATATCATGTCCGGTCGCGACTGCTGGCATGCGAAATGCACGTTCTGCAGCTGGACGACGCTGTACCCGACCTACCGCACGCGCGACGCGGTGAACGTGGTGGATGAAATCGAGATGCTGGTGAACCGGTACGGCATCCGTGAACTGATGGACGATTCCGGCTCGCTCCCGGTTGGTGAATGGCTCCGCACCTTCTGCAACGAAATCATCCGTCGCAAACTCAACAAGCGCCTTCGCATCGATTGCAACATGCGCTTCGGACGGCTCACGCTCGATGATTACAGACTCATGCGCAAGGCGGGCTTCCGGCTCGTCCTCTTCGGGGTCGAGTCAGCCAATCAGAACACGCTCGACCGCTTCTGCAAATGTCTCACTGTCGATCAGGTGCGCGAAGGCGCCAAGTGGGCGTCGCAGGCGGGACTTGCGGTGCATCTCACCTTCATGTTCGGCCATGCGTGGGAGGGTCCGAAGGAAATCGCGAACACCGTCGCGCTCGCACGGGAGATGCTCGCCAAAGGATACGCGGCGACGCTGCAGTGCACGCTGACGATTCCGTACCCGGGCACTCCGCTCTTCAGGGAACTCAAGGCGAACGACGGCCTCACGACCCTTGACTGGGACGAATACGACCAGCGCCGGGCGATCACCAAGACCCCGCTTGCGAGCGAGCAGGAAATCAAGGCGGCGATCCGCAGCGTATATCGCGGCTTTCTGCAGCCCGCGGCACTCTGGCATCTTTTCCGCCGCAACCTGTTCGACCTCGGCTTCTACTACCGCGGCTTTCGCTATCTTCTCGGACACCTCCTCGACTTCAAGTGACCAGGAAGAATCCACCATCATACGATTTAAAAAGAAACGGAAAATCGAATCATGAGAAAAATAGTTGTAACCAGTGCTCTCCCGTACGCCAACGGCGACATTCATCTTGGCCATCTGGTCGAATATGTGCAGACCGATTTCTGGGTGAGATACCAGAAGCTGCGCGGCAACGACTGCGTGTACATCTGCGCGGACGACACCCATGGCACCCCGATCATGATCAGGGCGCGCAAGGAAGGGATCAAGCCCGAGGAGCTCATCGCGCGCACCCACGCGATTCATCTGAAGGACTTCACCGACTTCCAGGTCGAGTTCGACAACTACTATTCCACCAACTCGCCCGAGAACAAGGCGTTTTCGGAGCAGTTCTTCGCGGCGATGGAGAAGTCGGGCGGCATCACCAAGAAGACGACGCCGCAGCTTTACTGCGACCACTGCCACATGTTCCTCCCGGATCGCTTCGTGAAGGGCGTCTGCCCGAAGTGCGGCGCGCCGAACCAGTACGGCGACAGCTGCGACAAGTGCGGCGCCACCTACGCGGCGGAGGAACTCGGGAGCCCGGTCTGCACCACCTGCGGCGGAACCCCGGCGGTGAAGGACTCCGAGCACCTCTACTTCGAGCTCGAGCCCCAGCATGACTATCTCGAGAAATGGATACCCGGCCACACCACGAGCGATGTTTCGAACAAGCTTCTCGAGTGGTTCAAGGAACCGCTCCGCGGCTGGTGCATCTCGCGCGCGGCGCCGTACTTCGGCTTCGAGATTCCGGGCTATCCCGACAAGTATTTCTATGTCTGGGTGGACGCGCCGATCGGCTACCTCGCCTCGCTTAAGAACTGGTGCGAAAAGAACGGAAAGAAGTTCGAGGACTACTGGCAGAATCCGGAAGCGGAGCGGTACCACTTCATCGGCAAGGACATCATCCGTTTCCACTGCCTCTTCTGGCCGGGAATGCTCCACGCGGCCGGCTTCGAGCAGCCGAACAAGATTTTCGTCCACGGCTTTCTCACGGTTAACGGCGAGAAGATGTCGAAGTCGAAGGGCACGTTCGTGAACGCCCGCACCTATCTCGACCACCTGCCCGCCGAGGCGCTGCGTTACTACTACGCGGCGAAGCTCGGGGGAACGACGGACGATATCGACCTCAATCTCGCCGACTTCGTCCAGCGCGTCAACTCCGACCTCGTCGGCAAGATCACCAACATCGCCTCGCGCTCCGCGCAGATGCTGCAGAAAAAGCTTGACGGCAGACTCGGCTCGCTCGCCGGTCACGACGAGGAGCTCGCGCTTTTGAAGACTCTCCGCGACGGCGGCGAGACGATCGCGAAGTTCTACGAAGAACGCCGCTTCAACCAGGCTGTGGTCGAGATCTGCCGGCTCGCGGACGCGGCGAACGAGTATTTCGACCGCAAGGAGCCGTGGAAGACGGTGAAGACCGACGCCGAGGCGACGCGCGTCACTTTGACCGCCGCGCTCAACGCCTTTCGCATCCTCGCGATCTACCTCTCGCCCGTCCTGCCCGCCTACGCCGAGAAGGCGAAGAAGCTCTTCGGCGAAACGAAATGGACCTGGGACTCGCGCGACGTCACCGTCGAGAACGCGACGCTCGGCACCTACGAATATCTCGCGAGCCGCATCGACATGAAGCAGGTTGAGGCGATGATCGCCGCAGCGACCGTGAAGCCCGCCGACTCTGGCGAAGTGCAGCACGAGTCGCGCGCCTCGAAAAATAAGGCAGCGGCTTCGTCGGCGGCTCGGCCCGAGGGCCTCGCCACGCCTCCTTGCGCCGCGATTTCTTCTTCTGAGGTGCCGCCGGTGAAGCCGACGGTGGAGTTTGGAGATTTCGAGAAGCTCGATCTGAGAATCGGCGTCGTGGAGAGCTGCGAGATCGTGCCCAAGAGTTCGAAGCTCCTGAAGTTCGTTCTCGACGCGGGCCCGCTCGGGAAGCGCACCATCTTCTCGGGCATCCGCGGCGCCTATCCCGAACCCGAGAAGCTCGTCGGCAAAGAGGTGGTGTTCGTCGCCAATCTCGCGCCGAGAAAGATGTCGGTGGGCACGAGCGAGGGAATGATTCTCTACGCCGGCGAGCCCGGCAGGTGCGGCGGCGTGCTCTCGCCGCTCGCGGCGGCCGGCGCGGGAACCGCGGCAACGTGAGAGAATGAAAAATGGAAAATGGAAAATGAAGGAGTGAGATACAGCTGATGACGGTGATCGGAGCAGCGATAATTTTGATGTGGTCGGCGGCGCTGGCGCTGCTGGCGTGGTACGTGGCGACGGCCGCGCGCGAGGTCACTTACGTAACGCTCGCGGACGGACGTCGTCAGGCGAGGTCGCTCCCGGTCGTCTTCAAGCTGCTCCTGCCGTTCGCCGGCAACTTCGACCGGCTGGTGTCGAGGCCGGCGTTCAAGGAGCAGGTGCGCGTCGCGGACGAGATGCTGATCGGGGCCGGATTCGAAGGGATCATGAACGGAAAGGAATTCGCGGCGCTCAAAATCCTTTCCCCGATCGCCATGGGAGCCGTCTGGTGCGTTTTCATCGGCGCCCTGTCGGTGGCGCTCCCGACTTCGCCGATCGCCGCGGCGAAACTGCCGCTCTGCCTTTTCGGGGTGGCGCTCTTTTATCTGCAGCCGATTCTCTGGCTCAGACAGACGCTCAAAAAGCGCCATCTCGAAATCATGAAGGCGCTCCCGTTCGTGCTCGACATCCTCACCCTCTCGGTGGAGGCGGGCATGGACTTCATCAGCGCGCTGCAGCGGAACTGCGCGTCGCGCAAGATGGACGCGCTCAACGAGGAACTCCTCAGGATGACCAAGGAGATTCAGGTCGGAGCATCGCGCAAGCAGGCACTGAAGAACATGGCCGACCGGGTCAGGCAGCCCGATCTCAAGGCGGTCGCATACGCGCTCATTCAGGCGGACGAGCTGGGCGTCTCGATCGGATCGATTCTGCGCATTCAGGCCGATCAGCTCAGAAGCCGCCGTTTCGACCGGGCGGAGAAGCTCGCGAGCGAGGCGCCGACCAAGATGATGGGTCCGTTGATGCTTTGCATTTTCCCTGCCGTTTTCATCATTCTTCTCGGACCTGTTCTGTCGCAGGCGATGAAGGAACTGTTCTAAGGAGCCCATCATGACGAAGAGACCAGAACTCGTGGTTTTGAACGGACCCCAGCAAGGGCGTCGCATCTCCGTGCCCCAGACCGGCATACGACTCGGCCGGTCGTCTTCCAACGACATCCATTTCGACACCGACGAGGAGCTCTCGCGCAACCACTGCCTCGTCGAGGCCGCGGGCGAAGACGCGATTCGCGTCGTCGATCTCGCGAGCGCGAACGGAACCTACGTCAACGGATCGAAAATCGGCAATGACGCCTTCACCCTCAAGCCGGGCGACATCATCGAAATCGGCGTCACCAGACTCAGAGTCTCGTCGGGCGACGATGCGGATTTCCCCGACAAGCCGGCGGTATCGTCCCTCAAACCCGACGCGGCGAAGGGCGACGCGCCGAAGGCAGAAGCTGCCAAGGCCGAACCTGGCAAGGCGGTCGATCTCGGCCTCGGGAGCGAGGCGGCGAAGGCGGAGAAAACCGAAGTCGAACCGAAAGCCCCGGCGTCCCCGCGGCAGAAGATTCTCAATCTCGCGCTCGCGGGGGCGCTCGCGCTGGTGCTCGTTTCGATCGTGCTCACGGCGGTGATGTCGTTCGGCGGAGGATCTTCCGAAGAGGGGACCACGGTTTCGGCGGCGGCGAGGAAAAGCGCCGCGAAGAGCGAGATCGTTTCGGTCGACTACGAGAAAGTCGCGGCAGATTCGACCCATATCTTCCGTTACCGGCTCAAGGTGGATCCCGCAGGCGTGATCTCGGTAGTCTATCACGACCTCCCGGGCGAGAACGCCGGCATCCGCAAGAGCGCGAAGCTGACCGCGGCGGCTCGCGAGCGCATTGCGGAGATTTTCCAGACCCCGGGTTGGAACGGACTCGACGGCGTGTATTCCGGCTCGAACAATGCGGGCGACAACGAACTCAAGTCGAGCCGCATCCGTCTCGTGGCCGACGGAGCGGTGAAGGATGTGCTCGTCGAGAACACGATCGAGCCGGAGGCGTTCCGTCAGGTGCGCGAGGCGCTGGAGGCGTTTTCGCGCAACGAGCTCGGCATCTGGGCGATGCAGTACTCCCGCGAGCAGCTGGTCAAACTGAGCGGCGAGGCGGAAAAACTCGGCGATGTGAAGTGGAACGAGCGCGACGTCGAACACGCCAATCTTTCCGATGCGGTGAAGTCTTACCGCGAGGCGCTCTTCTATCTCGAGACGGTGAGCCCCAAGCCGCGCGAGTACGATGAAATCAGAAACAAGCTCGAACGGACGGTGAAGGAGCTCGATTCGCGTTACCGCACCCAGCGTTTCAAAGTCGACCGCGCGATCAATCTTGCGGATTGGGAAAACGCCCGCGAAGAACTGCGGGTGCTCGCCGCGATGATCACCGACAAGAACGACGAGCGTTACGCCGAAGCGAACGCACGGCTTGTCGACGTCGAGAACCGTCTGACGAAAAAGGAAGGAAAGAAGAAATGAAAAAATTGACTCTCCTCGTCGTCGCCGCCTGGGCGGCGGCCGGTTCGTTTCTTTCCGCTTCTTCGGCAATCGCTGCGGGGGACGATGAAACGCGTCTCCCCATCCGCGTCGAATTCACCAGCGATCCCGAAGGGGCGAGCGTGTATGTCGACGGCGAGGCGAAGGGAAAGACGCCGCTCGTCATCCGCGATCTCGGTCCGGGCAAGCATCATGCGCGCTTCCAGCTCGATTCTCGCGAGACGGCGGATGATTTCTTCGCGGTGGATTATGGCTCGATGGTGACCCGCCACGTCGAACTGAAGAAAATCCGCGGACTCCTGCTACTCACGAGTGACCCCGCTGGCGCGACCGTCATGCGTGACGGACTCTCCCTCGGCGAAACGCCGCGGCTCATTACCACGCTCCCCGCCGGCGAGACGCAGCGCATGATTCTTCGGAAGGCCGGCTATCAGGACCGCGCGGTGGAAATCAGACTGGACGGACGCACCCCGATGATCCATCACGAGAAACTCATTCTCGACTCGGGAGTACTCAAAGTCGTGAGCGAGCCGGCGGGTGCCGAGGTGACGGTGAACGGAATCGTCCGCGGACGCACCCCGGTCGACATTCGCGACATTCCCAAAGGTCACACCGTAGTCGTAGTGAAGAAAGACGGCTACGAGCCGGTCAAACGCGAGCTTGCGCTCAACGCCGGCGACGTGCAGACGCTTGACGTGAAGCTTGAAGGCATACCGGGAGCTATTGCAATCACCACGGTTCCGGATGGAAGCCGTATCTACATCAACGGACAGGCCGAAGGCAAGGCGCCGGTTTATCTTAAGAACCTTAGACCCGGCAATTACCGCGTCAGGGTCGAGGCGGACGGATGCGGCACGGTCGAGCGTACGCTTGAGGTCAAATGGGGAGCGACCACGCGGGAAGAGTTCCGTCTCGCCAACATCCTCGGCAGCATCGAACTGAAGACCAATCCTCCCGACGCCCAGGTCTATGTCGACGGACGGCTCGTCGGCACGACCAAAGGATCGGTTGACGCCGACTTGAGCGATGTTTTCACCGTGCGCAATCTCAAAGAAGGCGAGCATACAGTCACCGTCAGGAAGCACGGTTTCGCCGAGGCGGTGCTGCATCCGATCGTCGAAAGCTCGAAAGCGGTTGCGAAAACCGTGCGGTTGAGGCGCGTCTTCACCCCCGATGTGGAGATCGTGACCAACAACGGAACGGTGAGAGGTGTTTTGAAGCAGCGCGGCGAATCCACCATCGAGGTCGAAGTCAAGATGGGCATCGTAAGAACCATCATGATGAGCGAAGTGAGGGAAGTGCACCTCCTTGACGCCAAATAAGTTCTGATGAAAAAGCGTCTTGATATTCTTTTGACCGAAAAGGGGCTCGCCGAATCGAGATCCCGCGCCCAGGCGCTCGTTCTGGAAGGCAAGGTGCGCGTCGCCGGACAGGTCGAGACCAAGGCCTCGCGGCAGATCGATGACACGCTCCCGATCGAAGTCGAAGCGCCGCCGCGCTTCGTCTCCCGCGGCGGCGAAAAACTCGAAGGCGCCTTCCGGCTGTGGGAGTCTCTAAACGCCGAAGGAAAGATATGCCTTGATGTCGGGAGCTCCACCGGCGGCTTCACCGACTGTCTTCTGCAGCACGGGGCGAAAAGGGTGATGGCGGTCGATGTCGGCACCAACCAGCTCGCGTACAAATTGAGGAGCGATCCGCGCGTGTGGGTCAGGGAGAATTACAACGCGCGGTTCATGAAGCGAGAGGATTTGCCGGAGGTGCCGGAAATCGCGGTCACCGACGTCTCGTTTATTTCCCTCAAGCTCATTCTGCCGCCCATCGTCGAGGTGCTCGCGCCGGGCGGACTCATCGTCGCCTTGATCAAGCCGCAGTTCGAAGTCGGCAAGGGCAATGCGCCGGGCGGACTCGTCCGGGACGAGAAGCTGCGCCTCGAAGCGCGCGACGGCATCGTGAATTTCGCTGTGACCGAGCTCAAACTTGAATTGCTCGGTCTGGAAGAATCGCCCATTCGCGGACGCGAAATGGGCAATATCGAGTATTTATCATACTGGAGGAAACAAAATGATCGTAGCCAAACTTCTTTGTGACAAAAAACGCGAGGGTCATGCCCTCGGCAGCGCCGAGATACGTGAATTCATGGAGGGCTTCACCCGCGGTGAAATACCCGACTACCAGATGGCCGCGCTCGCGATGGCGATCTGCTGCCGCGGCATGAACGAGCGCGAAACCGCCGACCTTACCGATGCGATGATGCGCTCGGGCGAGTGCCTCGACTGGGGCGTGGAAGGAAATCCGACCGCCGACAAGCATTCGACCGGCGGCGTCGGCGACAAGCTCTCGTTCCTGATCCAGCCGCTCGCCGCCTCGTGCGGAGTGGATGTGCCGAGCCTGACCGGGCGCGGACTCGGCATCACCGGCGGCACCGCCGACAAGCTCGAGGCGATTCCCGGCTACAACGCGTCGCTTTCGCTCGATGAATTCAAGAAAGTCGTGCGCGAAGTCGGCGTGTCGATGACGGTGCAGACCGCCGAGATATGTCCCGCGGATAAGAAGCTCTACGCCCTGCGCGACGTGACCGGAACTGTCGCCTCGATACCGCTCATCACCGGTTCGATCCTTTCCAAGAAACTCGCCGAGGGCTCGGGCACGCTCGTCTTCGACGTCAAGACCGGCACCGGTGCTTTCATGAAAACCCGCGAGGAGGCGGTCATGCTCGCGAAGTCGCTTGTCGGCGGCGCGAAGGCGGCGGGAAGAAAGGCCGCGGCGCTGGTGACCGCCGGCAGCTATGACGAGGCTGTCGCCCTGTAT
>R11__coassemble_1132_pt1 | contig 15648 bp, 8 predicted proteins | sample R11__metabat2_low_PE_023 | metagenome-assembled genome bin R11
TCCCAATATCGGCATAAAGCTCCTCCGCGTGTCCGGTAAGACCGTCCCGCTGGTTCACGAGTTGCTTTTTGAGCCACCGCTCCGCCCGAATCGCGCCGGGACGCAACAGGCGCATGGCTACAGGACGCGGTTCCTCTCCGCCAGCAACTAAAAATGCCGCAACCAGAGTTGCGGCAAGAATCAAATCTTTTCCCGTGTTCATGGAACGGCTTTGAAGGTGACTTCCAGTCCGTCGCTCGGCGCGCAGAAGCCGTCGCGGATTTCGCTTTCGAGGTCGGTGTTCTTCCAGCAGTCCATGCCCATGTGCGTGAAGTAGACCGGCTGTCCCTTCGGCGGATGATAACCGGCGTGCCCAGGCTTCAAATACGTTGAGAAAATCTTCACCACGGAATCCGCATTGGAATGCGAGATACGCAGGCCGTCGTATTTGCGTCCGGGCTGTCCGGTCGCCTCCATGATCACCGCGGTGAGCGGATCCTGCTCGAAACCGCCGCCGAAATACGCACCCGACGGAATATCCGAGGTGTCGGTGGCGTACAGAAGCCGCACCCGTCCGTTGCGGCAGATTTTCTTGATCGTGTAGATCTGCGCCTGCTCATGCGGCTTGCCCGTCCAGTGATTGCCCGGGAGCGGCATGATTTCGTAGCACCCGAACAGCGTGAAGGGCTTGTAGAGTTCGAGCGGGTGCAGCGTCGGCATCGGCAGCCCGAGTTTCTTCGAGGCACGGTCGAAATCTTTCCGCGCGTCTTCGATCCAGGTCTTGCTGAGATAGGCATCGGTTATCCCGCAGCGAAGCGCCGCCACCGGATCGTAATGATCGCCGTGAGAGTGCGTGTAAACGATCACATGCGGCTTCTCCTCGCCCGGCGCGAACATGTCGTCGTGCATCCGGGTGAGGTCAATGAGAAAACGGCCTTCCACCAGCAGACTGGACTGCCGCCGGAAATTTGGCGTGGTTTTCGGGTAGCGCATGCCTTCCGCCGCGCCGGTGCCGAAAAACTTCACGTGGAGACCGTCGTCCATCGGTCCGGACGACGCTTCCAGCATTTCTCCCGCCGCGCAGGCGGTGCCCGCGATAAACGCGGCGCCGTCGGCCAGGAACTCCTTGCGAGACATTGATCCCATTGATCTCTCCCGTTGTCGATCAGCGAATCGAAAGCGTGAAGCCGACGGGGACGTTGGTCACGCTGATTTCGATCGGCGTTCCGCTGGTCGAATAGTCACCGAGCACCGACGGATACTGCGGGATCACCGTATACACGACCGGCTCGAGAACTCTTTCCCACGCGCAGTCGTACGTGTCGCCGGTCACGCCGTCCATCTCGACGCCGTTCTTGAGCCAGACATACGAAGAAGCGCCGGGGGCGATCGCGCTGAGCGTCGCCGACTTCATGTAACGGATGCGGTATTCGGTCTGCGTATTGACGAACATCGTCTCCTGGTCATCAATGCCGCAACCATGAAGCGTGAGACCGGAATCCTTGCCGACAAAACCGCCGGTGACCGTATCGTAGAAGCCCACCTGGCCGTTCTCGGCGTAAGGCACGAGGTCATGCACCAGCACATCGGCTTCATACAGCTTCACGCGATAGATACGCGACTTCCCTTGCCAAGCCATGGTGTTCGCGTCGGCCTTCAATCCGAAGAGCGCCATCGATACGCTGGAATCGTTCGAATGCGTCGTGGAGATCGTCTGTTGGGCAAGCACGGTGCCGGCGGCGTCGTACATCGTGAATGTGTTGGCGTTGCCGTCGATCACCGCCTTGCGACGCTGATTGACCAGTTTGTTCGAATTCTGATCGGGCGAGATTGTGGTCCAGTTGCCGGACGAATTCTGGCAGCACCATCCCTCGCGCATCGCATCCGCATTTTCGGTATAAAGGCTGAAGAAGAGATTGCCGCGATTGCCGAACAATCGGGAGTTCTTCACGCCGGCAGCGGTCGCGAAATCGATTTCGATCTTCGTATTGTGCTTGGCGTAATAGCCGGTATCGAGGACGGAGGTACCGTCCGACTCCACGTACGCGTCCTTGGAGGCGCCGTCGGATTCGATCTCGCCGCCGCACACCAAATCTTTGTTATCGACGTTGACGTTCGAGAAAAAGTTGCCGGTCAGGCTGTCCCTGAGTCCGGGCACGCCGCCTTTAACATAGGGACGGTAGTCATGCACGAGTTCCCCGCGCTCGTAGACCTTGACGCTGTAGATGCGGTTGCTCGAGCAGTAGGCCGGAACGGCCGTATCGTCCGCGCGGGCGCTGAAGATTTCGAGCGGACGGGTGGAGGTCTTGGTGCGCGTCGTCGTCATCTGCACCACTTTGTTCGTCGCCAGTCCATGCACCACCGCCACGAGGGAATTGTAGCTGTCCATCACCACCGTGCGGCGCTGCCCCACGCGGTAGGCGGTCGGCTCGCCCACGCTGCCGTAATTGCCGCCGCTGCCGTCCTGACAGCTCCAGAGTTCATTCCGGTTGGCGCTGGTGTCGCTGCAGTAATCCCAGAACACGCTGCCGTCGCGGCAGCCGAAGACGCGTGAATTCGGATATGCCAGAACCGGCATGAAATCCACCGCCACCGCGGAATCGGGCGAGAGGTAGGCATCCGTTCTGATCAGATGCTGGTTTCCGCGCGATTCGAGATACGCATCCGCCGGATATTCTTCAAGCGCGCCGCCGTAGAGAAGCGGATCCGTTCCGATCGATTCGAGGATAGTTCCCGTCACCTCGTCGCGCATGGCGCCCTTCCCGCCCTTGAGGCACGGGCGCAGATCGTGCACCAGCACTCCGGATTCGTACAGCTTGACACCATAAAAACGCACCTTGCCGAAATTGTACCCTTGGTTGTTGTAGGCGGAGAAAAGATTGAGACCCATCTCGCAGGAGTTCGTATGCCCGAGCGTCAGGTCGAGATCGTAATTGCAATAGTCGCCGGTCTTGACCTGGATCTTGTTCTGGTAGCCGTCGAGAATCACCGTGTGGCGGACATCCTGCGCACACACGATGCCGGTGCTCGTATAGTTGCCGTTACCGGATTGAAAACTCCACATTTCCACCGGCGCATCGGCGCTCGTGGCGGTGTAGTCCACGAACAGGGTCGAAGCGGAACCGTCATCGGAGCCGAACGCACGGCGATTGCCGACCACCTCCGCCCAGGCGAAATCGGCTTCAATGCGCGTGTTGGGACCGGCCTTGTAGCCGGTCTCGATGCGCTGGGTGCCGGTCGATTCGATGTAGGGATCGTCCTCCACGGTCTCGATGTCACCGCCGTATTTGAAGCGCGTGGTGGCGTACGGAGTGCGCTCGTCGGAAAGGAACGCTCCGGTCACCGAATCAAGGAGTCCCGCCGTGCCGCCCTTGATGACGGGCTTGTAATCATGAACGAGTTCCCCCGCTTCCGAAATCTTGAAGCCGTAGAGTTTTATCTTGCAGTAGCAACCGCCCGCATATCCGCTCGTCGCGTCGGAACGCGTAAAGATCGTAAGCGGATGGTTGGCGGTCTTCGTGCGGGTGGTGGCGATATCGGCCGAAGCCTGCACCGTTCCGTCCGCCTTCGTGATTTCAAATCGGTTCTGATAGCCGTCGATGACCAGCGTGCGGCGCACGCCTACCATATCGTTCTGGCTCGAATTGAACTTCGCGTAGTTGCCGGAATCATCCTTGAAGGACCACATCTCGTTGTGGGCATCGGAAGTATCGGCGCAGAAATCAAGATAGAGGTCGCCGCTACAGCCGAACACGCGCGCATTGCCGACCACTTCGACGACTTCGAAATCCACATCCACCCGAGTCGTCGGCTTGGCGAGATACCCGGTGTTGATGAGCTGCGCACCGGTCGACTCGATGTACGCATCCTCGGCATTGAGGCAGGTTGCCGTCGCAGCGACGATCATGAGAAGCGATAATTTACCCCCCCCCACGAATTTGATGATTTTCTTGATATTAAGCATTTTGGTACTCCTTTACGGTTCGCGCACATTGTACCACATGCGCAGTCTGACAATCAATTGTAAAAATCTCATTGCCGAATTACATAATCATTTGATAAAATCTTTCCCATGGAAGCAAAGAACATACTCCTCATGATTTCGCCGGTGAGTCTGCAGCGAATGGACGGCATTGCACGCTGCGCGAAAGAGCACCGCTGGAATCTGATGACGGCCGACCGGCTCGACGAGTCGGAAGACCCCGCGGACTACGACGGCGTTCTCATGACCCTCCGGGACAATCCCGCGCAGGTCAAGACCGCGCGGCGGATCATCGCCGCCGGCGTCCCGGCGGTCGATCTCACGATCGAGCGCCCAGACATCGAACTGCCGCGCTCGATCAGCGACCATCCCGCGATCGGACGCCTCGCGGCAAAGCACTTTCTTGACCGCGGCTTCGCCAACTTCGCCTGGTTCTCCTCCGGAACGAGCCACGTGCACGATCTGCGTCGCCGCGGCTTCGGCGACGCGCTCCCGCCGGGTGCCTCGTTCGCGCGTTTGAACCGCCGCGACCTCGCGGCGAAACTCGCGAAACTGCCGCGCCCGCTCGCGGTGCTCGCCTACAACGAGACGGATGCGGCAAGAGTCGTCTGGACGGCGCAGCGGCTCGGCCTCGCGGTGCCGCATGACGTCGCGGTAATTGGCGTCGGGAACGATCCGTTTCTCTGCGAGAATCAGGCAATCACCATATCCTCCGTCGAGCAGCGCCTTGCCGACAGCGCGTACGAAGGCGCGAAGCTCCTGGACCGTCTCATCGAGCGACCGCTCAACCTCGGAGAAAAGGTTCCGTCGATCGTCCTTCCGCCCGGGGAGATCCGAGCGCGGGAATCTTCCGACACGCTTTCGCATCCCGACCCGATCATCCGTGACACCCTCGTCTACATCCACCGCAATCTCTCGAAGTCGTTCGGCATCACCGAAATCGCCAACGCACTCGGGGTCAACCGCGCGAAACTGAACGGACTCTTCACGGCGGCCACCCACCGCACCGTCGGCGAGGAGATTCTGCGCCAGCGCATCGCCCGCGCCGAGCGGCTCCTAGCCGACCCCGCGGTCCCGATCGGCGAGATCTCGCGCATCTGCGGTTTTTGCAATCCCGCCTACTTCACCAACACCTTCCTCCGCGTCAAAGGCCAGACCCCGCGCGCCTACCGCAAAGAGATCGCGGCAGACGCGTAACAGGTGCGCCTACCACTTCACCGGACGCGAGTGGCTGTATCTGCCGAAGTCGTTCATTGCTTCGTCCAGTTCGGGTATGGTGTCGACCTTCCCTTCCAGATACTCGCGCAGCCGCCTTTCGGCTTCTCGCACTCTGACCGCGACCGCGGCGAGCCGTTTCTCATTGAAATCGAAGCCGAACGGCTGCGAAGTCGAATACCAGTCGTCGCGGTAGGCTTCCATGAACATATCCGCCGCGTTGAGCAGCGCGGGAAAATCTTCGGTCGCCATCCGTTCCAAGGCCGTGCGGTCGCGCCGCCGCCACGCGTCGTGAAGATCGCGGGCGCAGTTCACCTTGCCGAGCAGCAGCCGGACGAAGTCGCGCGCCGCCGTCGGTACGCCGTCGAGCTTCGCGCACTCCGCAAGCGTCGCGCGATAATCCTCCATTACCGCCGCGCCGTCATCGCGCCACTCGGCAGTTCGGTACGTCGCGGCATACGACCATTTGCCCGCGTGTTCGGGCTCGTTTTTGCGCAGCAGATAATTGCGGTAGTTGCCGCAGGAAAGCGGATCATCGAAGAGGATGTACTTCTCGCTGATGTTTTCCGGATACTGATCGACGTAATGCCGCGTCACTTCGCCGAGCTTCATCATGGCGCGGTAATCGTAGCTGGTTATCTCGCGGAACCGCGCGCAGTTCTCTTCGGTCGGCGAGACGGTGCGCCCGGCGATCAATTCCGCCACCGAGAACATTCCGCCAAGCGCGAGGTCGGGTATCGAGGCCGCGCCGTCGTCGCCCCAGAGAGTGAACCACATTTCGCGGCAGTTCTTCGCGCGGGCCGCCTCGATGTAAGCGGCAGAGTTCGCGATCGTCTTCTCGTTGTCCAGAAGGAACCGGTCCCAGGTCCAGATGCCGCCCGCGAGCACCGGTTCGGAACCCATCGCGCGATGTCCGTCGATCATCCGCTCGTAAAAGCCGCGATCGGCATGGTAATAATCCCAGTAACAGAGACGCACGTTTTTCGGGAAGCGGTCGACGTACGAGCGATCGGCCTTCACTTCCGGATCATAATAGCCGTGGGTCCTGGAGATGATCTTGTAGGGCATGTCGCTCCACATGATAAGCTCGCTGAAACCGTGGTGCGCGGCAATCTCGGCGACCCGGTTCAGATGCTCGAGAAAGACCTCGAGCTTGTCGCGCTCGCCGTGGCGTTCGCGGTATTTTCCGTCGGCGAAGCCCTCGGCCTCGTCCATGCCGATATGGATGCGTCCGCCGCTGACCGCCTTCTCCCAGAAGGCGAACATCTTGTCAATGAGGGCGTAGGTTTTTTCCTCGCCAACCAGAAGATTGCTCGTGCCGTTCCTGACCTCGCGGTATTCACTCCAACGGAGAACGTTCTCGAGATGCCCGAGCGTCTGAATGCAGGGGACGAGCTCGATGCCGTTATCCTCCGCGCACCGCTTCAGTTCACGGATGTCTTCAACCGAATAACCGCCGCGCAGATATCCCCACTTAACCGTGTCGCCAAGCCGGTAGGTGTCTTCGGTGTAGAGCATGACGCCGTTGAAACCGAACTTCGCCATCTTCGGGAAAAGTCCCTTCAGGTAATCGACCTTCAGCACTCTTCCACGGGAAACGTCGATCATCGCCCCGACCTTGTCGAAGTCGGGCGAGAGCGAGGAGGCGAAAGAAGTGCCGCCGAGCACGGCGGCGCAGAACACGGTTGCGGCGAATCGAATCATGAAATTACCTCTCCCAGGGGATGGTGTACGGGAAGTACCGGGTGAGATTGCGCCAGTGTCTGCCGTCCCACTCCGCGAACTGCAGCACTCCCTGCACTTCGAGTCCGGTTTTGTCGGCAGCCATCCAGTTCGCGGTCGCGCAGTAGATGAACCGCACCTTGCCGTCCGTCCCGCCGGGCAGGAAGTCGACGCCCTGTCCGTGACCGAACCGCGTCACCGCGACAACATTGAGGTCCTTGTCGTACTTGACGAAGTTCGGGGTGCGCTCGTTCTCGTCGACGGTGTAATAGTTCATGTAGACATACGTGCCGTCGGTGGTGATGTTCTGGATGCCGCAGTAAGTGTCGTAACCGTGATCGAGCATGAACTTCTCGCACATCGGCTCGAGCGTCTCGGCGTTGTACTTGCAATACCAGTTGCCGCGCCATGGTTTGTCCTGGTACATCGCGGCGCAGCCGAGCCCGAGATAAAGAACGCCGTCCAGGACGGTGATGCCGTCGGGCGGGCGAACGATCGCCTGCTGTTTGAGAAGATTGAGTTCTTCGTCGTAGATCTGGATGCAGCCCTTCATCGGTTCGCCGTTCTCTTCGCCGAAGTAGGGTCCGTCGTCGTAGCTGCAGACCGCCGCGTAGATGCGCCCCTTGTACGCGCACAGGTCGCCGGTGTGCGCACCTTCGTGAGTCTGGGAGATTTTGCGCACCAGCCGTCCGCGCCAGTCGGTCATCGCGATCGTGCCGACCTGCGAGAAATAAATGCCGTTGGTGGTGACGCAGATACCCTGCACGTGTCCCTTGTCGACTTCGAAGATGCCGGGCTGGGTGACGATCATATCCCAATGCGGAACCTTCCAGACGTATGGATAGCTGGTGCGGGTAAGCGTTTCACGGAGCGCCGGCGAGCCGGACTCGGAAACGGGCACGTATTCGCGCACGAGCGAGCCGTCTTCGTAAATCCTGATGCCGTAGACCCGCACGTTCGAGCAGCAGTCGTAGACGGATCCGTTGACCGACAGCGAACGTCCGAACACGTCGAGCGTGAAAGCGGAATCGTTGGTCACGCTCGCGGTGACCGCCGCGGTGTAATTGGTCTCGCCTTCGGTGACGAAGGCGAGCGATTTCGCCGCGTAGTCGACGATCGCGACGTGGCGGTCCAGATCCGCGGCGATTCCGGTCGGATAGGACTGAAAGCTGTCGCCGACCCCGAAGCTGAACTGTCCCGCGCTGTTGACGTAGAGCGACGTGATCAGCTTCGCCGCCGAACCATCCGCGCCGAACACCCGCTGCTGCAGCGGAGCCGTCGCCGTCAGCGCGAAATCGACTTCGATCCGCGACGACGGCGTCATCATGTAGCCGATCGGGAGCGCTCTCGCGCCGTCACTCTCGATGAATTCGGTTTCGGAGAAATTCAGCGTAAGCGAAGTCGCGAGAACCGCAGCGTTCAAAAGCCACATGATCGATTCCTTATCTCAGCGAGAAGATGAACGGAGCGCGCAGGTTGGAGACTGTGAACGTATACGGATCGCTCTCCACCTCCGCTCCGTAAACGAGGTAGACGGCCGTCACCGTGTAGACGTCGTCGAGCTCGTCGAGTTTCTTGCGCTCCCAGGCGACGTCGATCATGTCGCCGACGGCACCATCGATGACGACACCGTTCTTCGTCCAGCGGTAGGCGATCGCGCCCGGGGCGTAGACCTTGATCGATCCGTCCGCGCGGTTCTGCCGCAGCGAGACGGACTCGGGCTCCACGCGCATGCCGGCGGCCGCGCCCGATCCGTCATAGCCCGCGCCGCCGTACTTGAGCGTCGAGGCGGAACCGATGTTGACGGTCACGAAGGCCGCGGCGATGGTATCGTAAAGTCCGATCACGCCGTCTTTCTTCATCGGCAGGAACTCGTGCACCAGTTCGTCCTTCTCATAGATCTTGAACGAGTAAAGCCGCATCTTGGTGAAGCAGCCGCCGGTCGTCGCCGCGGCGTCGGCGTAACGCGCGAAAATCGGGAGCGTCATCGACGCCGTGTTCGCATGCGGTTTGTCGGAGATGTCCCAGGACTTCACCGTGGTGCCGGTGACGAACTTCAAGGACGACTTGTAGTAATCGATCACTGCGGTATGACGCAGAACATCTCCGCTCACCGGTCCCACGGTTACGCGGGTGTCGCCGATCGCGAAGTAGGGGTCGCCGTTGCCGCTGATGTAGAGCGCATAGTTGTTGTCGAATGCATCGTTGCCGAAGAGACGCTGCTGGTAGTCGCCGGACTTGCCGGCGTAGACGAGCTGATAGTCGCACTCGAGCCGCGAATTGGCATTCACGTGATAGCCGGTATCCAGAAGCTGGGTGCCGTCCGATTCAATGTAGGCGTCGCTCGCGCCGTCGATCGTGATGTCGCCGCCGGCGGTGAAGGAGTTGCGCTTGTCGGAATCGATGGTGAAGGTTGCGTTAACCCGATCGTAAAGTCCGGCGACGCCGTCCTTCACGTACGGAATGTAATCGCGCACCAGCGTTCCGCTCTCGTAGATCTTGACGCCATAGATTCGTACGAGCGCGTATTGGGCCGAACCATCCGCGCTCGAGACGAGCTTCGTGGTCGCGCTGCAGTTCGCCGAAAGCGTCTTGGTCGAGCCGGTGTAGTTGGTGTAGCCCGACGAGGTCATCGAGACCGTCTTCGCAACCGCGTCGATGTCGCCCACGTGGCGCTCGTAGAGACGAATCGGTATCTGGGTGTTGGTGAAGGCGATCGACTCAGAATAGCTCTGGCAGCCGAAGGAGATCTGTGTATTGCTGTTGGAATAGAAGCGCGCCACCGTGTTCACGCCGTCATTGGCGTCAATGACGAACTGCTGGGGATCCACGCTCGTACTGACGAAAGCGTAATCGGCGACGATGCGGCTGTTCGGACCGAAATAGGTTCCGGTGTCGATCGAGCAGTCCTGATATGTGCTCTCGATGTATGCGGGACCGACCGTTGATTCGATCGCTCCGCCCGCGGTCAATGTACCGGTAGTGATGAATTCGCCGTCAACCCTGTCGAGCAGTCCGATCGCGCCATCCAGCACGACCGGGCGGTAGTCATGGACGAGTTCGTCGCCGTAATAGCAGCGCATGCCGTAAATGCGAATCTCGGCGTACTGCGCAAAAGCGAGACCGCTCTTGGAAGCGCTCCAGCCACCGATGCCGAGCGGATATCCCGCGGTGAGTGTGGTCGCGCCGACCGTGGCGCTGAAAACCGAGGTGAAGCCGGTCTTGTAGGTGAAGAGCTTGTTCGCCGCATCCACCACGATGGTGTGCCGGGCGAGATCGCCGCTCTTCTGCGAATACGCGGCGATGCCGGCTCCGTCGCCTAGAATGCACGAAACGCCGCCGCCGCCCACGTAAACCTGGCAGTTCACGGTGTCGCCCGAAATGCCAATGATTCGCGCCTGCGAAATGTTGTTGGTGGAGTAGAAGGCGTAATCGATCTCGACCTTCGCCGTTGGATCGATAAAAAAGCGGCTGTTGAGCGCGGTATTCGACGCGAGCTGCACGTACCCGGCGTCTTCCTCTGCCTCGATATCGCCGCCGTTCGCGAGCGCGTCGCCGCTCGAAGGAATCACGAAGGTGTCGGTGACGGAATCGCGCAGGCCCGCCACGCCGCCGATGGTGCACGGATGAAAATCACGCACCAGTTCGCCCGCTTCGTAAATTTTGCAGCCGTAGATCTTCATCGGCTTGTCGTACGAGACAAATTCGCCCGTCGAACCCGCGGCGTTCGCCGAAACCGTGCCGAGCGCGAACGGATAAAGCGAAGTCAGTGTGCGCGAGCTCGTGATGTTCACGTCCGACACCGTAACGCCGTCGGTCAAAATCTGGAACTTGCCGAGATTGCTGTCGCAGATTATCGTGTGACGGTTCAAATCGGCGTTGATGCCGACGAACGTCGACCAGGTGTCGCCGCAACCGAAAGTGACGCCGCCCGATCCGTTGATGTAAACGGAATAGCAGAAGGCAGACGCGGTACTGTTCAACACGCCGAACAGACGGTTCTGCACCGAGGTGTCGGTAAGCGCGCAATCGACCTCGACCCTCGTCTTCGGTCCCGGATACCAGCCGGTGTTGAGCGGCTGGTTGACGCCGGTCAGGATGTACGCGTCTTCGGCGTTCAGGCCGAGCGCAACCGCGGCGACGAGCGCGAGGAGCGGTAATTTACCCCCCCCCACGAAATAAATGCATTTCAGCCAGTTATGGATGGGATGTCCGTTCGTTGAATCTAACCGCGATTATACCGCAAATCCTGGCCGACAGGCAATTGTAGATTTGCAATCCGAAACTTACAGAATCGTATAAACGCCGGCGGAATAGACTTTCGGCTTCGCCTCACCTGGCAGCGTCACCACCGCCTCGGCTCCTTCCGGAACGGTGAAAGTCCAGACCGGTTTCCCGTCCATGTAGCGCCAGTACGACTTGACGATGCCGTGCGGCGTCTTGTATTCCACCTTTACATGGCCGAGGCGCGGATCGAACACCGGCTTCATGACGATGCGCTTGAATCCGGGTTCACTCTCGTCGGGCGCGATACCCGCGAGCGAGCTGTACATCCAGGCGAGCACCGCGCCGTAGGCGTAGTGGTTGAAGCTGTTCATCGCGACCGGACCGAATCCGTCCTTTTTGGTGTAGCTGTTCCAACGCTCCCAGATCGTGGTCGCGCCCTGATCGACCGAATAGAGCCAGCCCGGGAAGTTGTGATTCAGGAGCAGGTCGCAGGCGACGTCGGCCATGCCGTTTTCGGTGAGGGCGTCCATCAGAAACGACGTGCCGAGAAAGCCGGTCGTAAGCGACCCGCCGTGCGCCTTGATGTTCTCCCTGAGTCGCGCTTTGGTCGCCGCGATCGCGTCCGCCCGCTCGAGGATGCCGAACTTGAGCGCGAACACCGCCGGGGTCTGCATGTCGCGGAAGATCGCGATGAGCTCCCCGTCGTCCGAATCGACAAACCGCTCCCGCGCGTAGGCGAGGGCCTCCGCCGCCATCCTGCGGTATTTTTCTTCCTCGCCCTGCTCCCCGAGCGCACGCGCCATCGCCGTCATCATCCGCGCGTCGTACAGCCAATACGCGGCGCCGAGATAATCCCAGTAGAGCACCGCCTCGGCGGTGGGACGCTTTCTGCCGTCCGCACCCGTCTCCCAGACGTTGACGCCGTGGCACGACTCGTAATTCTCGAAGCTGAGCCAGTCGGCGTACTGGCGCCCCGCGACCTCGCTCTCGATCGCCGCGTGCGCGTACCTGGTCGCCGCCACGTGATCGACGAATCTTGTCATCGCGCTCCAGTTTTCGCGCACGATATCGAGGTCGCCTGACTGACGCCACACGACATACGGAACGATCACCCCGGCGTCGCTCCAGCCGATTCGCATGTACCGCGCACCATACTGGGCGATGGGCGCGATGCCCGAGAACGATCCGTTCTCGTTCACGCTGTCGCGCATGTCGCGCATCCATTTGCGGAAGAACCGCACGGTGTCGGCGTTGTATCCGCCCGCCTCGGCGAAGACCTGGGTGTCGGCGGACCAGCCGAGGCGTTCATTGCGCTGCGGACAGTCTGTCGGCACCGAAAGATAATTCGAGAGCTGTCCCCAGCGGATGTTCGACACTAGCCGGTTCACCGATTCGTCGCCGGTCTCGAACACCCCGAGTTCCATCTCCTTCTTGACGGACGACACCGGCACCGTTTCGATCGATTCGATCTCGACCGTGTCACTCGCCGAGAGCGATAGATACCGATAGCCGAAGAAGGTGAAGCGCGGCAAGTATTCTTCAATTCCGTCGCCGGCGAAGGTGTAGACGAGCCGCATGCCGGTGTCGGGGATGCGCAGATTCGCGCGGTAGACGCTGCCCTTGGGTCCGTCGCTGCCGCGCTCGCCTTTGTCGGCGTCATTGAGCATCTCGCCCGGCAGGACAGTCAGAACCGTGCCGCGCTTCGCGCGGAAGCGGAAGCGTGGAACCGCCGCGCAGTTCTGTCCGAAATCGATCACCGTTTTTTCGCCTGGCTTGACCGTGCTCTTGCCGCGCACGATTTTGAGGTCTTCGCGCAGCGCGATCTCGGCGCCGGTGCTCGGCAGCAGTTCGCCGCGGAACTCTTCATTCACCTCCGGCGTCTCGCCAAGGCCTTCGCCGCGGATCGGATCCTTGAGCCGCGCATCGTATTCCTCGCCGTCGAAGATGCCGGCATGCGTGACCGCGCCGGCGACGCCGCACTTCCAATCCGACACATTCGTTTCGTAGACCCTGCGAGAGCCGTCGGCGAAGGTAACCTCGAGTTCGCCGCGGAAAGCGCTTTTGCGTCCTTTGTAGCCGATAATCTGATCGCGCCACCAGCCGGACGAGACCTCGGCCGCGAGCACATTCGCCGCACCCGCGGCGGTTTCGAGCCGGTCGGTGACGTCGTAGGTGAAATAATATTTGGTCTTGTCCGCCGAAGTGAAGCCGGGCTTCAGAAAGTCGTCACCGATTCTCGTGCCGTTGACGAACACCTCAAAAACGCCGAGACCGGCCACTTTCCATTCGGCCCTGGCGACTTCGGCGCGGTTGGTGAAGACGGAAGAAAACCAGCTCGTTCCGTCCGCCGCCCTTTGCGCCGCTTTTTCCGTCTCGCCGGCCACCGCCGCCGATTTGACCGATATCCACTCCGCCGCCAGCAAAGTCGCAATCAACATAAATCACCTCCTGCGGATTCCACCGATCGTCACTGCGACACGATCTTCACCCGGTCGGGCGCGGAAATTTCCGTCGCGAGAGAGCCGTCGGGGTTCTTGCGAACCTTCACCTCGATGCGTTCGCCATTCGGGAGCGCCATCGCGCCCTGAGCCCAATCAAGATCGCCGAGAAACGGCTTCACTTCGACCGTCGTGCAGCCGACATCGAGCGGACGGATTCCGAGCACGTGATTTATGCACCACGCCGCCGGACCCGCCGCCCAGCCGTGGCAGAACGAATGCCGGAAGCCCTTGTAACAATAATTGCCGTAATCCCCGTGAATATCTTTCTTCCCCGCGACCGGCATCTCGTCGATGCGGAAGCAATTGTTCGTCCAGGCGAGATCGAAATCCTCCCAGAAACTGGTCGCCCCCACGTCAAGCATTCCGCCCCAGTAATCGCGCACCGTGTCAAGCGCGCGCCGGTTCTCGCCCGCCGCGCTCATTGCTTCGAGCATGTAATAGCCGTAGAATGTCGAAACCCCGGCATTGCCGTTAAGACCGAGGGAGTTAGCAAACATCGCCTTCGCGTCGCCGAGGCCCGAAAGCGCGAGCAGCGCCGCGGCGGATTTGGGGAGAGTGGAGGTGGTAGTTGATAGTTGATAGTTGGTAGTGGTTAGTTGATGGTTGGTAGTGGGTAGCTGGTAGTTGGAGAGTGCGGCAGCCAGGGCGTTCGCCTTGGATGCGAGCGATTCGTTGCCGAGCGCTTCGGCCATCATCGCGGTCTCGCGGGCGGTGATGAGCGCGAGGCCCTGACTCCCCGCCTTCTCGGCCTCTGGATTGTCATGGGTGGGCCAGTCAAGGAAGGTGGCGGTTTTCCCTTCACCGATCCACTCCCCGTTCTTCACCACGGTGAGCACGTGGTCAAAGGTTTTCTCGAGGTATTCCCCGTACTTTGCAAGATACGCTCTGTCGCCGGTGTAACGGTACCACTCGGCAAGGTTGCGGATCCACCACAGGGTGTAGGTAGGCATGGTGTTCATCCATTTCTCCGGCGGCGTAACCGCGGCCATGTAATCGAGCGATTCCGGAAGAATCGACGCCGCGCCGAAGACGTTCAGTATCGTCATCGTCTCCGGATGGGTGTCGCCCATCCACACAAGCCGGTCGCGCTTGATGCCGTCCCAGAGATAGTCCTGACAGCAGAGATGAACCGTGCGGACAGCGGTGTCGAAGACACGGTTGAGCCGCTCGTCGGAACTCTTGAACGAGCCTGTCGCCTTCATCGGACGCATCAGCGAGACCGCACGCACGAATTCGAAGCCGACCTTCTCTCCTTCCGCGAGGTCGATGCGCAGAAAGCGGTAGCCGGTGTTGCCGATCTCGAGCTGTCCGAACCACGGCACCAGAATCTCGAAGTCGCGTATCGCGTGATCGTTCGTCGCCCCGCCTTCTCCGCCCGCGGTCGACAGGGTCTCAGAAACCGACTCGCCGAAGCGAAGGCGAACCTTTGATCCCTTCCTGGTGCACGGACTCATCCCGAGCTGCACCCCGCCATGCAGTTCCCTGCCGAAATCGAGAATGAAGCCCGAACCGGCGTTGGTGATGACCGTGCCCACCGAGCTCCCGAAATATCCCTCGCTGACCTGTCCGTGTTTTGGCGCAAGCAGCTTCTCCGCTCCGGCCACGCCTTCGTCGGCATGAACGATCCGGACCGGATCGATCCAGGTTCGCACCCGCACGTCGACCTTCTCTCCTCCGCAAACCGCCGCCACCGCGGCAAAACCGGCAAGGCAGACGATCGAGAATAAGGATACGAGAATCTTGATTTTTTCTGCAGTGTTTTTCATGATGTTTAGATTATCTCAAATCAGAACCGATTCGGCAATAACAGATTATCACAACCAATTGCAATTTTCGCTCAACGATTAAGCTGCAACCGGTCGATCGTCGAATGCGATGACCCGACTCCGCTTTGACTGTCTTGACTGTTTCGCTTGAAGAGCTACGGTCTCATAATTCTAGCGCCAGGGCCTCTTATTTCAGACGCTAGGGTCTCATAATTCGGCCTTGCCCGACTATTCCGTCATACCCTTCTCGGAAATT
>R11__coassemble_1143_pt1 | contig 15572 bp, 10 predicted proteins | sample R11__metabat2_low_PE_023 | metagenome-assembled genome bin R11
TCGGGATAGTTCTTGAGCCGCTTCGACATCTTCTTGCCGTCTTCGGCGAGCACCAGTCCGTTCACGATCACGTTCTTGTACGGCGACTTGTCGAAGAGGCAGGTGCCGAGCACCATCAGCGTATAGAACCACCCGCGCGTCTGGTCAAGACCCTCGGCGATGAAGTCAGCCGGGAAAATGTCGTCGATGCATTTTCCATTTTCAATTCTCAATTCTCCATTTTTCTCGCCCATGTAGTGCGCCTGCGCGTAGGGCATCGAGCCCGACTCGAACCAGCAGTCCAAGACTTCGGGAGTGCGGTGATAGGTCTTGCCGTCCTTTTTGATGACGATCTTGTCGACGTAGTGCTTGTGGAGGTCAGTCACCTTCTCGCCCGAGAGTTCCTCGAGTTCCTTGATCGAACCGACGCAGATCATGTCGTCGGGATTTTCGTCGTTGATCCAAACCGGAATGCAGCTGCCCCAGAAGCGGTTGCGGGAGATGTTCCAGTCGCGCGCTTCCTCGAGCCAGTTGCCGAAGCGCTTCTCGCCGACGTATGCCGGGGTCCAGTGGACGCCGGAATTGTTCTTCGCAAGACGTTCATGCAGATCTTCAACCTTCACGTACCACGCGTCGATCGCGCGGTAGATGAGCGGAGTGTCGGTGCGGTCGCAGTACGGATACGAGTGGACGATCGTGGCCTGGTGCACGAGCTTTCCGTTGGCTTTGAGCCACTTGATGATGTCCTTGTCGCAGTCCTTGCAGAAGCGTCCCTTGTACTCCGGCACCTGATCGGTGAACGCGCACGCGTCGTCGAGCGGATCGACAAACGCGGTCATCCCCGCCTCTTTGCATACGCGGAAGTCGTCCTCGCCGTACGCGGGCGCGATGTGCACGATGCCGACGCCGTCATCGGTGGTGACGTAATCGTCGTTCAGCATGCGGAACGCGCCTTCCGCCTTCTTGTCCGCGAAGTGCGGGAAGAGCGGCTCGTATTCGCTGCCCTTCAGTTCCGAGCCCTTGCCTTCCCAGACGAGCTCGTACTGTTCCGGCTTCTTGAAGATCGCGGCGAGCCGCGCCTTCGCCATCACGTACACCGGCTTCTCGGCGTCGGTGAGGTCACGGACCGCGACATAGTCGATCGACGCGCCCGAGCAGATCATCAGGTTCTCGGGGAGCGTCCACGGCGTCGTCGTCCAGATGAGGAAGTAGACAGTGCTGCCTTCACTCTTCGCTCTCAACGCCTCGCTCGCCACTGACGTGGCACGAACGCGGCAGGTGACCGTGGGGTCCTGCACGTCCTTGTAGTTCGAGCCGGCCTCGAAGTTGGAAAGCGGGGTCGAAAGCTTCCAGCTGTACGGCATGATGCGGTGCGACTTGTAGACTCTTCCCTGATTCCAGAGCTGTTTGAAGACCCACCAGATTGTCTCCATGAACTCGGGCTGCATCGTCTTGTAGTCGTGATCAAAGTCGACCCAGCGGCCCATGCGGGTCACCGTCTTGCGCCATTCGGAGACGTACTTCAGCACCATCGAGCGGCACTGTTCGTTGAACTTGTCGACGCCGAGCTTCTTGATCTCGGGCGCGCCGGCGACGCCGAGCGCATCCTGCGCGAGCGCCTCGATCGGGAGGCCGTGGGTATCCCAGCCGAAGCGGCGCTCGACGTATTTGCCGCGCATCGTCTGGTAGCGCGGGACGATATCCTTGATCGTTCCGGCGAGGAGGTGGCCGTAATGGGGGAGGCCGGTCGCGAACGGAGGTCCGTCATAGAATTTATAACGCTCCTTGCCTTCGTTCTTCTTCAGCGACTTCTTGAAAGTCTCGTTCTTCGCCCAGAATTCGAGGATGCCTTCCTCCATTTTCGGGAAGGCGACCTTGTTCGATACGCTCTTGAACATCTCTTGATTGCTCCGTTCTTGGATTGAAATTTTCCGCGATCAGTCGCGCTCGGCGTTGCGGCGCTCGAGATCTTTGCGGTACTCGGCGAGATCGACCTCGAGCCGCGCGACCCCGGTCTTGACCGCGGCCTCGGCGACCGCGTAGCTCACCTCGACGAAGAGGCGGCGGTCGAAGGGTTTCGGAATGATGTAGCCGGTGCCGAACTCGAGTTTCTCGTTCGGATAAAGCGCGGCGACCTCGGGCGTGACCGGCTCGCGCGCAAGCGCGGCGAGCGCGTTCGCCGCGGCGACTTTCATCTCCTTGTTGATCGTGGTCGCCCTGACGTCCAGCGCGCCGCGGAAGAGATACGGGAAGCCCAGCACGTTATTGATCTGGTTCGGATAATCGCTGCGGCCGGTGACCATCACGTACCTGCGCCCTTCCATCGCCTTCGCGACTTCGGCGGGGGCGATTTCCGGATCGGGATTGGCCATCGCGAAGATCGCCGGGAACTCGCCCATCTTCTTCACGTCCTCGCCCGTGAGCACGTTCGCCGCCGAAACGCCGATGAAGATATCCGCCCCGACGATCGCCTCCTTGAGGGTCATCGCCTTGGTGTCGACCGCGTGGCGGGCCTTGAACGGATTGAGATCAGTGCGGTCCTTCCGAATCGTTCCCTTGGTGTCGCACATCGTCACGTCGACGACGCCCGCCGCCTTGAGCATGTCGCAGATGCGAATGCCCGCCGCGCCCGCTCCGTTCATCACCACCTTGAGCTCTTTGAGCTCCTTGCCCGCGAGCCGCGCGAAGTTCATCACGCCCGAAAGCGAAATGACCGCCGTGCCCCACTGGTCGTCGTGGAAGACCGGGATATCCAGCTCGCGGTCGAGCGTGTCCTCGATCTCGAAGCACGCCGGCGAGGCGATGTCTTCAAGATTCACGCCGCCGTACTGCGGAGCGATCGCCTTCACCGCTTCGATGACGCGCTTGGGGTCGGTCTTGCCGGTGGACTTGCCTTCCATGCGGCAGTGATCGACCGGCACCGGCCACGCGTCCACATCGCCGAACGCCTTGAACAGAACCGCCTTGCCTTCCATCACCGGGATCGACGCCGCCGCCCCGAGATCGCCCAGCCCCAGAATCGCCGTGCCGTCCGATACGACCGCCACCAGATTGGGCTTCGCCGTGCACTCGTAGATGTCGCCCGGCTTCGCCGCGATCGCCTTCACCGCGTGCGCGACGCCCGGAGTGTAGGCAAGACACAGATCCTCCGCCGTCTTCAACGCGCGCGGCAGTTTCACCGCCACCTTGCCGCCCTTGTGATACGCCATCACCGCTTCTTTATCGTAACTAGCCATGTTGATTTTTCTTTCTCTTTGAATTTGATATTCCTGAAATCTTTTACTCTTTTCTTTTATCACTTATCACTCATCACTTATCACTTATCACTCATCACTTATCACTTATCACTCATCACTCATCACTTATCACTTCTCTCTCTCACGTCCAGCTCTTCCTCGCCGATCTTGAACACGGTCACCTTCACGCCGGTCGGCTCGAGCGTCTTCTTGACCACCTTCATCCATTCCGGGGTGACCACGCAGGCGATGACGACGGTGTCGGCGTTGACTTCCTTGATGATTTCCGGGGCCTGGCGGAGGGTGCCGAGAATGCGGATGCCGCCGATGTACTGGTGGCGCAGGAGGATGTCGTCGTCGAGGAGGCCGACGATGATGCGGTCGTTCGCCGCGGTGGTGCGGACGAGTTCGCGGCGGAAGGTGCGGTAGCGGAGGCCCGCGCCGTAGACGAGCACGCGGGAAACGTCCTTGCGTCCCTTCAGTTTCGAGCAGTCGATCGCGTAGAAGAGGTCGCGCACGAGGGCGCGGACGAACCGGATCGATATGAGCGAGAGCGCGGCGGTCGCCGCGTAGGCGAGCGCGAACGCCTTGAGGTGTCCGTCCCCGTGCAGTCCCGGCGCGTAGTACACGAACACGCTCGCGAGCGCCGAACCGAGCACGCAGGCGATCGTGAGCCGCAGGTAATTGGACGGCATCGCGCGCGACCACACCGTGCGGTAGGCGTTGAAGAAGAAGAGAAACGCCATCACCGAGGCGACGAAGATCGGGAGCGCGATTCTGAGCGCGCTCATGCCGATACCGATCATCGGCATCTTCAAGGCCCAGCGGCAGACGAAGAACATCGCGACGAGTGCGCCGATATCCGCCGCGAGATGAATCGGCACGTAGAGGCGGGCGAAGCGACGGCGGTGGGCGACCGTGGGGTTGCGGATGACCGCGGCGGCGAGGCGCCCGGCGTCGAAAAGTTCGATTCGCGCCATGTCCTTGAACACGATCACCGCGCCGATGCAGAACGCGAAGAGCCAGAGTCCGGCGGCCTTGGACCGGAGCGAGAGGCCAATGAGTCCGACCGTGACGAGGAATGCGGCGAGCACGTAAAGAGTCCAGGCCGCCTTGCGCTGGTTGAGTCCGGAAGCGCGCAGGATGCGGTGGTGCAGGTGGTCGGAGTCTGCCGTCATCACCTCGCCGTTCCCCTGCTCGCCGGCGTCGCGGCGGCGCAGCACGGCGCGGATCGACCGGCGGAGAATCGCGAGCGAGGTGTCGAAGATCGGCACCCCCATCGCGAGCATCGGCACGCCGACGGAGACGAGGAACGAGTTCGGCACCTGGAAGAGGAGCGGCAGCACCGCGATGGTGTAGCCGATGTACATCGAGCCGGAGTCGCCGAGGAAGACCGAGGCCGGATTGTAATTGTAGCGGAGAAAGCCGAGGAGTCCGCCCATGAACGCGAAATGGAAGAGCGTCATCTGGGCGTTGAGTTCGGGGAGGAGCAGGATGGAGCCGGTCATGCCGACGGTGGCGACGAGCGCGAGGCCGGAGGCGAGTCCGTCGAGTCCGTCGATGAGATTGAACGCGTTCACCGCCCCGGTGATCCAGAAGACGGTCATGATCGCGTCGAGCCAGGCCGGGATCGCCGGCCAGAGCACGTGAAAGCCGAGTCCCGCCCACGCCCAGGTGAGCGCCGCGATGACGAGCTGCCCGAGGAGCTTCACTTTCGGGGGCAGACTGAATTTGTCGTCCGCATAGCCGATCAAGGCGAGCGAGACCGAAAGCGCGAGCATCTTCCAGTACCGCGCGAGGCACTGGGCGGAACTGAAGCCCGGCGACTGCAGCGGCGGACGACCCGAAATGACGATGTAGAGCGTGAAGGAAACGAGCACGCCGAGAACGAGGGCGATGCCGCCGCCGCGCGGAATCGGCACCTTGTTGATGCGCCGCGCGTCCGGCTTGTCCACAAGCCCGATCCGTCGGTTGAACTCGCGCACGATCGGCGTCAGCACGAGCGTGAGCAGAAGCGCGCCCGCAAAGACTATCAGGAAGGAACTGACCTTTTCCAGAAAGTTCATTTCGCTTCACCCCCCGCTCTTGTTGTCACGGGCTTGTTGTCACCGCCCTCACTTGTTGTCGTGGGCTTGTTGTCGCCGGGGAGCAGTGTTTCGAGCCGTTCGGCGGCCTCGCGGAGCGCCGCGTCGCCGGGCGCATCGAGTTCGATCGCGACCATCACCCAGCGGTCCTTCTGATTGCGGAAGCTCAGATCCCAGGCGTTGCGCCAGCGCATCGCGCTCAGGCGCGAGGTGGAAAAGCCGTCCTGATTGAACATCGTGTAGGCGTGCCCTTCGCCCATTCCGCCCGGGGTCACGAGGTCGGAGGCGCACCAGTCGCGTCCCGCGACATTGACGGTGCGCACGTTGGTGCGCTCGAAGCCCTGCATCGGCAGACACAGTTCGGGACGGTGGATGGAGTCGTTGTTCCTGCCCGCGACCACCAGCGAAACCGAAAAGCGCCGTCCCGAAGCCGTGAGATAGGTGCGGCGCTCGATCTCGGTGTCGGGCGGCAGCACCTTCGCCTCCGCCTCCGACTTGCCGCCGAGCTCGCCCGCCGCGCAGCCGGCGATCTCGCCGAGGGTCACCGCCGGCCTCGCCGCGAGCGACGGCTGCCGCGCCACCCCCTGGTTGATCATAAGCGCGAGAGTTGCCGCCGTCACCGCGACGGGAACAACAAGCCCACGACAACAAGAAGAATTTTTCGATTTTTCGATTTTTCGATTTATCGATTGAATTGGCATATTGCTTGTTGTCGTGGGCTTGTTGTCGCCGCCCTCGCTTGTTGTCGTGGGCTTGTTGTCGAACAGCCGGTTCATGGCTTCGCTGGAGGCGATCATGAGCAGAATCGCGACGATGAAGACGATGTAACCGGAGGCGTCGTGGTAGCCGCCGGTGCCGAAGTCGGGATCGATCGTCGAGGAGACGACGTAGATGGTGACGATGCGAACGATGTTGGCGACGATAGCGAGCGGAACCGCCCAGACGAAAAGCGCGAGCCGCCGCCACCAGGTCGGCTGGTTGAAGTAGCCGTAACCCGCCGCGAGCGCGAGCAGGGCGAAGATCGACCGCAGCCCGCTGCAGGGGTCGGCGATGTCGATGCCGAAGGATCCGTTCGCCGCCGAGATGGTCGAGCCCTGCCTCACGACATCGGCGCCGAAGCCGGAAAGAAGCGCGTACGAAACCGTGGTGACCAGCATTCTCAGCGACGCGGTGTACTCGCTCATGCGGCTTGCGAGCGGCATGCAGAAGAGCAGAAACGCCGCGGGGAAAAACACCGCTTTCGCGGCGCGGAAGCCGAAGAAAGCCCAGAAAAGCGAGACGATGAGTCCGGCGAACGCGAAGACGCCCATGTGCACCTGCGGACCGCGCGCGCCCAGAAGCCCCAGCAGGAAGAACGGTATCGTCATGAGCGCGCCGAGCAGGCTCGGCCGGCCGATCGATTCGGCGATTTTCCTGCGCTCGGTCCAGACGACGTAAAGCGAAAAGAGCGGCACGTACCATCCGTACCCCATGTCCGAGGTCGGCTCAAGAAACTCGGCCGGCGCGTCCTTCAGGATCAGGGAGTGGAATCCGCCCAGAAGCGACAAGCCGGTCAAAATCGCAAGCGCGATGCGCAATCTTGACTCTGATAACTTCATTGACCGAATATTATAGCAAAAAATTCCGCAATCAGCGAATATATCTTTCGGCCAGCGACTTCTCCACATCTGGCACCACTTCCAGAAGCCGGCGGGTGTATTCGCTTTGCGGACGCTCGAAGACGTCAGCGGCGTTTCCGCAATCGACGAACCGGCCTTTTTCCATCACGCAGATATAATCGCAGACATTCTTCACCACCGCGAGATCGTGCGCGATGAGGATGATCGACAGGCCGAGATCGCGCCTCAAATCGCGCAGAATGTTCAACACCCGGGCCTGAACGGAAACGTCGAGCGCCGACACCGGCTCGTCCGCCACCAGCACGTCGGGCTCGCAGGCGAGCGCGCGGGCGATGGAGACTCTCTGGCACTGTCCGCCCGAAAGTTCGCGCGGATACTGCTCGAGGACCGCCTCGGATAGTCCCACCAGCGACAGCAGATGCGGGATGCGCTCGGCGCTCGATGCGCCCCTGCCGAAGTGCCGCAGCACCTCGCGCAGAGTCTGGCCGACGGTCATGCGCGGATTGAGCGAGCCGACCGCGTCCTGAAAAATCATCTGCATCTTGACTGCGCGATGGCCGTTCTCCGGACTTTTCCCCGCGAAAAGGATCTCCCCCGAGGAAGGACGCTCGAGGTTCATGAGCGTCTTGGCGATCGTCGACTTGCCAGATCCCGACTCGCCGACGATGCCGAGAATCTCGCCCTTCCCGAGCGAGAACGAGACTCCCTTCACCGCCTCGAATTTTCCGTATTTTACGTGAAGATCCTTGACTTCGACGATCATGTTCAATCACTTTTCCTGTTTCGCTTTTTCGCGGCGCCGGAATTCCGCCGCGGCCCAGGTCTTGGCTTCTTCCTTGCTCATGCCTTTCTTCTCGGCTTCCTTGCGCAGCTTCATGATTTCCTTCTTCCAGTCGCCGCCCTTCGCCTCCTTGTCGGCGGCGTCCTTGTTGGCGTAGGCGATTTCATCCTTGGTGAAATCGTCCTTGAGCTCCTTGGTATCGCTGCCGTAGCCGTTGAATCCGCACGGCTTGAACTCGACGTCTTTCGGATTCTTGAAGAGTTCCGCGATCGGCAGCTTGCGATCGATCGCCATGTTGACCGCCGCGCGGGCGAAGAAGTCCGCGCCGGTGTCGCGGGTGTGGCAGCCGTCGCCCTGTCCGTTCGGGAGCCGCGCATACTCGCCCGGCTTGATGCGCATGTAGAGACGGTACGCGGCTTCCTGTCCCATCTTGGCGAATTCATCGCAGGCGTAGGCGTTGAGGTCGAGCACATCGACGCCGAGCTCCTTGCCGAGTTCGACGGTGGTAGCGACGTAAGGACCGATCCCGGCGGCCGATCCGCGCACGTGGGTCACGCCCTCAGCGTCTTTCGAAATGCCGCCCGAGTGCGGAATCGAGGTCGCGAAAACGACGGTCGCCTTCTTCGCGCGCACGTCTTCGACGAATCCCTTCATCAGCTCTTTGTAATCGGCGGGCGAGGAATAGCGCTCGGTCTTCTTCTTGTTCGAATCGTTGTGTCCGAACGCGATGATCACGAAATCGCCCTCCTTGAGCGCGTCGACAAGCTTCTGCCAGCGGCCCTCGGCCTTGAAGCTCTTCGCGCTGCGTCCGCCGACCGCCCAGTTGTGGAGCTCCGCCGGATTCTTCATGTATTTCTCCAGCGCCTGTCCCCAGCCCTGCTGCGGATACTGCCGGGTCATGCTGTAATTGCACATGGTCGAGTCGCCGGCCATGTACAGATCGGCGAAGGCGGCGAACGAAAGCGTCGCGGCGATTGCGGTGAAGAGGAGTTTTCTCATTTTGGTGTTTCCTTTCTTTTGAAATCAATGCCTCGCGGCGGCCATCACGCTCAAGGCGAAAATCGCCGCGGTTTCGGCCCTTAGGATCGTCGGACCGAGCGACACGGGGACGGCGAAGGACAGGAGAGCGGCGAGCTCGGCGGGAGTGAAATCGCCTTCGGGTCCGATGAAAATCGAAAGCGCATCGCGCTCGCCGACCCCGGCAAGCGCCTGCATGAGCGGTTTCGGGGGCGGATCGACAAGCGCGCCCACGAACGCCTTCGTCCGTCTCGCCATCTCCGCCGCCGCGGAGAAATCGACCGGTTCACACATCTCCGGCAGCCACACCGCGTCGGACTGTCTCGCCGCCTCTTCGCAGATTTTTCGCCAGCGGTCGCGCTTCGCCGCGCGCTCGTCGCCCTTGAGCCGCACGATCGTGCGCTCGGAAATTACCGGCACGATGCGGGTGACGCCGAGCTCGGTCGCCTTCTCGAGCGTCCAGTCCCAGCGCTGTCCCTTGGTGACGCAGGCGAAGAGAACGAGCTCGCCCGGACGCCGCGGCAGCGTTTCGACCGGTCCCGCCGCGACGAGCGCCGAGCCGTCGAAAACGAACTCGCGCTTGCGTCCCGCCCCGTCGAAGAGCTCGACCTTCTCGCCCGGCTTCGGACGCACCACCCGAAGGTGCTGAAGCGCCTCGCGCGAAAGCGAGGGCGCGTCGTGGTCGAGTTCAGCCGATGTCGCCAGCAGACGATGCATTCCAGATTCCCTCAGCGCAGCCCGACCGTGACCTTGTAGAACCCGCTCGCGCCAGAAAGTTTCTTTTCTCCCGCATCGAGCGTCACCGTCTCGTCCGTCGCCTCGGCCGCGGCGCACTCGGCGTATCCGTCCTTCAGCGTCGACGAGCCGTTGAGATGGTAGACGAGTCCCGCATTCGCTCCCTTCACCGTCACCCTGCCGCCCGCGATGTCATCGCCGTCGGAGAGAGAGAGCACGGGCTGCGTGACTTTAGATTCGTCGAGCGCGGCGGTGAAGCAATTACCATCCTGAGTGATTGCAGTGTACCCGGTGACATCAGTGCCGGACGAAGAATACACCTTAATGTCGACTTTGGCGGTCGAGCTTTCGTTGTAAACGAACGCGTATGTCGCCTGGTCCTTCAGCGCCACCTCGACATCACCGTCGATATACTCATTCACAACCACCGAAACGCCGCTGTTCGTGACCGATGCGAGGTAATCGCCGTCGTCTTCCGCGACCGTCCGAACGCCGTTGACCTGAACCGCGCCGCCGCGCAAAAGCTGCACCTCGCCGTCCTTCTGCACGACGCCGCAATAACACGAATCATCCAGAAACACACTCGCCGATTTCGCAACCTTTCCATACTTGCCGAATCCGCTCGTAAGCGCACCGCTGTAATCGTAGATGCTACCCGAATACAAAAGACCGATCTTCGAGCCGGTGAGATCGCCGTAAATCGGGAGCGCGAACGGTTCCCCGTTATCATCCGCCGGAACATAAACGTTGCTCGGCATCTCATAAGTGTTACCGTTTACTTCATACGCATAGGTGTTATTGGTGACGATGCACGAATCAAGGAAATACGGCAGCATCACGTCGTCGTAACTTACACCGCCCGCGCTTCCGTCCGCGTGATTGCCGGTAATGGTGACCGAGCTTAGAATCGTCCGTCCGGCATAGCTGTTCTCGCCGGTCATGTAAATGCCGCCGCCATTCGAAGTGGCGGAATTGCCCAGAAGCTTCGTTCCGATGAGTTCGAGCCAGGTTTTCGCTCCGCTCGCGACCGCGATGCCGCCGCCGTTCGCCGCCGAGCAGGATTTAACGACGACATTCGAGATCATCGTTTTCGAAATGCCGTACAGCGAATAATAATCGTCAGGATCGGTGATGTCGTAGTAGTACGCGCCGCCGCCGGCAGTCCCCGCCGAGCAGCCGTCGATCGAGCCGCCGTTCAGAAACACGCCGGCAAGTTTATTGTGCGCCTTCGCGGTGACTTCGGAGCAGCCGACAACATCCAGATCTTTGATGTAAGTCCCGAGCGCCGCAACGCCACCGCCGTAATAGGACGCCGTGCAATTGGTGATCGCGCCGCCGTTCATTTCAAAGGTGCTTCCGAAGGCACCTGCGTTCTGACCTGCGGTTGTTTCATACGCACTCGCGATAATCGCAACGCCCCCGCCCATGCCGTAATCGACGGTGCCGGCAAGGGTCGATCCGTTCACCCGGCAGCCCTCGATCGTTCCGCCGTTCATTTCGAAGGCGGATGCATTGTAGACAAGCACGCCACCGCCGCAGAAGACAGGGGCGTAAGCGTTATTACCCGGCTTATTATTGCTGTCGACATAGCAGTTCTTGATCGAGCCGCCATCCATCTTGAAATATCCGCCCTCGACCACCGCGACGCCGCCGCCGCAATAGGCCTTATTCTGCGTCGCCGCCTTGCTGCCGCAATTCGCGATTTCGCCGCCGTGCATGTTGAATGTACCGCCGTACACGACGACGCCGCCGCCGAGCTGATAACTCGATTCGTTGCCGGTAATCGTCGTGCCGGAGTACATTTGGGCGGTCGTGCCCCTGTTGACATACAGAAGCGGAAAGCTTCCGCTGCCGCCATCACGGGTGATCGTGAGCCCGCTTACATCGTCCGCGTCACCAAGATTCAGCGTTCCGGCGTTGATACCGAGGCAGGCCCAGTTCTGATTCGCAAGGCTAAGAGTATGACCGTTACCCTTCAAAGTCACCGTCTTGTTGGTCGCGGCAATGGCGGTCATTCCGATTCCCCCAATGTCGTTCGTGACCGAGATGGTGAACTCCGTCTCGCCATTCTCTCCCGCGGCGTTAATCGCACTCACCGCGCTCGCGAACTCGGGCGCGCTGCCGACTTCGTATGTCTTCGCGCCGACCGCCGACGAGATCGCGATAAATATGGCTGCAAGGGCTATTTTTTTCATTGATCAAAGACTCCGTTTAAACTCGAACCCGGTTTTTCCAATCACTTCTTCTGCACCCATTCGACGACGATTCCGCCGTGCTTCACGTAGCTGATGATCATTGGTCCCACGTCGAACGGCGGAAGAATCACCCGGGTATCCGGGAGCGCAATCGCCTCGTTTATGTCCTTAACCTCGAAAGCGATATGCGTCGAGGCGTAGCCCTCCGCGGGCATCGGGGTTCCCGGCTCCCAGTAAAGAAACTCGGCGTCAAGCTCGGCATTGTAGCCGATCCAGACTTTAAGCGACTCGAGATAGCTCATGCCGTCCATCTTCTCGCTGGCGGCGTAACCGGTGTGCAGGTATTTCTTTTCCATTATCGTATCTCCTCAGAGCCGAATATTATACCAAATTCTGCAGCGAAATGCCAAGCGAGCAGCCCATCTGCGCGCCTGCTCCGCACTGGAACGGGGACTAGTCATTTCGTCGCGACCGGACGGTAGAAAAAGATGACGGCATCGGTCACGGATATCATGAGCTTATCTGCCGTGAAATATCCGCTTTGCACCGTATTGCGATCGGTGCCGAGCGGCCAACTCACATGCCATTCTCCGTCTTCGTCGTATCCGTCGATAAGCGCGACGTCGAGCGGATAGCGCCGGTCGGTCACATCCGGCATCAGTTCATTCTCGCGAATGAGCCACACCGGCTGGGACAGGTCGAGCCACTCCTTGATCTCGTCTTTGTGGCTCGCGAGCTCTTCTGCGGTTTTCACCTCGATGAACGACTTCTTTATGTCCTTTATCTTCAGCTCTTTCGCGCACTTCTTCAGCCACAGCGGGAGTTTATCGAAGGTGCGGTCTTTGAGTCCGGACGCATTCGCGAGCGACTTCATCGCGCTGAAATACGCCTCGAATTCACCCATGCGATTGCCGGGACGGCCCTCGTACGGACTCGTATGCACCTTTCTCACGTCAATCTGCCTGCCGCCCTTGGCGACTCCGCCAGGCATAACTCCGTAATACACGCCGGTCGACATAAGCGAAATCACCGCCGAAGCCGAATTGAACCATCCGTCCGCGTCGGTGGTATAGAACCACCGCGTAATGTAGAAACTGTCGAGCAATTTGTCGGTCAAAAGCGGGGGAACTTCCTTTACCGTCTTCGGGGTTGTCACTTCAATTTCCTTTTTCGAATAGGTGACACCGTTCGCATTCTTCACATACGCGCGCACGAAATACTTCGTTCCCGGTTTCAATCCGAGAACGCGTGCATTCCACCGATCACGGTGGTAGAGCGGATAGCGGTTCTTCTGAATGGTCGGATTCTTCGTCTCGCTCCAGGTGAATCCATATTCGTCCATCAGCGGTTCGCCACGATACATAATCTCGCACTCCGGAAGCATCGAAGTCGGCAGCACCTCCTTCACCCCGACGAGCCGGATGCGCGGCAAAAGCGCATCCTTCAGCTCTTTCGGCGAAGGCTTCGTATCACTGAACGAAAGATTGAAGCTGCATTTTCCGTCATGCTCGCGAATATTGGTGATCTCGATGCCACCCGGAATAAGCGGCGGAATGCGCGCGGCCGGGTCGCTTCTGAGCGTGAACTTGTCTCCGTCGCGGAAATATGCGTCGCCCGATCCGGTCCCTTTCATGAATACATCGCCCTTCCGGTAGGTGTAGCACAGATCCGGCGGACCCATCATCGGGGACGAAAACGTCACGTTGATGACATGAATGAGCATTCCCTGTTCGCCCGGATGCCCCACCGGCTTCGTCTCGTCTTTCACGTACTCCACGTAAAACATGTAGTTCGGATGAACCGAAGGAATGAACGCTCCCAGCACCGGCTGTTCCGCTCCCGCCTCGCGACTCACCTTCGACGACCGCGGATCAAGCGTATACTCACCGTCTTCCTTCAGCACCGGATATGTCTGAGGCGGAACAAATGCGTGATAAATGACGCGGTCGCACGCCATCCCGGTCGGCGAATATCCCCACCCGAGACACGGCGCGCCTTCGACGCCGTCATGCTTCTCGGTGGCGTGATAGTAGTCGGGCGACCCCAGGTCGTGTCCGAGCTCGTGCACCATCACCCCTCCGTCACCGGGCCATGTCGCCTGCGGCAGCGAGTTCGGCCACAGCGGTTCGGCCCAGGCGATCTGCGGATTATAGGTCGTGATCTCGTCTTTCTCCCAGGTTTCCTTCGGCTTAGGATACGCATGACGCAAAAGCGGCTCCGCCTTCGCCCGATCGATCTTGCGGCAGTAGACATAGCAGGTGATCGCGCCCTTCGCCGTCGTCTTCGATTTGCCGACCGCCGCAAGCGCGTCTCTCCTCAATTTCGCCGCTCGCTCGCCGCCTTCGCCGTCCGAAGACCAGCCGATCTTGTTGTTCCAGCGATCCCAGCGACAGTAATAGCCGAACGGATTCGGCGCCGTGTACACCTGCGGATATACTTCCAGCACCGGATACGTCGTGTTCTGCGAATAATCGTCGTAATAATCCTTGATCGTGTACGCCCCGCCCTGGATGTGGTCGAGATCGTTGCGCACCTGCTCCGGATCTGGCATCGTGCAGTCCGGGAAAGTGATGATCACAAGATCGACCGTGAACGGACCGGTGAAGACCGGCTTCGTCCGTTTCGGTCCCCAGTTTGCCGTCGTCATCTTCGCATCGGCGCCTTTGGACTGGAATTCGCTTGAGAGCGTGTACGTCGGCGCACTCGCCTTCGCCGCCGATTTAGTTCCTTTGCTGTTCTTCGCACTCGCCGCGAAAAGTATGTTCGTCGCGACAAGCGCAAGAAACACCGTAAACAGCGCCGGAAGAGCGTGTGTTCGCGTTCTCATTTAGCTTTATACCTTTCCATGTTTCTCTGAGATTTACTCCGCAAGCGAATCGGGGCGGCGAATATCTGCATCGTCATGACCGATCACTCCCCAGCGTCTGAGCGGAGCGAGCGGCAAGCCCATGATGTTTTCGTACTCGCCATCAAAACGGTCGATGACAAGCGGACCGTAATCGTCGATGTCGTAAGCCCCCGCTCGATCCACCGGCTTTACGAGTTCGACATAATCATCTATCTCCTTCTCGCTCAACCGCTTAAATGTCACATTGCTGGTCTCGACCGCCGTCTCGTCATTGTAGGCCACCCCGGTATACACCTGATGGGTCCTGCCCGAAAGCTCACGAAGAAACTCCTTCGCCTCGGCGAGATCTTTCGGCTTGCCGTAAATTTTACCTTCGCACCAAACGATGGTGTCGGCGGCGAGTACCGGCCGCTCCATTCCGCTCGCCTTCGCCAGTGCATTTTCTCGCACCGTCCGCTCCGGATCGCCCGGATAGGCAACCTCTGCCGCGTTGCTTTTAACCACGCGATATTCCACGCCCTGCGCAGAAAGTATTTTCGCCCTTCTCGGGCTCCCACTAGCCAGTATTAACATATTCACATTCATTATATCATTTCTATCTCAACACTTTCAAGCGGACCATAAAAAGTCCATCCCGGAAGCGATCAGCTCCGGGATGAGAGGTTATCTTTCGACACAGGTCGAAAGCGAAATAAAGGGCTAATGGTTATTCATCAGCTGCGGCGGAGACCTTGACGTTGATGAAGTAGACGCTGCCGGTTTTCTCAGGCTTCGAGAGCGTGAAGTCCATCGTCGAGCCGGTGGCGAGCGTCGTCGCCTTGAGCGACGAGTCGCCGGCCGTAGCCGTGATCGACATGCCGTAGTAAAGACCGGGCTTGACCGCGACGTCCGAGAGCGTGAAGTTCTCGTTCGCATCGCCTTCCACGCTCGCCGCCATCGCCGTCTCGAGCGCCGAGGTGCCCGCGTCGGCGATCACGTCGGACGCAAGCGCGACGGTCACGGTCCACGCGCCTGCGCCTTCCGCGGCGGTCGAATCCCAAGCCGCCGACTTGGTGAAGTATGCCTGATAGGCCGATGC
>R11__coassemble_1154_pt1 | contig 15501 bp, 8 predicted proteins | sample R11__metabat2_low_PE_023 | metagenome-assembled genome bin R11
CTGTATGACGGCTGCAAGCTGGATAAGGTGGATTGCTACCATGAACGCATGTCGCTGGATGGATTTAGTTCGATTGTAGGCATTATGGGGCTGTATGATCCGAATGACGGCAATATACATATCCCGGCCGCCTGGCCGGTGGCGTTTCTCGGGTGGCTTGAAGATCGTAATATTGTCGATGTCTTACGGCACGAGTTTGGACATGCTCTGGCGGATAAATATCCGAAATGTTTTCGCGGTGAGGTCTTCAAGTCCGCTTTCGGCGCGAGTTATGGCAGCCGCCAGGTCTTCAAGGGCGAGGATTGGCGGCAGGAATACGTGAGTGAGTATGCATCCACTATGACCCAGGAGGATTTCGCCGAGACCTTTATGCTGTTTATTAAGCATAAAGGCAAATTGCCGAAGAAGTTTCGCGGAAGACGAGCGATTGAGCGGAAATGGAAAGCGGTCGAAAGAATCGTGAGTCTGGTGTCACGTGAAGCTCGCCAGTCCCGCGGTAATCGGTAGAAAGAAGCGTTGGGTATTCATTGCAACGTGCGTTTCGTCGCTCGGACAGATTGTAAAGTATAGTTATACATTACAATGTAAAGTATAGTTATACTTTACAATCTGCTGATAAACGATGTCAGATTTTAAGCTGAGAGAGTATATTGTAATGATAGCGGAGCTTCGCAAGGTCGGCATCGATGTCGAATTCGACACCGACTGCGGCGGCGGGCATTTCCCGCCCGGCGGTCACTGGTGGAACGTAATCAACCCGAAGGAAATGGCCTTCTTCAAACGCGTCCTCGGCTCCCCGCGGCGAATCCTCGGTTCGTAAGGCGACAGTAGAAATGCCGTGATTTAGAGCGAAGGGCTTAGTGCTTTTGGGCTGTTAAATGGAATTTTGGCATTTAACAGCCTTGAAATTTGATTCGATAAAAGCTAAGTCGGGCTGGTAAATGAAAATTTTACGAATAGCAGCCCACAGCGGAAGGAGTTTTTGATATACTATTGACGTGGAAAGGGAAATGGTATGTTCATCGGTAGAGAAAATGAAATTCGCGATCTCGTTGATCTGTGGAATAAGCGCGTTCCGTCGCTTATCTCCTGCCGCGGTCGGAGGCGGATCGGGAAGTCCACGCTGATAGAAGAATTCGCCAGAGTGTCCGCCGATCACTTTCTGTCGATTGAAGGCCTCGCTCCGCGCGAGGGTATGACGGACGCGTTGCAGCGCAAGAATTTCTGCCGGCGTCTGGATGAAATGACCGGCAACCGTCGACCGCTTGCCGAGTCGTGGCCGCTCGCTTTCGCGCGTTTGGATGAAGCGATTCCCCCTGATGGCAGAACGGTGATCCTGCTGGATGAAATTTCCTGGATGGGCGGGTATGATTCGGATTTCCCCGGATACCTGAAAACCGCCTGGGACAAGTTGTGGAAGAAGCACGATAATCTGGTGGTCGTGCTTTGCGGCAGCGTTTCGGCGTGGATCGCCGACAATGTCCTCAACAGCACTGGATTCGTCGGGCGTAATTCGCTTGACCTGGAAGTCAAAGAACTTCCGATGGACGAGGCCTTGCAGATAATGGGACCGACCGCCGGGCGACTGTCCTCGCTGGAGAAGTTTGATTTCCTGTCGGTGGTCGGCGGAGTGCCGCGGTATCTCGAGGAGATTCGTCCGGCGATGGATTTTGAGGAGAATATCCGCAAACTGTGCTTTGTGAAGCAGGGGATACTGTTTCGCGAGTTCGGCGAGACGTTTTCGCAGGTGTTCGGCAGGCAGATGGACAGCCGGCGGAAAATGCTGGAAGTCCTTTCTGAAGGAACGTTAACCGCGGCGGAACTCGCGAAGCGGCTCGGGACGGAAATCAACGGTCATTTCACCACAGCGTTAAAGGAGCTGGAATACGCGGGATTCATATCGCGGGACGCGTCTTTGAGTCCTTTGACCGGGAAAGCCATGCGGCGCGACCGGTATCGCGTCTCGGATAACTACATTCGATTTTATTTGAGCTTTATCGCGCCCAACGCCGCCGCGGTCGAGCGAGGCCTTTTCCAGTTCGTATCGATGGAGCAATTCGGAGGATGGGGGGCTGTCTTGGGATTGCAGTTCCAGAATCTGATACTCAATCATGTGGACAAGTTGTTCCCGTATTTCGGCATCGATCATGCTCTTGTCATGTCCGCGGCGCCTTATTATCAGCCGGCAACCAAGAGGGGCGAAGGATGTCAGATCGATTTGCTGATTCAGACCAAGCGAACATTGTTTGTGGTTGAAATCAAGCGCAAGCAGACGATTGATGCTTCGGTGATAGAGGAAGTGGCGACAAAAATTAAGCGTCTGAAATTCAATCCGGAATTCTCGATCCGCACGGGCCTTGTGTACTGCGGGCGGTTGTCGCAGCAGGTCGAGGCGGAAGGATATTTTGACAGAATAATCAACGCGGATTCCTTGCTGGATGGCCGGTGACCGTTGTAGCGTGCACGGACGCGAAGGCCGAGTTCACCGCGAAGAAAAGAGATGAACGGCGATACGCTGCAGGTGACGCTTAGGTCCCGATCTCGGCGCGGCCAAGGAAGTACATCGTGAAGGGCAAGGTGAGCCTGGACGATGCCTGGTGGGCGGAGGCATGAGTTTCACCCTCGCGGGGGTGGTTTTGAGATCGCGTTTTGAAGTAGAATGTACTTATGAAAATGAGAGTCAGTCTATTTCTTATGGCGGCCGCGGTTTTTGAACTCCGGGGGGCGGTGTTGTCGCCGGATGTCGAGAGTCTCGCGAAAGAGGTCGACTCGGTGTATTCCGCGATGAGCGTCCGGGAGCGGCTCGCGCAGATCTGTGCGGTGAACGGCAAGCGGCTTCGGAACGACGACGGTTCGCTGAACGTCGAGAAGGCGGAGCGTTATTTGAAGAACGGCATCGGGCATATCTGCCAGTACGCGTGCAATTCGGAGGGACTCCCCGAGACCGAGCGCGATTTCGCGAAGGCGCTCCAGACCTGGATGATCGAGAAATCCTCGAGCGGCATCCCCGCGGTGATGCACGAGGAAGTGATCACCGGCTTCGCCGGACGCGGCGCGACCGTGTATCCGCAGGAGATCGGCGCAGCGTGTTCGTTCGATCCGGAACTCTTTCAGAAGAAGAGCGACGAGATCGCGCAGGCGGCGCGCGCGGTCGGCTGCACCCAGGCCCTGTCGCCGATGGCGGACGTCATCTCGAATTCGAACTGGACGCGGCTCGAGGAGGGCTTCGGCGAATCGGGCTATCTCGCGGCGGTGATGGGCGACGCGTTCGTCGAGGGACTCCAGCGCAATCCCGGGCGGCACGGCATCATCCGCGGCGTCGGCGCTTGCACCAAGCACTTCCTCGGATACGGGACGATCGGCGGCGGCGAGTCGCGTCCGTGGACGGAGATCTTCGACGAAGTCATCTATCCGCACGAGGCGATGATGAACCACGCGGATGCGCTCGCGACGATGCCGTGCTACGACAGGTTCAAGGGGGTCCAGTCGATCACCAACAAGGTGATGCTCACAGATCTGCTCCGGGGCTACATCGGCTTCAAGGGCGTGACGATGAGTGATTACGGCTGCGTGAAGGACTGGGGACGCGAGGCACTGATTGCCGGGAACGACATCGATCTTCCTCACGGCGCGGCGTACGCGAAACTGCTCCCGGTGCTCGAGAAGGGCGACGACCCGGAACTCAACGCGGCGTTCGAGCGCGCGGTCAGGAACGCGCTGATGCTCAAGGCGCGGCTCGGACTTCTAAGGGTGCGGCGCGGCGGCAAAATCAAGACCGCGGCGGATCTGCCGCTCGACCACGATCTCTGGATCGAGGGGCCGCTCGATCTCGACCGCAATGAATGGCGCGAAACCGCGCGCAAGCTCGCCGAGGAGTCGATGGTGCTTCTGAAGAACAATGGCGTTCTTCCGCTCGGGAATATCGGCCGTGGAGATCGGGAGAACGGGAGAAAACTAAGGGTTTTGCTGACGGGTCCGAATGCGAACAGCCAGTGGGCGCTTACTGGCGATTACACCTACCACTCAATGCAGGCGTTCTGGCGCCGCAATCCGCGAAACTGGCCCGAACCTCACATGGTGACCCCACTTGAGGCCTTCCTCGCACTAAGCACCAAGCACCAGGCACTAAGCACTGTTTACGCCCGCGGCGTAAACTGGTGCGAGCCGGGCGACGTCGGCGTCTCCGCGGGCGGCGATCCGCGAAGCGCGGGACTCGGACTTAAACTCGCGGAGTCGGCGGATGAGACCGACTTCGATCAGGCGGTAAAGCTGGCTGCGGAGTCGGATGTCATCGTCGCGTGCATGGGCGAGAATTTCACCCTGTGCGGCGAGAACCGCCAGCGCAGGGACGATCGGCTCCCCGGACGTCAGATCGAGTTCGTGCGCGCGCTGTGCGCGACCGGGAAGCCGGTGGTGCTCGTCGTCTTCGGCGGACGCAACCAGGTTCTTGACGATCTCGCCGACAAATGCGCGGCGGTCATCCAGGCGTGGTATCCGGGCGAAGCGGGAGGAACGGCGCTCGTAAATCTCCTGACCGGCAAGGCGAATTTCTCCGGAAAGCTCGCGATGACCTATCAGAAATCGACTGACCGCGAGCCGATGATGGCGTATGACGGGAGCGACACGGACGATAGAATTCAGTGGCCGTTCGGCTACGGACTCAGCTACACGAAGTACGAATATTCGTCGATTCGCCGTTTCGTCGATTTATCGATTGAGAAGGATTGGGTCGAGATTCCGATCAGGGTGAAGAATGCCGGTGAGGTGAAAGGGACGGAAGTCGTCGAGGCGTATGTGGCCGGGAGGAAAATTGTCGATTCGTCGATTCGTCGATTCGTCGATTTGAAGAAGCTGCGGGCGTTCGGGAGAGTGGAACTCGAGGCGGGGGAAGAGAAGGCGTTGCTGGTGAGAATTCCGGTCGAGAGCTTCGGAGAATACGAGAACGGTTGGATCGTGAAGCCGGGCGAATATGCCGTGAAGATCGGCGGCAGTTCGCGCGAGCTGCCGATCGAGGTCAAGGTGAAGATCGAAGGCGAGCGGCGCTTCGCGCGGAGAAGCCAGTTCTTCGGCGCGGTGGTCGCGGGAGAATTCGTCGATTCGTCGATTCGTAGGTTCGTCGATCCGAAGAGCGGAATGAAGGTGATCGAGGTGATGCCGGGAGTCGTGAATCACAAAGGGCCGATTCATCTCGAGAGCAACACCGAGCTCAGAATCGACGAAGGGGCGGAACTCGTCTTTTCGGCGGATCCCGCGGATTATCTCCCGGCGGTGAAGACGAGCTGGGAAGGAACGCACGTTCTCGGATATTCGCCGCTCATTTACGCATACGGCGCGACCAATGTAGCGATTACGGGGAAGGGCGTGATCCGTTCCGACAACCGCGTCTGGAACGTCTGGGGCGCGAACCGCAAGAACGGGAACAAATCGCGTCACGCCGAGGCGAAGCGGATCCAGGTCGAGGAATGGAACGCGAAGGCGGTGCCGCTCGAAGAGCGCGAGTGGTGGAAGCTCGACGGTTCGTACGACCGGCCGCAGCTCATCCAGTTTTACAACTGCGAGACGGTGAAGCTCGACGGCTTCACCGTCCGCGGCTCGCCGTTCTGGACGATTCATCTCCTTGAGTCGAAGAACTGCGAAGTCAGAAATCTCGATGTCTTCGCCGACGGACACAACACGGACGGCATCGACATCGAGTCGAGCGAGAACGTGCTCGTCGAGAACTGCGTCTTCAATCAGGGGGACGACGGCATCGTCCTCAAGTCGGGGCTCAATCGCGACGGACGCGACACGGCGAAGCCGACCAAAAACGTGACGATCAGGAACTGCGTCCTCAACGAGGGGCACGGACTCCTCTCGATCGGTTCGGAACTTTCGGGCGGCATCGAAAACATTCTGCTCGAGGACTGCCGATGCGATGCGACGGTCGACAAGCTTCTTTTCATCAAGTCGAATCCCGCGCGCGGCGGGTACGTGAAGAATGTCACCTTTCGCCGCGTCAAGGCGGGGGCGGTTCGATTCGACGCCTTCGCGATCATCACCAATTATTTCTGGAAGCCGGAGGAGCACGTCGGCGAGGAAGCTTTCGCGACCAAGGTCGAGGATGTCACGGTCGAGGATGTCTACGCCGCGAGCTGCCGTCAGGTCTACAACCTGACCGGCTACGAGGAGAATCCGATCGAGAACGTGACGATCAGAAATTTGAAGGTCGCCGCGCCGCGCGAGGAAAGTTCGGTGAAATGCGTCAACAATCTCAAGGTGGAATAAAATGCTGCTCGCTACACTACTATGTTCGGTCTATGCGCTCGTCCATAACGGCGAGGAACGCGAAGGCGGTGCCGCTCGAAGAGCGCGAGTGGTGGAAGCTCGACGGTTCGTACGACCGGCCGCAGCTCATCCAGTTTTACAACTGCGAGACGGTGAAGCTCGACGGCTTCACCGTCCGCGGCTCGCCGTTCTGGACGATTCATCTCCTTGAGTCGAAGAACTGCGAAGTCAGAAATCTCGATGTCTTCGCCGACGGACACAACACGGACGGCATCGACATCGAGTCGAGCGAGAACGTGCTCGTCGAGAACTGCGTCTTCAATCAGGGGGACGACGGCATCGTCCTCAAGTCGGGGCTCAATCGCGACGGACGCGACACGGCGAAGCCGACCAAAAACGTGACGATCAGGAACTGCGTCCTCAACGAGGGGCACGGACTCCTCTCGATCGGTTCGGAACTTTCGGGCGGCATCGAAAACATTCTGCTCGAGGACTGCCGATGCGATGCGACGGTCGACAAGCTTCTTTTCATCAAGTCGAATCCCGCGCGCGGCGGGTACGTGAAGAATGTCACCTTTCGCCGCGTCAAGGCGGGGGCGGTTCGATTCGACGCCTTCGCGATCATCACCAATTATTTCTGGAAGCCGGAGGAGCACGTCGGCGAGGAAGCTTTCGCGACCAAGGTCGAGGATGTCACGGTCGAGGATGTCTACGCCGCGAGCTGCCGTCAGGTCTACAACCTGACCGGCTACGAGGAGAATCCGATCGAGAACGTGACGATCAGAAATTTGAAGGTCGCCGCGCCGCGCGAGGAAAGTTCGGTGAAATGCGTCAACAATCTCAAGGTGGAATAAAATGCTGCTCGCTACACTACTATGTTCGGTCTATGCGCTCGTCCATAACGGCGAGGTGCAGATACTTCCTGACCTCGACAAGAGCGAGGTCGCGGAGGGACATGTCGAAGACGTCGAGGTCGCAGGTGGCTTCGTCTTCGATATCGAATGGAAGAACAATACGCTCACGCATCTGAAGCTCACGAGCAAGGAAGGCGGATGGGTGCGGATCAAGACCAACGCGGGGCTCTCGAGTCCGCTCCTCGAAAAGCCGCGGAAGATGGTGAAGAATCCGGTGCTCGCCGCGACGGTCGTCAAGGATCATGATCCCAAGACCTGCGGTGCGAAAACGATGTTCGAGGACGCGCGCGCGAAATCGATCCGCATTCACGGCTACGATCTCTTTACCGAAAAGGGCGAGACTTTCGACTTCCGGACGACGAGCGGCAATCAGGACTGGACCGACTACTGCGGCGCGATGAGCGAAGACGAGATGAAGAGCGACGAGGGGAAGCGCATCGCGGAGAACGTGATCGATTATCAGCTTGAAACTGGCGGGTGGCCGAAGAACAAGCCGATGCAGGATCGACTTTCGCCCCGCGAGCGCGAGGTCGTCCGAAGCTGGAAGAATCATTATATCGAAGGGACGATCGACAACGGCGCGACACTCACCGAGATCCGTTTCATGGCGAAGATGTATGCGCTTCACCATGATCCGCGCTATCTCGAATCGGTGGAGCGGGCGATTGATTTTATAATTTCGCTCCAGTATCCGTCGGGCGGATTTTCGCAGTGCGACCAGCGGAAGGTCGGCTACTGGAACCGCGTCACTTTCAACGACGGCGCGATGATCGGCGCGATGGGCGTGATGCGCGACGTCGCGAAGGGGAACGCGCCGTTCGATTTCGAAATGAACGCGGAGACGCGCGAGAAGTGCCGCGCGTCGTACATGAAGGGAATCGATTTCGTTTTGAAGGCGCAGATCGTCCAGAACGGCGTGAAGACCGTGTGGTGCCAGCAGCACGATCCCGTCACCTATGAGCCGCTCGGCGGACGCGCCTTCGAGCTCGCGGCGCTCACCGCGGGCGAGTCGAATCCGATCGTGCGGATGCTGATGGAGGTCGACGACCCGAGCGAGGAAATCGTCGACGCGTGCCTGAAGGCGGCGGACTGGTACGAGCGGAGCGTGCTTACGGGTTACACGCTCGGGAAGTGCACGCTTGCTTCGGGCGCGACCGGCGCGTGCCTCGTGAAGACCGATGATCCGAAAGACCGCATCTGGGCGCGGTTCTACACGCTTGAGGACAACCGTCCGTTCACCGCGAACCGGCAGGGCGAGAAGATCTTCAATTTCGACGCGCAGCTCCGCGGCGACGAGATGAGCTACCGCTGGTTCCTGCAGCACGAGGACCGGCTCATCCGCGACGTGCGCAAGTGGGCGTACGGACTCGAGAAGAAGGCGGCGGGCGAAGCGAAGGCGAAGGCGAAAGCGGAGGCGGAGCAGGCGAAGGCCGCGGAGAAGGCGAAACGCGAGTTCGAGAAGTCGGTTTATTCGATCCGGAAGAATTCGAAGAAGCTCGCGAGATCGATGATCGAGAGCGAGATCAAACGCCATCCCGATCCGCGGACGATCGACGGGAACGTGAAGCCGAAGTGGAATTACACCCACGGGCTCGAACTTGAGGCGATGCTCATCGCGGCGAAAGAATGGCCGGAACTCGGAAAGCAGGTGAAGCCGTATGTGAAGCAGTTCCTCGACACGATGATCGAGCCGGACGGGAAGATCGTCGCGTACGACCCGAAGGCGAAAAAGCTCGACTGCCTCAATCCCGGGAAGATGGTGTTTCTCGCGAAGGAATTCTGGCCCGGGGACGCGCGCCTCGACAAGGCGATCGACGAACTGCACGGGCAGCTCCTGATCCAGCCGCGCACGAAGGAGGGTGGCTTCTGGCACAAGGAGATCTATCCCCATCAGATGTGGCTCGACGGGATTTATATGGAAGCGCCGTTTTACGCGAGATGCTGCACGGATTCGTCGATTTGTCGATTTGTCGATTCGTCGAATGGGATTAAGGATATTATCAATCAGTTCAGGGTCATCGCGAAACATACCTACGATAAGGAGACGGGGCTTTTCCGGCACGGCTGGGACGAATCGAAGACGCAGGAGTGGGCGGACAAGGCGACCGGACAATCGGCTCACGCGTGGGGGCGGGCGCAGGGGTGGTTTATCGCGGCGATTGTGGATACCCTGGAGAATTTATCGATTTGTCGATTCGTCGATTCTTCGAATGAGGAGGAGCTGGAGTTCCTGAAGAAACTTCTGAATGGGTACGTGAAGAATCTTGTGAAATACCAGGCGGAGAGCGGGGCGTGGTATCAGGTTGCGGACGAACCGGGGCGCGAGGGTAATTACGAGGAGGCGACCGCGACGGCGCTCATTTCGTACGCGCTTCTGAAGGCGTGGAACCGCGGCTGGATCGACGAGGGAAATTCGTCGATTCGTCGATTCATCGATTCGTCGATTGTCGAGGGAAGGACTGATGAGATTGTGAGAGATGCCGGCTTGAAGGGCGTTTGCGCGCTCGTGAACAAATTCCGCCGCGAGGATGAAGACGGCACGCAGCATCTGACGCAGTGCTGCCGTGTCGCGGGACTCGGCCCGGGTCGCCCGGGGACGTTCGAGTACTACCTTTCCGAGCCCGTCGGCGAAGACGACGCGAAAGGCGTCGGCCCGTATCTGATGGCGCTTGTCGAACTCTCAAACCTTTGTGAACGGTAATTTGATAGAATATTGGAACAATGGCTACAGATAAAATAACTCTGATGATCGTCGACGATCATCCGATGCTCCGCGAAGGGCTCGAGGTGATGCTCAACGCGCGGAAGATTTTCAAGGTCGTCCACGCGGCGGCGGACGGCGAAGAGGCGGTCGAGTGGGTGCGGAAGAACGGCTGCCCGCAGGTTATCGTCTCGGATGTCCGGATGCCGAAGATGGACGGCTTTGCGTTTCTCGCGAAGCTGCAGCGCTTCTATCCGAAGGCGCGCGTAGTGATGCTCGCCGGAATGCCGCTCAAGGAGGAGACCGAGAAAGCGCGCGCAGCGAGAGCCCGTGGATATCTATCGAAGAGCGACGACACCGACAAGCTCGCCGAAGTTCTGAAGGCGGTCGCGGCGGATGAGATCGACTTCGCGGCGGACGACTTCAAGCCTGCGCCGTCGATTCTCTCGCCGCGCGAGTTCGAGGTGTTGACGCTGGTGGCGAAAGGCCTCCAGCGCGACGCGATCGCCGCGCGCCTTTTCATCAGCCCGGAGACGGTCAAGAGCCGCCTCAAGTCGGTGATGATGAAACTCGATGTCTCCAATTCCGCTTCGGCGGTGTCAAGGGCCTACGAACTTGGGATTCTCCGCGCTTAGTCTCGCACTCGCCGCGACGCTTGCCGCCGGCGGTATGACTTCGGACGACATTTACGATCCGACGCGGATCGGCGATGTCGTGAGGATCTCGGGCATTGTCCGCGACGCCGAGCGCGCCGCGGATGATTCGCTCGTTCTCGTCGTGAAGCGGAACGCCGCGGAATTCACCGCGGTCGTTCCCGCGAAGGCGAAGCTCAAAGGGCGCGATCTCCTGGACGCCGAAGTGAATCTCGCCGGTGTTCTCGACGTGAAGGCGAACGGGGGCGGTCCGCTCGTCCGCGTCGCGTCGCGGGACGAAGTGACAATCTTGAAACCTGCGCCGAGCCATCCGTTCAAGCTGGAGACCGCCGATTTCTCGCGTCTCCGCGAAGACGAGTCGCCGCTCCCGCAGCACCGCGTCCGTGTGCGCGGCGATGTGATCGCCGCGTGGGAATCGCGCGGCTTATGCCGGTATTTCATGAAGCTTGACGGCGACCGCACGATCCTCGTCGAGGCCGCGCGCAGGGATCAGCTCCCCGTGCGCGGCGACCGTGTGGACGCCGCCGGATTCGTCGCGAATGTCTGGGACACGCCGCGGCTCGAACGTGCGATCGTGAAGATATTGAAGCACAATGAATCGCGGCTTCCGAAAGTCGTGCCGCTTGACGCGGCGCAGATTTTTGACCTTGCGGTGAACGCGGGCGAGGACGGCGTCGAGGAGATTTTCGGCGAGGAGGTCGCGGTTTCGGGGCGCGTCATCGAGGCGAGCCGCCGCGAACTCGTCGTCAAGGACGGCGAGGCCGCGATCGCGGTGGAAGTCGCGGGCGAGGCCGATGCGACGGGAATCGAAATCGGCTCGCTCGCGCGGATCACGGGATGTGTGATGTTCGAGCAGGGCGGAACGAATCCGCGCGTCGTCGCGATCCGTCCCGGCGCGATTGAATTGACCGCGCGGCCGCCGTTCTGGACGCCGAACCGGCTCGTCGCGCTGATCGGGGGAATCGTCGCCTTCGCGCTCGCGGTGACCGCGTTCCTCGTCTGGGCGGTCAGACGGCACGAGCGCACGCGGGCGGAGGCGACGGAGCGCGAACGGATGCGGCTCTCGAGCGATCTTCATGACGGACTGCAGCAGCTCCTCGCCTCGGCGCGTTTCCGGCTTGACGCCGCGGAAAATCTCTTCGATGACGAGCCCGCCGACTGCCGGCGGCAGATCCATGCGGCCGCGAAGGCGCTGCTCGCTTCGCAGGCGGGACTCAGAACGATCCTCTGGGGACTGCAGCAGGAAAGCGAAGGCCCGAATTCGCTCGTCGGACTTTTCCGTTACGCCGCTTCGCGCCTCGGTCACTGGCAGGGCATTGTCGAAATCCGTCAGGAAGGCGAGGAGCCGGAGTGGGCGCGCAAGCAGGGCGGCGAACTCCTCCTCATCCTGCAGGAGGCGGTCGGTAACGCGCTTCACCACGGCGAGGCGACGCGGATCGCGGCGGTGATCGCCTTTCCGCGGAAGGGCGGGCTCAAACTCCGGATTTCCGACAACGGCTGCGGTTTCACTGCGAGCGCCGATTCGCCAGGGCTCGGGCTTACGACGATGCGCCAGCGCGCGGCGGCTATCGGCGGCGAACTGAAGATTATTTCGACGGAAGGTGTCGGCACGACGGTAATCGTGGAGGTGAAGGGATGATTTCGCTTTTGCTTGCTTTGACTCTCGCGGTCGGTCCGGAAGAGCCGCACCCGACGATCACTTCCGCGGTCGAGGCGATTCCCGGGCGGAATTCCGAGCCGGTCGAGATCGTGGTCGCGCCGGGCATCTACCGCGAGCAGGTGCGGATTCCGCCGCGGAAGAACTGCGTGACGCTCAGGGCGAGGGAGTCGGGTACGGTCACTCTCGTCAGCGACGCGAGCGACTACAATTATCAGAAGAAGGGCTACGCCCAGGCGGAGGCCTTGAAGGTCGACGCCGACGATTTCACCGCAATCGGCATCCGTTTCGCGAACACCGCTTCGACGGAACTCGTCGCGATCGGACGGAAAGGCGCGGGACAGGCGCAGGCACTCTCGGTCCGCGGCGACCGCGCGGCGTTTTATTCCTGTGCGTTCTACGGCCATCAGGCGGTGATGTTCCTGCGCGGACCGAACGACCGACAGGGTGTCATGTATTTTCGCGACTGCCTCATCGAAGGCGCGAGCGACGCGATTTACGGCGGAACGATTGCGCTTTTCGAGAACTGCCGCTACCGCGCGCTGCGCGGCGGCGCGATGACGATGGCGAACACCGACAAGGGGAACGACTTCGGATTCATCTTCAAAGGCTGCGCGATCGAGGCCGCTAAAGGGATGAATCTCGTGCTGGGGCGTCCGTGGCGTCCGTACGCGAAAGTCGCGCTCGTCGATTGCGAACTGACGGGCGGCGTCTCGCCGAAGGGCTGGAAGACGAACGGCAGGCCGGGCGAGGACGGCTACGGCACCGCGTTCTTCGGTCTCTTCAACTGTCGCGGGGCGGGAGCGGATAACGCGACGCGCACGGAATGGACATTCACCGATCCCGCGGTCTGGCGCGAGCGACTCGCTTCGCACGGCTTCGCCGACGAGCGTGCGCTCCTCGGGAAATGGCGACCCTATGAGCGTAAGACCGCGAAAATCGACTGCCTCGCGGCGGAGAAGCCGGTAGCGATGGCGTCCGGCTTTTCCGCGACCTGGGACGGAAGACGTCTTCGCATCGTGTCACTCTCGGGAGGCGAGTGCCGCTTCAAAAATGATTTCAATGTCGTCTCGGCGGCCCTTCGCGAGACCGACGACGGCTTCGCCGCGTTCGACACCCGCGCCGGGATAGTCTACGACTTCTTTGCCCGGGAGTGAGTATGAGAAATTTAATGGCAGGTATTCTTCTTTTTTGCGGCGCGGCGGCATACGTAGCGCGAGGGGCGGAGGTGACGACCTTCTATGTCGCCGCGACGAACGTCGTCGACGGAACGCATTTTAAGACGGTGACAGCCGCGCTTGACGCGGTGCAGAAGAAATCCCCGGGAACCTGCGTGGTCCGGCTCGCGAGCGGCGTCTATCGCGAAAAAATCGTCGTGTCGACTGCCTGCAGGGGACTGAAGATCGTCGCGGAAGAGCGCGGCAAGGCGGTGATATCCTGGGACGACTACGCCGCGAAGAGCGGTCCTGGCGGCGCCGAACTCGGCACCTTCCGGAGTTACACGATGTGCGTCGACGCGGACGATTTCGAGATGGACGGGGTCACGGTCGTCAACACCGCGAGCGACGCGGATGTTGAGGCCGGCGGACGCGGCGTCGGTCAGGCGGTTGCATTGCATGTTAGTGGTGACCGCTGCTTGTTCCGCAACTGCACAATCAAAAGTTACCAGGATACGTTGTATCTGACTCAGGAGCAATTCATCGATTCTTCGATTCGTCGATTTGTCGATTCGGAAGGTGAGGCGAAAGACAAGCGGAGAGTGTCCAGGCAGTATTTCGAGCGGTGCCGCATCGAGGGCGCGTGCGATTTCATCTTCGGACACTCGACCGCGCTTTTCAACGACTGCGACCTGTATCTCCGCCAGCGCGGCTACGTGACCGCGGCGGCGACGCCGAAGGAGCAGCCGTTCGGCTTCGTCTTCGTCAACTGTCGCATTACGGGGAAGCGGGGCGAGAAGCCGAGCATGCTCGGGCGTCCGTGGCGCGAATTCGCTCAGACGGTGTTCGTCGACTGCGAGATGGATGAATCGATTGCGCCCGAGGGCTGGCGCACCTGGCGTCCCGGCGACGGTCGCGACAGGACCGCCTACTACGCCGATTTCGGCACGACCGGGAAAGGCGCGAATAATGCTAAGCGCGTATCCTGGTCGCATACGGACGAGGCGGATAAAGAATCCTATTTCTCAACCCGCGGCGTAAACGACATTCTCGCCGATATGCTCAAAGGCACTGACGGCTGGTCGCTCGAATCCGAACTTGCCGCGAACTAGGGTCGACGCACCAAAACTTCCTTGTCCGCAAGTTCGTTCCCACCGCCGCGCTTCGCGATCTCCGATGACCATTTCGGGTAAGTGACTATGAAGGCGCGGAGATGGTAGAATATGCGCATGAAGAAAAATATTCTCTGGTGCGCATTGGTGTTGGCGGGGGTTTCGTTGGCGGTTCCGGCGCCGATTCATGTCGATGGCAGGTACTTCGTCGATGATGAAGGGTACACCGTGCGGCTCATGGGGTCGATGCGCTCGATCCATCCGTTCTTCGACGGCGGCCGCTGGGGCGGGGGTGACGATGCGGACGCCGCGAAGCGCGCGGTGGCGTACTACGACAAGACGATGAACGGACTCGTCGACAAGACGCAGGGCGCGTATTCAAATCTGATCCGTCTCACCGACGACGGACACTGGTCGAACGACGATCGGCTCAAACCCGATAAGAAATCGCCGCATTTCTATGCCTGCGACTGGAAGCGTTACGATTTCTACGTGAATGAAGTGCTCGTACCGATTGTCGAACTTGCGGTCAAAAAGGGCATGTACGTGATCGTGCGGCCGTCGTACAACACGCCAGGCGAGACGAAGGTGGGCGATGATTACAACCGGCATCTGATCCGGGAATGGCGCGTTCTCGCGTCCAACAAAAAACTGCAGGCGCTTTCCGGGCAGGTGCTCTTCGAACTCGAGAACGAACCGACCACCGTCTATGCCGCAGACGGCACGCGCAAGGAAAGCGCAATGGCCGAATTCTTCCAGCCGATCGTCGATGAAATTCGCAGGTGCGGCTTCAAGGGCGTGGTGCTCGTCCCCGGCATGGGCTATCAGTCGTACTACAAGGACTACGCGAACTACCCGGTGAAGGACAGGAATATGGGCTACGCCGTCCATGTCTACTCCGGATGGTACGCGCAGAAGGACGAGACCGCGGATACCGACCGTTTCACCGAGCACTTCCTCAAACAGGTGCCGGTCGCGATGGGCTCGCCGATCGTGGTGACGGAGGTCGACTGGAGTCCGATCAAGCCGGGGAAGGGCAAGAC